>Ga0233415_10000933_pt1 | contig 13122 bp, 21 predicted proteins | sample Na_anoxic_12_MG_FD_188631 | JGI IMG/M metagenome (GOLD analysis project Ga0233415, IMG submission 188631) | Seawater microbial communities from Saanich Inlet, British Columbia, Canada - Na_anoxic_12_MG | ecosystem: Environmental > Aquatic > Marine > Inlet | place: Canada: British Columbia... | reverse complement strand
TGATTTTCAATAGCGAAAACAACTCTGGACTATAGCTCAACTGGTGGTTTGTTGGAGCGGACTTTTAATCCGTAGCGTCATTGCTTCCTCGGTTCGATTCCGAGATAGTCCTCCATTTTGTATAAAGACAACATGGAACACTTTAGAACATACATCGACCTGATGAACGAAAACGTAGTGGAAACACCCGTTTACGAAGAGATCACAGACATCGTAACTGAACTTGATGTCCTTGATCCAAAAAAAGCCGCTGCAGACGCACGAGCGAAAGCCGGTAAGGATGCCGAACCAGAACAAAAAGAGAAAGTTCTTGTTACTAACTGGCAACTTGTTGCAAAAGGTCAAAAGATGATTGTTAAAGGCAACGCAAAAGGTGGTCAATTCAAGAGTTCGTCTGTTGTTAAGATGGATTTAGATGGCCCTCGCCCGTATGTTGTTACAAAGTCCGGTTCCATTTACTACTTAGCACGTTAATCAACCCAAAACATCAATAACACGGCCCCATCTTCTAAAGGTTAGGAAATCGGTTTTTCACATCGGCAATGCTCGGTTCAAGTCCGGCTGGGGCCTCCAATTTATGCTTCCTTGGTGGAATGGTATACACAGCAGACAAAATCATTGTTATGTGTATGCCAGTATAAATATCTATATGAAACAATATAGAAAATCGACACCAATTACAACAGAAGAACTTTGCTCACAAGGATGTGGCACTCAGGCTAAGTTCAAGTCACCGAGAGGCATTTTCCTATGTGGGAAGGGACCGGCAAGTTGCCCTGTTAACAAGAAGAAAAACAGCAACGGTTTAAAACGGGCATATGAAGATGGTAGAAAAGATTGTTCACATTTTGATGGCAAGCGGGGCTGGTCAAAAGGATTGACCGTAGATACTGATTCCAGAGTTGCGGCCCGACAAAATACTCGAAACCAAGATTATGCCAATGGTAAGTGGAAAGGTCATGTTTCGGGCGTAGCCAAGCATCCAGAATTGCGATGGAAACGAAATCGCTTTCAGTACTCGGATACGTTTGGATCACCGTGCGTGTTAGAGTCATTTAATGAATTAATTGTTGCAAATGAGTTAGATAGAAATCACATCAGGTGGACAAGACCAAGCAAATTCACGTTGTCGTCTGGAAAAACATATGAGCCGGATTTCTATCTCATAGATCATCAGGTGTATCTTGATCCTAAAGCGAAGTATTTCGGAACAACCAAATACCAAGGGTACCACAAGCAGGACACGCAATTAGCTAAAATTGCCTTATTTGAACAAGAATACGCCACTCGATGTCTCATTTTATGGGAACACGATAAGGGTAGTTTTTTATGGAATAACATATTATCATGCATAAATGAAGTATGATATTTGTGCTGGTAGTCCAATTGGCAGGAGACAACAGACTTAAAATCTGTACAGTGTGGGTTCGAATCCCACTCGGCACACCAAACGATTTGATGAAGGTTAAGGAAACCGTACACAGTATGTAGGAGCGGACCCACTATTATGGTCGGTGATCGCATAGGATTGAGCATTCAGCGTGAGTATTATTACAAGGGGTTCGAATCCCCTCACTGTCCCAAAATATGGCTCTTGTCGCAGTGGCAGAGCATCAGCGTGAGTATTATTACAGTAGAGGGTTCGAGTCCCTCGGGGGCCTCTAATTAGATGTACAATTGATTGAAAAGTATAAATACATTGTACAAGGAAACAACATGCTGATCAATGAACTAACAATGCCAATGGAAGCACCCAAGAAGCCCCGCCCAACCGTGCGTGACCCATTGGGAGATTATGAAGAACAGGGCAAAACAAAGACTGCCAAGATTAATAGTCCAGCAGACATTGATAAAGTGATTTTGTATCTACAAGGCAATGAGTCCGGAAAGATCACCAAGATGGGCAAGACGTTGGCGAAAATGAAGACCATTGCGGATGAATTCAAAAAAGAAGAAGAAGAATTCAAGCAGTTCACTAGAGATTACGCAGACGAAATGTTCCCATCTTCCGATGACTTTTATACTCGCATCATTGAAACAGCTTCATTGACCTTGAAAATAGGCAAAGCCGAAGCAGCCACAAGCAAAGAAGTGTTTGATGCAGACGGAATGATCAGTGATCTGTATCGTCAGTTTCCTGATATGATCGAAGCATTGAATGCCGCCAAAAAAGCGAACACAACAGTTAAACAGTTTGCGGCCAAGAACCCAAAGGTTATGGCTCCGAAGTTGAGAACCAAACCATTGAAACGTGAATCACTAGAAGAAGGCATTGGTGATAAGTTGAAAGAGTATCTTTCAAAAGTTTCATCTTATATCACCAGTAAACTGTCAAGATATGACAACACATTAGCAGACGTTACACAACGCTTAAACGCTGCAACTGGTAGTAAAAAAAAAGCGTGAATGAATCCCTTGTACTTCTTTATGAAGAATACCGCGACGTTGATTCGTCATGGATACAAGGTTTAGAATACGATGAAGAGACCGGTGAATTTTTAATGCACCTGAACTCTGGTAGATCGTATCAGGTCCAAGATGCCGATGAAGAGTTGTTTGACGAATGGTCAGCAGCAAGTTCAAAGGGTAAATTCTGGTGGGCCAATGTGACCGGCGCATACATGCATACCCGAGTCGCATAAACAGAATAGAATAATCATGATGTAGGTCCAAGAGCAGTCATGATTTCGCACCGTCCATCGAGAGTACTATCGATTGGCGGTTTTCTATTTTCTAGGTGTAGCTCAGTCTGGTAGAGTCCCACGTTTGGAACGTGGTTACGTAGGTTCAAATCCTATCACCTAGACCAACATAAATACTGTATGAAACATCTTATCGAATCCGTAGAGCAATTATCCAAGAGCAAACCAATGAACTTCTTACGTGAACTCACTGAGAATGATGACGAACATCAACAAGCATTGGATCAAACTGGCTTTTGGGGTAAAGCAGGTTCAGGTGCATTATTCATCGCACGTTCAACCGGACGTATTTTGTTCAATCATCGCGGCCCACATGTTCAAGAACCCAATGAATGGGGAGTATGGGGTGGTGCAATGGATGAAGGTGAAAACCCTAAACAAGCTGCAAAACGTGAAGCACATGAAGAAGCTGGAATAGATGTACAAGATGAAGATATCATTCAGTTGTATGTTTTCCATGATCAACAATCTGGTTTCCGGTACTTCAATCATTTGATTATCGTTCAGGATGAATTCACCCCAACATTAGATTGGGAAACCCAAGGATCGAAATGGGTAGAGTTCGGAGATTGGCCAACACCGATGCATTTTGGTGTGAAGTCATTGTTGGGTGATCAGAAAAGTGTTCAGGTTATCAAACAGTTAGCACAAAAATACAGCCATTAATGGGGTGTATCTCAGTTGGAAGAATGTCACAGACCAGATTGTTCCGAAGACAATCAACAAAGCGACAGAGTGGCAGACGCCGGTTCGAGTCCGGTCACCTCAACTCACACTAAATAATATCACATGGGGATGTAGCTCAAAGGAAGAGCATCTGCCTGTCGAGCAGAAGGTTGGGATTTCGAAATTCCTCATCCTCGCCAAAAACTAAATGGAAGATTAAGCCGAAAGAATCTGGGTAGCGGCAGCGGTCTTGAAAACCGAAGGTCATCGCAAGATGTCGTGGGCGTTCGAATCGCCCATCTTCCGCCCAAAAGTAACGGTTATGTCAACCGCCGCATAAATACATTCATAAGGAGAAGATTATGAATGTAAACGAAAAAGGGCAAATAGGGTTGATAGAAACCATACGGGACTTGACAAAAAAGGGCTATGAATGTTTTTTACCAATGCATGATTATAGTCCAATCGATTTGATAGTGACTGATACAAATTTTAATACCTATAAAATTCAAGTGAAGTATCGAACAGAGTTCCGAAATCACATCGAGGTAGGGTTGCATTCAGTGGTGAACGGGAAACGCATTCCGGTAGACTTATTAGCAATCGATGGCTGGGCGATATATTGTCCAGAAGTTGATACGGTGGTGTATATCAACAAAAAAGAAGTAGATACCACCAAACGGTCGTTGACATTTCGTTTGACGGAAGGTAGCAATACGCTTGGTAAAAATCAACAGAAAAGAAAACTATATAGCGATTTTACAAATGGTTGGTTAAGTTCGGTCGATGATATAGCTAGTGGGCAGGGTGGTAATGCAGTAGATTGCTAATCTATACAACCTTTAAGGTTGAGCGGGTTCGATTCCCGCACTAGCTGCCAAAAATAAGAACATGTCATAGCGTCAAACACGTGGCCTCTTTTGTAGGAGCGTGGCTTTGTGGCACAAAAACCTAACACGGTGGACCCATCGTGGACCAGCTATGCGCGAGGGCTAATGTTGACATAACCCCCGATTAAATGGATCATAAACCAGACAGGCGCACTGGAGCATCTTGGAAAGGTGATGGTACCCAGCAATGGGTATGAGTTTCGAGTACTCTGTGATCCTCAAAACGCTTGACACCCTGAGTATTTGTGGTAAGCTCCTAATTGTAGAAAGAAACAAACAAACAGGAGAGACCAATGACCCCGTTGAAAGCAGCCAAAACATTCAAAGCCATGCTCGTTAAGAAATATGGCAAAGAGAACACAGAAGAGTTGAGCATCTGGAACAAGAAAAAATGCATTGAAATGGGCTACGGCTCTGGCGATGCCGCAATCATCTGGAACAGTGGACCATATGATTGGGCCATTACTGAAAGCATGACGGATTTTGCCTTCGGCCTTGACGGAGTTCTCGCCGAACCTTGGAACGGCGCAATCCTTAACTTTTATAAGAACGGGTGATCGGCAAATGATCAGGACATGGTATCAATGGTACCAATACCACAGGCGCAATCATAGCTCAACCGTTATGGAAGCCATAAAGTGGTCATGGTGGAACTTGAACCATCCGGTGAAACCCGGTGGTGCAGGGAACTATCAAAATTACTGGAAAACGAAATGAAAATTTATCTAGTGGAACAGCAATGGTATAATGGCGTCATGGATGGGGGAAGCCACCCCGTTGAATATTACGGCAACATGCAAAAGGCCGCAGATCATATGCTAACATTGGTAACTGACACCACGTTCGATTACACATTGAACGATCAAGGTCAGGTTATTTTCATTCTCGATGACGAGCACGGACACACAAGTTACACAATTGAAGAAGTTGAGGTAAAATGAAAGCGCGTAGCAACGCGCCAAGGTTAGCTGTAACCCTCTTGGGCTTTGATCCAAGTGAAGCCCACAAGAAGGGCGACTGATAAAATATAGCACAATTCATTAAGTATAAATACTATTGCGGGGTGGAGAAGCAGCATCTCGTCGTCCTCATAAGGCGAAGGTCGCAGGTGCAAGTCCTGCTCCCGCAACCAAAGGAAATTAAATGTTCAGGAAGATGGTAGTATGTGGTATTGTGGAATCCAAATTGATAATGGATCAATGTACCAAAGCTATTGGATTAGTTGATCCCGATCTTGAAGTCGAAACCCTTGAGAAATATCACGTCGAACGACATCACGATATCATGACCGATACTCCGGGATGGTTGAAGCCAACAATGGAACAATTCGAACGTATTCTTGATTTCTCAAAAGATTTTACACCAGATGACTACGTGATGTTTCACTGTTCTGCCGGTATTGCTCGAAGTACGGCAACTGCTATTATGGTATTGATGCAACATGGCGCAACTGCCAAAGATGCATTCCAGATGGTATATGATGTACGACCGCACATGAACCCGAACTCATTGATATTGACATTCGCTGATGAACTGTTGGAACAAAATGGTTCATTGTTGGAATACTACAAACAATGGCGACATGAAAAGAGGGTCAATCCTCAAGCATTTGCCGGTCAACAAAAAGACACTGGTGATGCAGCAGATATCGCCGTGATGAAAAGCTTTTTACTGAAACTTTAGGATAGCGATCCAAATCCCCATTGCCGTTCTTGGCACCACCAACATTCTCCGCAATGTATAGTTGGTTCATCTTCGGCATGAAAACATTCACAACTTCGGGTCACTGCAAACAGTTCGCGCAAGTTGTTCATATCATATATCTTAGCAATCACACTCTTGTCGATATTGATCCATGGTTGATATAATTTATCGTATTTCAATGTTGGATATGTGGTCATGGGATCGCGGGTTATATCGATGCCAGCGGATATCGGGGTTTTCACAAACGTATCTATTACTGATTCTGGTGGATTTGCGGTTATGCCGCTGTAGTATTTTGTAATGATATCCTCGGTGCCTTCCGTGACAGATGATACCGCATCTCGATATCCGGCGCTTGTTTCGCAGTAATTAATTCTATGAAGGATATTTGAGTTACCTGTCAATTGCATGCATTTATGTATCACTTTGGTGGCGTGAACCACATTCAAGCATCGTTTTTCGACATGCCCTGTGGTGAATACGTAGATAGGGCCAGTGTTATACTTCATTAACAAACACAACAAGATCGCACTATCAGCGCCACCACTGACCATAACTCCGATTGGCCCTTCGTATATGTCCAATGTAGTTTTGGGAAGAGTGAGTGTTTTAATAATGTTTGCCATGCCGATATTTAGTTATGGCGTACATCGACACAATTTTATGGATCATAGCCAACTGTTGGTTAGTTGGGGCAGACTCTTAATCTGTAACGCTTGACGTTCCCTCGGTTCGATTCCGAGATGATCCTCTAACATAAAAGGAGAACAAAATGAGACAGTGCAGATTACAAAAAACCGGCGTCCAACAAGTAGCTTGGATCGACGTTGAACATAATGATTTGAGCAAATTCACATCGCTCAAGATCAATGGTTCAGAAGACAAGGGCTGGCAGATTATCTCAGTTGGTCATATCTTCAAAACAAAGGAAGAAGTTGCAACACGTTCACAAGAGCACAAACATCTTCCTTCTATTAATTAGAGATTCGTTGTCGTTTTTCTTCATATTCCCGACGACGTAGGACAACCGCATAACTTCATATGTTTTCGCCTTCATGGGCTTTTCGCATATGGTGCGGCACGAAGAGTAGGATACTTTGTGTTAAAACGATCCGGCCTCAAACCGTCAATCAGGTGGAAAGCCTGAGTGTGCAGTTTGGGGGAACTGAACAAAATCCCCCACCAATACTTGACATATATGCAAAAAGTGGTATTCTGTATACATGTTAACTAAAGGAGACGTGTTATGGGAGTATTTCTCATTAACAAACAATTGAACCCCACCATGACCAGATGGCAAAAAGTTACTTGGCATTTGAATGTTTGGAAAGTTCGTTTTTTATCCATCTATTGGCGCAATCCAATGGGCCGTGCGAAGACATGGATCAGAATACGTTTCACCAATATCGCATGGAAAGTGTTGAAAGAGGAATTGGACCTGATGGGCCGGTTTGTCAAAATCCACGCACAGGATCGACGGTCTGCCATAGAACGGGCCAACTATCTGCAAGGCACAATCAGCGATGTCATTCGCCGCCTAGAAGATTCGCAAAGCAAAGACCACAAACTGGTTGATGCACTCGAACAGTATCGTTCGGAACTGAGAGCAAATAAGCAGTTCGAAGCTTCCGACAAACTCAGAGACATTTTACTTGAAGCTGGTTACGATCAATCTGATAAAACGGTTGACAATGAATAACCAATCAAGTATAATACTTAAATAGTTAGCGGGGTGGGTAAGCTTGAGAGTAGCTATCCCGTAAGAAGTGATGACCGAGTAGCCCAAGGTGCAGCTTTACTAAGACGTAATGACGCAAACCTCTTTGAAGCATGAATACAAGCGTGGACCTTTCGGGGGAAGCGCGGCAGGGGTGCACCATAATCGGAGATACCAACCTACTGGCTGGAACGGCGGTTTCAGCAGTTCGCAGAGCGTTAAAAAGGGTTTAGATGCTTCTATCAGTAATCTTTGGTGTATTAACAACACCCCGCTAACTATTCTTATTCAGTCACGAAACGGACTTTAAACGTTGCTCTGGTGGAACTGACTGTATTATGCAGACAGCCTCAATGGTTTGCAGACCCATAAAACTGCATTAATTCTGCCATGAAAAGATTGACAACACCGCGATTCATGGTACTATGAGGATGTTGGGAACAACTCCCAATGTTTTTAACCCTTAATGGAGATGAAAAAATGTTCAAATATCTGATGATTGTAGCCATGGCCTGTGCCATGATTTCCCCGATTTCAGCCTCTGCAGCAGGTGGCGATGAAGGCATCACGTTCGTAAGCAACGGTGGCTTCGAAAAAAGTTCTACTGACAAATCCAATGAAGCGGACATTGATAAAGCCATCGCTGGTGTGAATGCGATTTGTGCTGCTTTTAATGCTCCCGACATCGTTTGTGGCGGTATCATCATCGAAGTCGGCAACTATCTGACTTACACGATGACCAACCCAAAGAGCAAATCAAACACGCCGTTGGTTGCAATGCAGTCCGGTGTCATCATGTTGTGTGAATCGCAAATCAAATATGATGAAGACTGGAACCCTAAAAATGGTTTCGGTATGGTTGAATGCGGCGATCTGTTGATGGAAGTACAGGCCGAACTGAAGGTTCTGGCAGACACAATGGAACGCAAGAACACGTACTAAAACCCAATGGTTGGCAGACCCATAAAACTGCCATTAATTCTGTCATGAAAAGATTGACAACAATGAAAGAAAAGTGAAAACAGTAGTTGACAGCGGAGTACAAGTTTAGTATAATACAGTTAAGATAGTATGGTGGATAGGCTTAGAAGTGGCCATTCCATAAGAAGTGACGACCGAGCAACCCTCTGGATTTTATCGGTACTTACTTTGTGGGAGGATTAATTACTAGCGGCTTGCCGTTGTGGTTAGTTTCAAGCAGAGAAAACCCGGCACCAATAGACATTATAATGTGGTGATCCTGAATCGGTAAAAAGAAATGCACACATGGATGTTATTACCATGTGAGCTACAATGAAGCAACACGGGTAAATGTCTTGTCAGTAATCTTTGGTGTAATAACAACGCCATACAATCTTTTTTAATCGACGTACCATTCCCCGCAAAATAAGTCTGTCAGTTTGATAAATAACTCTGTAAGGAGAAATTTATGAGACATGACATTGCAGAACGAAAGAGTGATATCTTAGCGTGGATTGGGGAGCGTTTGCCGAAAGCACAAATGTGTGAACGATTGAATTGCCGCATGAGCACGTTGGAAAGTTGGTTGAAACGACTCGACATCGAATACAAAGGCAATCAAGGAAGAAAAGGTAACATCAGTCCTGCTTATATTCCGGCGATAGAATACTCGCAACAACTAGGTATAAAGCCGTACATACTGAAATTGAAATTGCTAAAAGAAGGAATCAAAGAGAACGAATGCGAAGAATGCGGACATGATACATGGAATGGTAAACCTATACCGATTGAAATGGATCACGTCGATGGCAACCGCTTCAATAACAATCTAAGTAATCTGAGAATGTTATGCTGCAATTGCCATGCGCAGACAGAAACATACTGCAAACCTAATAAATAGATAGAGTGCGCCTGTGTGGTGGAACTGGTATACACGATGGCTTTAGGTGCCATTGCCTTCGGGCATGGAGGTTCGACTCCTCTCACAGGTACAAAGAAAAGAGGTCGATATGATTGTAATCCAACGTATCGAAGGAACAACCGGAGGGGTTACATTTACTAGCATCAAGCCAAAAGGAATATTGGGATGGATAGCGATGAAAATCCTTCGTATCCCCGCTCCTTTGATAGTCAAACCAACGAAAACCCCCAACATCCCAATTGATTTTGTACCATCGAAAGCAACCACACCACCGTGGAAGCGCGATAAGATGTACAAACAGATGACCAGACCCCGTAACAATCGCTAAATACGGTATGAAAACTTTACTTGAATACATCGCAGAAACAGACGAATCCTTCGTATTTGATACGGATGATAAGTTTTATGAAGATTATGGCTTCATCACTGAAACCACCCTCGTAGAGCGCGGGGTTGATCTTACACAGCCATGGCCGAGTGAAGTACCCGGAACAGCACCATCTGATCGTGAACGTTCTGCCGAGAAGATATACGCCATCGCATTACAGCATGCTAAAAGTGGTTACAAAGAACTGAACCGAAAACTTCAACATGTTGCAAGAGGCGCAAAAGTTGTCATCAAAATCAAACCAGAAGAATCATTCGTGAACAAGGTGTCTCGGGGCAAAAACCCAGCATTAATCAAGGATGTTTTACGTTCTGAAGTGATGGCGAAAACTGATGAAGAAGTCAAACTTATCGTACAAGGCATCAAGAAGAAGTTTAAGATCGGGCGCGAAGAGTTCAAGAAAAAAGGATCAGACCCCGAATACGGATATCATGGATCATACCATTTTATCGTTGACATCGGCGGAATGTGGGCCGAAATTCAGGTCATGACATCTAAGTTGTGGGCACATAAGAAAGCGGCACATAAAATCTACAAGAAGTACAGAAGCAATCCAACCTCAGATCAGGCGAATTCCGAGCATGAACGATTGGATAAGAACTTGTCAAAACACTTGATGTCAAAAGGCAATGTACAGGTTGACAGAAAGAGTAAGAAAGCGTATACTCGCCTACCCAAACACAAACGTATCGAACAATAATATCAGGGTGTAGCTTAGTCTGGCTAAAGTGCCGCACTTGGAATGCGGAGATCGTAGGTTCGAATCCTACCATCCTGACCAATAAAGGATTAAGAAAATGTTACAGTCATCGGGGGTCATCGAGTATGATCCATATCGCGGTGACATGGCAAATACCCAATGGTGGTGTGTCATGAACACCGACAACGAACTATGCCGTTATTACCGTGAATGGGTTCAAAAGAACCCTACGTTCTTCGGTGAGACGCGCCTAGACCTAATACAGCCCTCATGGAAGGCCCACGTGTCTTTGGTACGTGGTGAGACCCCACGGGAGGAATACAAGCCCCTTTGGAAGAAGTATCATCGGAAGAAGGTTAAGTTCGATTACGATCCTGTTGTTCGTCGTACTGGTGATACCACAGGTAATGATCGTCCGGGCACATTCTTTTTTTTGGATGTGTATTTCGATCTGTATCTTGTTCTTCGCGGAGAACTTGGACTGCAAACCGAACGTGATGGTGTTCCATTCAAAGGTCACCTAACAATCGGTCGCACAAACGACTAAATATCTGAAAGGAGTTCATCATGCTTAATGATATGAGAAAACTTATAGATATCGTGATTGGTAAAAACGGATCAAAGGCATTTGTCACTGGTTCGTCCAAATTCACGCCGCTTATCGAGACAGTTCAAGAATCATGGGTTGCGCAAACCCGATTGAATGGAATGTACTTCGAATTGCCTTCTGAGAGATTAATTCTCAAAGAAGGTACTTTCGTTGACGAAGCATCCTTTGAATTGCCCGATAACGGTGGTGCAATCGTACTGTCCACTGACATCAATGCCACTATTGGTGACAAGACTGGTTGGGCTAAACGCAAAGCGAAAATGATTGCTCTGGCTAAAAGCTGGAACCAACGTATTCGCCGGAACTCCAAGATCAAGGATGTTGCCGATAAGTTCAGTGAAGTTCAGGGCATTTCCTTTGGCAATATGTTCAAGGGTAGATATCGTGCAGAAAGCGGTGAGATATTTGATGAAAACAGCATGGTTGTTGAATTCGTTGGCGTTAAGCCGGAAACCTTGTTCGCGCTAGCTGATGAACTTCGTAAAGAGTTCGATCAGGAAGCTGTTATGGTCAAGGATTATTCTAACAACAAAATCTTCTTTGTGGACAACAAATAATAAACGCGAGTGTGGTGGAACAGGGATACACATCAGATTCAAAATCTGACGCCTTCGGGCATGCGGGTTCGACTCCCGCCATTCGCACCAAGTAGCGGTGATGACACACACCTTATCATAAGCCTAATAAGCAGTGTTAGAGCGACATGGGTCTAATTGGACGTTTTCAGTTGGCCCTATGCGGATATGGTGGAACGGAATACACATCTGTTTTAGAAACAGACGGTCGCAAAGACCTTGCAGGTTCGACTCCTGTTATCCGCACCAAATGGACGATTGGTGAAATAGCATCACATCTCTTTTACACGGAGAATTCAGGGGGGCAGAACCTCTATTGTCTACCAAATAATAAATAGCTGAATAGTTTAATGGTAAAACGACAGCCTCTGACGCTGTAGCTCATGGTTCAAATCCATGTTCGGCTGCTAAACTTGACAAACAGTTGAGATAGTGTACAATGAAAACAATAACAGTTATCCTTACTCTGATGTTATCGGGATGTTGGACCACATTTCCACCCGATTACGATCTTCGGTTCACGATAATTAGTGTACCATTTTAATAATGCTTTTGTAGCTCATTGGTAGAGCGGGACGTTGAAGGCGTCCGCGTAGGTGGTTCGATTCCATCCAAGGGCACCAAATATGGCTGTGAGGCGAAACGGCTCACGCGACATCCTCATAAGGTGTTTTTAGAAGGTTCGACTCCTTCCACAGCTACAAAACTTTAGGAGCATATTATGCCCAAACGATCAAAGAAAGAACAACGATTGAAGAACAACTTTGATCGTGTCAAGCGTGATCCTACCTTAACTGGTCAGGAGAAACGTGCAACCCGAAGAACATTGAAACGTCATATGGGTAAAGTTGCCCGTAAGAATAACAACATAGATTTGAAAGATATCTAATGTGTCTGTAGTCAAACTGGATTTGGCATCTCCCTACGAAGGAGAATTAATGCAGGTTCGAGTCCTGTCAGACACTCCAATTAAGTAAACGTAATCAGTCCAACAATCAATATAAATAACACAACGGCTATCCAGCCAAAGATTTCATAAGGTTCCATATCCTATTTATATGCCCTCTTAGCTCATTTGGTAGAGCAGCGGTTTTGTAAACCGCAGGTGGCCAGTTCGAATCCGGCAGAGGGCACCAATCACATCAATAACGCCCATATAGCTCAGATGGTAGAGCAGTTGCCTCGTAAGCGAAAGGTCCGGGGTTCAATTCCTCGTGTGGGCACCATTCTAGCGATGATCTTTATGATCTTACAGGTTCGAATCCGGTTGGGGTGTAACGCTTAAGAG
>Ga0233415_10000932_pt1 | contig 13122 bp, 14 predicted proteins | sample Na_anoxic_12_MG_FD_188631 | JGI IMG/M metagenome (GOLD analysis project Ga0233415, IMG submission 188631) | Seawater microbial communities from Saanich Inlet, British Columbia, Canada - Na_anoxic_12_MG | ecosystem: Environmental > Aquatic > Marine > Inlet | place: Canada: British Columbia... | reverse complement strand
GGTACCTGTGGAGTGCGCTATTTCTCTAGCAGACACGTTGAAATCATTGTCAATGTACTGCTCCGTGACGATACAATATAGGGGGCGCTTGACATGAGTGACACCAGGTTGACAAAGTCGGCCTACGCTAGGCACCGCAACGTTTCGAGGCAGGCCGTGTCGGTGATGGTTGAGAGGGGCAGGATCGCCACAGTGGACGATGGACGGAGGACAATGGTCCTCGTCGAGAAGTCAGACGAAATGCTCGACGGCCCACAAGGTGGGTCGACGCTGAGAGAAGAGTCCGGCACCTACGACGAAGCCCGCACCCGCAAGATGCTGGCCGACGCCGCCCGCTCCGAGCTCGAGCTCGCCAAGGCAAAGGGAGAAGTCGTCGACGCCGCGGAAGCCCAGGACGACAAGGACCGCGAGGTCACGATCGCCCGCACGCTGCTAATGCAGATCGGCGCCAAGGTCTCAAGCCAGGTCGCCGGCATGACCGACGCCCGCGCGATCCGCCTGCTCATCGAGGCAGAGACCCGCACGATCTTTGCTGACTTGATGAAGGCGCTCGAGGTCGATGGATGACGCTGACTGAACTCTCCCTCTTCACAGGCGCAGGAGGTGGCGTCTACGCCTCGAAGCTCCTGGGCCACAAGGTCATCGGCTACGTCGAATGGAACGACTACTGCCAGCGCGTGATCGCGCGAAGGATAGACGATGGCATCTTTGACCGAGCACCAATCTTCGGCGATATCAGAGCATTCGTCTGTGCAGGGTACGCTGAGAGATATCGAGGACTGGTTGACGTCGTGTCTGGGGGATTCCCCTGCCAGCCGTTCTCGGTCGCAGGCGCGCAGCTCGGAGAGGACGACCCGCGCAACATGTGGCCAGCGATGCGGGACGTGGTTCGCGAAGTTCGACCCAGGTTCGTCTTTGCCGAAAACGTCCCAGGTCTCGCTTCTAACGGGTACCTTGGAACCGTTCTCGGAGACCTGGCCGCGCTGGGGTACGATGCGGAATGGTGCGTGCTGGGTGCGGACGACTGCGGAGCTCCGCACATACGAAAGCGGCTCTGGATCTTGGCCCACGCCCAAGGCGTGCAACGCGACGAAGGGCGGATGGCCGAGGGAGAACGACCGTGGGGATCTAGTGGCAGCGGCATGGGGCACCACCTCCCCGACGCCATCGACTCAGGAGATGGGCGCGCGGTTCAACCAGAGCCCGAGCCCAGGGGCCGCCAAGCGTCCGACGCTTGGCGCAATGGCGAAGCACGACCTGTGGCCGACGCCGACCGTCAAGGGAAACCACAACAAGAAGGGGTTGAGCCCGACGAGCGGGGATGGACTGTCGACGGCTGTGAAGAACTGGCCCACGCCGACAGTAGAAGACGCGGGGAGGACCGGGTCAGCGAAAGCGTGGAAGGAATGGACGGACGACAAGAGGACGACGCAGTGCAGGCTCAGGAACGCTGCCCACGCAGATGGTGGGACGGAGACCCCGCCGACGGAGACCCAGAAGCCTGGGGCGCTGTCGCCGGACTGGACCGAGTGGCTACAGGGGTGGCCCATCGGAAGCACAGACTTGATGCCATTGGCAATGGGCAGGTTTCGGCTGTGGCGGCAACTGCATTCCGACTTCTAATGCTGAGGGCAAGCCAATGACTCTGCACCCCGGACCATGGCAACCGCCAATCATGCTCCCCGTCGCCGAGTGGGCAGACGAATTCCGCTACCTCGCAGACGAAGACGCGGCTGAGCCTGGCAAGTACCGCACGTCACGGACGCCCTACGCCGTCGAGCCGATGAACTCTATGGGGCCGGACGACCCTACCGAGCGCGTCGTGCTGATGTGGGGGGCCCAGACGGCCAAGACCACGGCTATCGAGAACTGGCACGGGCACACCGTCCACTATGGCCTCGGCTCAATCCTCGCGGTCAACGCCAACCTCGACCCGATGGGTAAGGCCTTCGCGCGCCGCTTCGAACGACTCGCCGGTGTGACGCCGGCAGTCGGCGACAAGATGAGCACCAAGCGCGGACGCGACGCTGCCCGCACCATGTACGAGAAGACGTACACTGGGGGCACTCTCTTCGTCCGAGGCGCCACGTCGCCAGCGGGCCTGGCGTCCACTCCCATCCCAAAGATTTCCCTAGACGAGGTCGACCGCTACGACGACGACGTGGGCGGTGAGGGTGACCCGATAGCCATCGCGATCCGCCGTGCCAACACATTCGGAGACAGAAAGAAGATCGTCATCACGTCCACGCCGGACCTCAAGGGCGAGTCCAAGATCACCAAGGCATTTCTAGCCACGGACCAGCGCCTCTACTGGGTGCCGTGCCTGCGCTGCGGCGTGGTCCATGCTTTTCTCTGGGAAGACGTAAAATGGACGAAGGGCCGCGCCCTTGATTCTGTCTGGGAGTGCCCGTCGTGCTCGAGGACCACCGCCGACGCGCTAAAGCCGGAGATGCTTGTCAACGGGATCTGGCAGCGGTCCGACACCCCGGAGCGTCGCGCCGTCCTCGCCAAGGCGCTGGACGTCGAGGCCTCAGAGCTCGAAGAGAAGTACGATGGCTCCGGCCGCCGCAAGGGCTACCACCTGTCCGGGCTCTACTCACCGTGGCGAACGTGGGGCGAGATCGCTGACGAGTTCGTCCGTGCCAAGGATGACCCCGTAGAGCTTCAGGTCGTCGTCAACACCGACTTCGCCCAGCCATGGGACATCACCGGCACCGGCCAAGGCTTCAGCGGCAACGAGATCGAAGTGTTGGCCGATCGTGCAGAGAAGGACGTGGACTGGTCCATGGCCCCGCCGGCTGGAGCTACCATCACAACGGTAGGCGTTGACGTGCAGGGCGACCGCTTCGAGCTCGAGCGCGTAGGCTGGGGCGCTGGCTACGAGTCATGGTCCAGGGACTACCTCGTCATCTACTGCGACCCGTCCGACGACGAAGCGTGGGACGATCTCGACGAGGTGCTGAAGGCGTGGGCGCCAGACGCGGTGGCCATCGACACAGGCGGCCACAACACGCAGATGGCCTACCGCTACGTGAGGACGAAGAGCCGCAGGCGAATCTACGGCATCAAGGGCGACGATGGCCCGCGGGCGATCTGGAAGTCTATTCCCTCGAGGGTCGGCCAGTCCAAGAACGTGGCGCTCTATATCGTAGGCGTTGACCACGCCAAGCGAGACGTGTACTCCCGCCTCCGCGTCGCCAAGGCCGGCCCTGGATATTGCCATTTCCCGGACGACCGCGACCGAGAGTATTACGAGCAGCTCACCGCCGAGGTTCTCGTTGGGGTCAAGAAGGCGGGCAAGAAAGTACAGGTGTGGACGAAGCGCCGCGCTCGCAACGAAGCCCTAGACTGTAGGGTCTACGCATACGCCGCACTCCAAGGCCTGCTGCTGAAGGGCGGCCGGTGGAAACTCGGCAAGGTCGCCAAGCAAATTGTCACGAAACATTCCACCCTTGACAGTGGAGTGTCACGAAACGATACTCACCACGAGGGGCCCGCTCAGGAGCCGAGGCAAGAGGCCAGGCAGAAGCGACGTCCCGCGTGGATGGACTTTTGACGTGGACTCAGGCTCAATACGATAGCCTCAAAGACGCCTACGCTCAGGGCGCGCTGCGAATCAAGCACGGCGATAAAGACGTCACCTTCCGCACCCGCAAAGAAATGAAGGCCATTATCCGCGAGGTCGGCATAGAGCTTGGCGTCCTCACTGCCCCCGTGATCTCCTACACCGAATACGATAAGGGCTACTGATGGGCATCGCATCACGAGTCCGTCACGACGTTACCGACCGAGCCATCAGGGCGGCCGGTGCTGCGGCAAAGTATGCGCTGGACACCTCCCCCGGTCTGCGCCGCCAGCTTGCCGCGGCGGCCGGTGCCCTTCTTTCCTACGAAGGCGCTAAGCGCCCATACTTTGATAAGACGTGGGGCACGGGCGCCGAGGGTCCGACATCCGTGGTCCTCGACAGCTTGCCGACGCTGCGAGCTCGCAGTCGCTACCTCGTCAGGAACAACCCCCACGCCCGCCGAGCGATCAAGTCTCTGACTCACGGCCTCGTCGGGACCGGGCTCATCCCGCGCACGAAGTCAGACAAGCAGGACCAGCTTTGGCGAGACTTCGCCCGCGAGTGCATCGTAGACAGCGACATGGGGTTCAACGGCGCTCAGTCCGTGATCTCCGATGCTGCCTACGAGTCCGGTGGCTGCCTCATCCGTCGCCGCCCGCGCCTAAAGACCGATGGCCTTACCGTCCCGCTCCAGATCGAGATCATGGAAACGGACATGCTCGACACGACGATGGACACGAACACCGCCTTCAACGACGAGGGCGCGACCATCATGGGCGGCATCGAGTTCAACCGCATTGGACAGCGCATCGCCTACCACGTCTACAAGCAGCACCCGGCCGAGTCGAGCAGCTTTGGCGGCGATCAGTCCGTGCGTGTGCCTGCCTCCGAGATCGCCCACTTCTTCCTTCCCGACCGACCCGGGCAGGTGCAGGGCGCACCGGCGCTGTCGAGTGTTATCCAGGCGCTGAACCAGCTCGACGGCTACCGCCTGAGCGAGCGCATAGGCAAGCGCCTAAGGGCGTCTGTCGTGGCCTTCGTGAACGGTGGCGACGAGACAGGACTTGCTGGCGGCGCAGAGAGCGACGGGCAGACGCCGGCCAGGATGCTAGAGAACATCGGGCCAGGAGCTGTCATCCCGACGCCTGAAGGCTCGCAGACAACGTTCCCGCAGTCCGTCTCTGACACGTCATACCCTTCGTACCTGAAGGCGGAGTTACACGCTATCGCGGCTGGCGCTGGCTCTACCTATGAGCAGATGACCGGAGACCTCGAGGGCGTCAACTACTCCAGCATCCGCGCCGGGCTCCTGAACTTCCGTGGCGAGCAGCAGAACACCCGCGAGAACTTCCTGATCTCCATGGCGCTAGACATCGTCTATGGCTGGTTTGTCGACGCCGCGATGCTCACTGGGCAGCTACCCATGACCGCGCAGCGCTATCCCGAGTGGAGCCGTCCGGCCCATGTCGACATCGACCGCGTCAAGGAAGCGAACGCCGACAAGCTGGAGCTTGAGAGCAAGACCCGCAGCCCGCAGGACGTGATCGGGTCGAAGGGTCGCGACTGGCGCAAGACTATCGACGAGTGGGCAGCGGCACAGGCTTACGCCGATAGCAAGGGAGTTTCCCTTGACGCTGTGTCACAAAACGTTACAGTCGAAGAAGAGGAGGGCGACGACGATGAGTGAGCGCCTGTTCAAACAATCGCAGAGCGAGCACCTGGCGGCTACAGTTGTCCCGGAAACGTTCAACGCCGAAACCAACACCATGGATGTCCAGTTCTACAGCGGCGCCGTGGTGCTCCGTGGCGGTTTCTGGACCGAGCCCTATGAGCTCGTCTTCGAGATGACAGAAGAGGCCGCGGACTTTTCTCGCCTGAACGCGGGAGCCCCGTTCCTCCTTGACCACCGGGCCGACGTGAAGAACACGATCGGAAGGACCGCAGGAGCCAGGCTCGATGGCGGGAAGGCGGTATCCGGCGTCGAGTTCGTCGAACTGGCAGACGACCCAGAGAACGCCCCCAGCATCAAGAAGATCCAGAAGGGATTTTCCAAGGGGATCTCCATGGGCGTTGACATCCTGGAGCGACGCATCGAAGAGCGCGACGGTCAGCGAGACCTGCACACAGCGACGAAGTGGCAGCCGTTCGAGTTGAGCGGAACCCCTGTCCAGGCGGACAAGGATGCGTTTACGCTCGCAAAGACAAGCACCGAAGGGGCGCCGCCCCACAACCATAAGGAGGACGATATGTCCACCAAGAACGAGCCGAGTGGGGCGCAGGTGGCGCTCGACGAAGAGAAGGCGCGCGCTGCGAAGCTCGCCAAAGAGAACGATGAGCTCAAGGCGACGATCGCCCTGAGCGCACGCAACACCTTCATCGCGGACATGGGCGTGCGGTTCGGCCTGTCCGATGACGACGTCGAGGGCATGACGGGCCAGAGCCTCGAGTCCCTCTCCCACGGCGACGCCAAGGACAAGATCCTGACCATGGCCGCCGAGAAGGCAGACAACCGTGACATCAACCCGCGCAGCACGCAGCTCAGCGTGGAGCATGACGAGCGGGACACGAGGCGCGAGGGCGCGCTGAATGCTCTCCTGCACCGTGCCGACCCTGGCAAGTTCGAGTTGGACGACAACGGCAAGCGCTTCTATGGCCTGTCCCTTGTCGAGACCACGGAGCGTGTCAGCGGTCGCTCGAACGAAGGCGACGGCCGCTCCCGGCGCGCCGAGCTTGCGATGTCCACGTCGGACTTCCCGAAGATCCTGGCCGGTGGCGTCAACAAGGTGCTCGGCACCGCCTACGAGGACGCCCCGAAGACCTATCAGGTGTGGTCGAGCCGGCGTGACCTGCCCGACTTCAAGACGATGAACATCGTCCGTCGCTCGGCGGCCCCCGCCCTGGCCCTGAAGGCCGAGGGCGCCCCCACGATCTACGGCAAGGTGACCGAGACGCAGCAGGGCTGGCAGCTCTATCGCTACAGCACCGGCCTCCCCTTCACCTTCGAGATGATGGTCGACGACAACCTGGGCGCGTTCATGGACGTGGCCGCGGCTCTCGGCGCCTCCAGCGCTCGCAAAGAGAACTCGCTGGTATACGCGCACCTCGCCGCGAACCCGACCATGGCCGAGGACAGCAAGGCGCTGTTCCACGCCGACCACGGCAACCTCGCCGGCGCTGGCGCTGCCCCGAGCCAGACCACGCTCAACGCGATGTTCGTGGCCGTCTCCGCGTTCACCGACATCGACGCCTCGACGAAGATCAACGCGACGCCCAAGTACTGGCTCGGCGGCCACAGCACGCGGCAGTCCCGCGCGCAGACCCTCGGCCAGTTCGCCCCGGCGACGCAGGCGACCATTCGCCCCGACTACTTCAACGGCCTCGAGACCGTGACCGACGCCGAGATCACCGGTAACGAGTGGTATGGCATCATGGACCCGCGCACCGTCGACACCATGCGTTACGGCTGGCTCGAGGGCGCCCAGGGCCCCCAGGTCGGGCGCACCATCGACTTCGACACCGACGACCTCAAGGTCAAGGTCACGCTGAACTTCGGCTATCGGGCCGTCGACTTCCGCGGCTTCTACAAGAACCCCGGCGCGTAGACCGGAAACAGGAGGAACTGAACCATGGCTCTCGAACCATACATCGCTCAGAGCAACATCGACAAAATCCAAGTCACCGCGCCGGCCACGATCTCCAGCGGAGACGTTGTGGAGATTGGCGGGAACCTGCGAGGCATCGCGATCGCGGACGCCGCGTCCGGCGATCAGGTCGCGATCCAGCGCAGTGGGCTTGCCAAGAACGTCACCAAGGCGGCGCCGCTGGTCATCACGGCCGGTGACCTACTCTATTGGAGCGACTCCGGCGACGAGGTCACGAAGACCGACACCGACAAGCCCTTCGGCATCGCCGCCGCGGACGCTGCCTCTTCCGCCGTGCTGGTTGATGTCTACCTGAACGCCGGATCGTTCAGCGAGGCGGCGCAGATTGACCAGTGCCTGACCGCCGCCGCGGTTGGCACTTCTGGCAACGTCGTAGAGTATGCTGGCGCCGACCGGACTACGGTTGACTCCGGGATCTCTGCTGACGACCTGCCTACGATGGCCGCCGTTGGCGGGGCTGGCAACCTCGTCCAGACTGCTGCCGCTGACCGCGCGCAGAGCGACGCCGGTATCGCCGTGGCCGACGTGCCGACGCAGCCCGCCGCCGCTACCGCTGCAAACCAGCTACTCGTCGCCGCCGGCGCCGACAAGACACAGCGTGGCGCAGACGCCTACGTCGTGCCGGCCAGCGCTGGAAACTACGGCGCCGAGTTGCGGATCTTCGACGCGCAGGGCAACTACCAGGGCTACCGTGCCGAGGACGCGATGGGGTCCGATCTGACGATCAGCCTCGACAACATCTTGGCGCTCGCTGTCGTGACCATCACGGTTAGCGCTGGAGCCAACACTGGGTCTAGCGGGGCCGCCGCGTCGCTGGTCGGCGGCACGGTCGTTTCGTGTGTCGCGGTGTCAGGCAGTGACGCCGCTCTGGAGATGGCCGAGCTGCAGGGCGACGGGTCAGTTGACGTCACCTGTCTTGCGAACCAGACCGCCGAGACGACGTACAAAGCGATCGTCCAACTTCCGTAGCGCCAAGGGGGTATCATGGCTTGGGCGGCGTATGCCGACGCGGCGAATGTAACGGTTCGCGACTTCTACGGAGTCGCGGTCGTGTACACGCCAAAGTCGACGCTGGTCGCCGAATCAATCCGGATGCCCCTGGATCGTCGATGGATAGAGGCGGGGTCTGCCGAATCCCCCGGCACCGACCTCGCCTCTGTCCTCGATATCCGCCTAGCTGACCTGAGCGTGGCTCCGCTGCAGGGCGACACGCTGACCGTAGACAGCATAGGCTTCCGTGTCGAGGACGTTCAGACCACCGGAAACGGTGACGCGAAACTGATACTCAAGAGGACGTAGTGGCTCAGTACACGCCGCAAGACATCATCGACCTGGCCTACACCGCGCTGTATGGGAACACGGCGGCGGGGACCAACGTCGAAAAGTCCCGCATGGACTCCATCAACACGGAAGACCTGCCGGCGATCTCTATCTACGTCACGGGATCCGATGACGCTGCTACGAGCTCAATTCTGGACGGAAGGATGCGGCGCACAGACACGCTGGCTATCGACGCCAGGGTGCGCGCAGTAGCGGGGTCCACGGTCGCGCAATCGGCGTCAGAACTTGCAGACGACGTGAAGCGCCGACTCGTGCATATCTCAGAATTCCGTACAGACTTCGAGCGCTTCGAGAACCTGCGGACAGCCTACAGGCTGGATGCCACGGCAGAGTACGAGCACGCCGTGGCCGAGATCAACGTGGACCTCGTCCATATCTACCAGTACGAGCCGCTGACGACTGAGGGCGACGCGCTGACCAGCGTCCGAACAACTACCGACATCGACGGCGCGGGCTCCGCGCCTGATACCGAGGTCAAGACGGACCTCACCGGAGGCACGCCATGATCGTAAAGCGCATCACCGTCAAGCCTCGCGCCGACAACACCGAGCTCGGCTACCTCAAGGTTCCGAAGCCGCGGCAGAGGCGAGGGCGTGTCTACTTCGCGCCTGACCCGGTAGAGGTCACGCAGACATCGTACATCACGCGCCGCTTGCTCCGTGGCGACCTCGTCGAGGTCAAGCCCGACGCCAAGCCGAAGAAGAAGGAGGGCTAGGCCATGACCGGTATCAGCTTCGACCAGATCCCCAGCCAGATCAACACGCCCGGGAACTACATCGAAAACGACGGTTCACAGGCCAGCGGCGGCGGGACCACCAAGCGCGCGCTCATCATCGGCGTATTCAGCACCAGCGGCAACGATGCGTCTGCTGACACCCTGTATGAGGTGTCGAGCGTCGGGCACGCTGCGGCACTGTTCGGGACAGGGTCGCCGATCTATCACCAGATCCAGCGATACCGCGACAGCGACCCGATCGGGCGCTTGTTCGCGATCGGCGTTACGATTGCCGGCGGATCTGCGGCGACCGGGAAATGGACAGTGACGACAGGGGTTGCTGCGGCCGGAACGTTCTATGTCTACACGGGCGACCGATCTGTAGAGCGAATCCCTGTAGATGTTTCAGCAGGCGATAGCGAGACAACGATCGCAGCGTCTATCGCGGCCGCTGTTCTCGCGGACAGCCCGTACCTAACGGCGACCAGCGCGTTTGGCGTTGTGACGTTCACGGCGCGCCTGAACTCGACGTTGTTCCACGATGTTCGCATCAAGTACAACGAAAAGGGAGCCGTTGGCGGAGAGGTGCTGCCCGATGGGGTCAGCATCGCCTACACGAACAACATGGGCGAGCTCGCTGCCGGAGCTGGAACGATCGACCTGACGAACGCCATCGCGGCCATGGGCGACGAGCCCTTCGACTTCATCAACTGCGGCGTGAACGACACGACCAACGTCGCGTTGCTTGCCGCCGAGATGAACGACGCCACGGGGCGCTGGTCCTACGACAGCAAGATTTACGGGCACGTCTTCATGGGCAAGCAGGCGACGCAGTCCGAACTCGTGACCTACGGCGCGCTCGTTGACGATCAGCACTTCTCGTGCTTTGGCGTCGAGGGATCTGACGACGGCGGCGCAGTCGGAGTCTACGACCCGCTGAGCCTGACGGCTTCGTGGGCGTGGGGCGCTGGCGTCATGGGCGCAATCGCCGTTGCCAACCGCGCGAACGCTGCGCGGCCGTACCTGAAGCTCGAGGTCCGGGGCAACATGGCCCCGGCGCCTGGCGACCGCTTCAACAAGATCGAGGTCGAGACCCTGCTGGGCGAGGGCATCGCGACGACGTACTACACGCAGAGCGGAAGCGTCCACATCCAGGAAGCGATCACGACCTACACCACGGACGCGGGCGGAGAGGACGACGACGCCTACCGCGAGTACACGACGATCTCGAAGCTGACGGAGACCAACCGCGACCTCGAAAACCACCTGTCGACCAAGTACCCGCGCGCCGTGCTGACTGACGACCCGCTGCCCCCTGGCGCGCCGTCCGATGGCACCTACGTCGCGCCTAGCACCATCGAGGGCGGAATCCTCGGACGCTACCGTGAGTGGATTCGACTCGGCTACTGCCGCGACTACGACGGGTACGCCGACGAGCTGGTCGTGAAACGCAACTTCCAGGACGGCACCGGAGACCGGAACCGCGTCGACATCTTCAACCCGGCACGCATGACGGGGTCGCTCACCAAGACGGCAACCCGCACCTCGTTCCGCTTCTAGGAGGAATTGACCCATGGCCAAGCCCATTGCCGGATCCCTGTCGTTCACCATCGACGGCGTCCCATACTCGACCACCGGATCGTTCGTCATCTCCCCGTCGAACACGTCGAACGAGGCCCTTGTTGACCATCAGCAGGGCGTCCACGTCAAGCGGATCAACATCGCCCCCGGGATCTCCGGGACACTCGTCATGGCCGAGGGCGTGTCCTTGGCCCTGCTGCAGCGCCTTGAAGGCGGGACCGTGACCGCCTCGCTCATCAACGGGACGACATACGACCTGCAGGGCGCCTTCGTCATGGACAAGATCGACCACGACGCGGACAGCGGGGAGGCTTCCTTCGAGCTCTTCGGCTCGTCCTGCATGCCGAGGTAGCACATGGACCCGATCAAGCTCAGCAAGCCAATCGGCGTCGGCACCAACGCCCGCACGGAGATCGTGTTCAAGCGTGAGCCAACGCTAGGCGAGATCGCCGACTCTGGCGTGAACGTGCGCGACTTCGTCAAGAACGCTGGCCCGTCGCTCGAGGAAGCGATCAGGCTTACGGTCCTGCTGTCCGACGTGCCAGAGGTCGACGTCAGGTCCGCGTCTCCCAACGACTGGATGGCCATCATCGAGGGTGTCACCCCTTTTTTGGTGCCTTCGGGCGCAGACGTGGACGAGCCCGAGACGACGGACGAGTAGTTGATATAGACTACGGCCAAGCCGTTGGACCGCTGATCAAGACCTTGGTACTCGACCTGCACCAGCCGATCGGCGACGTGCTGAACCTCACTCCCGCCCGGCTGCATATGCTCCTGGACGCTATCGAAGAGGGCGAGGATGGCTAAGAAGTTCGAAGTCAAGACAAAGCTCACAGTAGACGACAAGCTCAGCCCCGGGCTGAGACGAGCGCAGCGTATTGCCAAGCGGACGATGTCATCTATCTCGAGCGCGTCGAAGAGGGCGGCCGGTAGCATCGCCAGGATCGGCGTTGTCGGCGCTGCGGCCGCCGCGGCCGGGATCACGAAGCTCACGCTGGACTGGGCCAAGGCTGGCGACGAACTCGCCAAAATGAGCAAACAGACAGGCGTCGGAGTCATCGCGCTACAGGAGCTAGACTTCGCCGCGAGGCACGCCGGACTGTCGTCTGAGTGGACCAAGAAGGCAATCGAAGGCCTGGCAGAGCGCATAGGTGATGCAAGGGCTGGGACGGGAACTCTCGTTACGATCCTGAGGAAGGCATCGCCAGCGCTGCTAGAAGAGATCAAGGCAACGAATAGCGCGTCTGAAGCATTCGACATCATGATCGGGTCGCTTGAGAAGATAGAGAATAGCCATGACAGGGCTGCGCTGGCCAAGGCCGCATTCGGGCGCGTCGGCAAGCGAGTGATCCGCATAACCGAGGGCGGCGTAGAGGCGTTCAGGAAACTGCGAAAAGAGGCCCACAAGTACAACCTGATCACGCCACAGCAGACCAAGCACGCCGAGGCGTTCACGGACCAACTGCAGGACACTGGCGAGGCAGCCGGCAGCGTCGCGAGGGGCATCGGCGCAGACCTAGTCCCCGTGATGACGCCGTACCTGAAGAAGCTGGAGGAGTGGCTGCTCGCGAATGACAAGCTGATCGCGCAGAACGTGTCAGAGAACGTCGCGAAACTGGCGTCGGCGATCGAGGGTGCCGACTGGGACGCTATCGCCGAATCTATCGGGGAGGTTTCTAGCGCAGTGCTGTGGCTCAGCAAGAACCTGAGCGTTAGTCTTGTCGGGGCGTTTACGGCCACGCAGGCAGCACTGGCAGGCCATCCGCTAATTGCCACCCTGTTGACAGTCGGGACCGCTGTTTCGATGATCAACGATTCGCTCAACGACGTGACCCCGGCTAGAGAGGTCATCAAGAGCGGAAGCATCAGGCAGAAAGCTGTTGAGGCGTTCAGCGGAGGCGCTATAGCGTCGTTCGACAGGCCTGAAATATCGCCTGCAAACTTCAGGACAATTGGAGAAGCGCAGGCAGCGTCACTAAGGCACCAAGACACCATCGCGTCTATTCGCAGGCAGCAGCAGGTGGCCGGCTTCCAGCCTCCCGGACAATCAGAGTCAAGGGTTGTCCTTGAGATCCAAGGCGACACCTCCGCAGTCCGCGTCAAGAGCGTCAAGGGGGATGTGCCTACATCCGTCGAGACCGGCCACCGCTTCGGGGGCATGTGATGAGCTATCGCGAAGAGCTACGCAACGCCTCCTTCCGTGGCGTCCCGTTCTCCGTCACTGGGGCCAGCGATAGCCACGGGCGCCGCGGCGCAGA
>Ga0233415_10000930_pt1 | contig 13133 bp, 28 predicted proteins | sample Na_anoxic_12_MG_FD_188631 | JGI IMG/M metagenome (GOLD analysis project Ga0233415, IMG submission 188631) | Seawater microbial communities from Saanich Inlet, British Columbia, Canada - Na_anoxic_12_MG | ecosystem: Environmental > Aquatic > Marine > Inlet | place: Canada: British Columbia... | reverse complement strand
TTATATGGTTTTATATGTGGTTAAATAAAAAGGGCATCACACCCTTATGGTTGTTTTCGAGTTTAGGTCATGTTACAACTAAAAGACTCTGCTTTGTTGCCGTTCGGATTTAAAGTGGTTACTCTACGCAAGTGTAGGCTACCCACTATATGTGATTAATAATCTTCCATGATTTCTTCGATAGCTGATTCAATATTGTACCAAGCTACTCCGTATTCAGCATCAAATCTACGTTCAACTAAATCCATTATTTCTTGACCTAGTTCATCTGTATATTCAACATCCAGATACTTGTCTTCATCTTGCATCTGCTTGAACATATGTTCGGCATCAGCAACCATCCATCCACAGTATAGCTTACGTTGTGGATTATTAATAGTCTTCATGACCTTATCAACTGTATCGTTAATAAGTGCTAACTTGTCTTCTAAAGGACTACCATCAGTAAAGGTTAGTCTTGGCTTCGCATCAGCAGTGTAAACTACACTCTGAATTGCTTTTTTAATTTCTTCTCTCATTTTGGTTGGTTAATTGGTTGAATGCTAAGATAAGTATAATAAATGACTTATCCTAATTTATTGTACTTTAAATGTAAATTATGTTTCTTTGCTAGTATTTCTAATTCGTCAGAATAAAGGTTTGTTATAAAACCACCCTCGTTTAGTTCTGCTTTTGGTGTTTTTAATTCTATTTTTATTGCGTTCTTTTCTGCTTGTTTACCACAAAAACTTTCTGCTATAGTGAAACCACCTTTATTGAACCACCAGTCTTGGAATATATTTTCTTCTCCTATCGTTTTCATAATACTTTGTTTTAATGTTTAGATTGCTAATATAGAACAAATAATTCAGTTATCCTAATTTAATCTAACTTTTCTGGTAAATATCCTTTTAAATATTCTATTGGTACGTAGTACAATAACTCTGCAATAGCAGTTAAATCACCATTTGCAATATCATTTTGTATTTCATCTAACACTACATCTATCACTAAACCTTTTTCTTCAATTTCTTCCATAATTATTGTTTTTAATTATTTTCTTTTAATTATATCATCTAAATATAATATCGTGTAATTTAAACAGATATATTCTCGGTTATCCATTTCACTATCCAGCCATACTTTTACATCACCTTCATAAAAATCTTCAACAAATAGTTCAATTACAGTACCTTTATTTTCGTAGGATAAATCACTATCCTTACTGTATTCTATAAAATCTTCTTCTTCTATTATCATGGTTATATTATTTTTGGTTATATTATTTTTGGTTAATTAATCTTCGTCTTCTGCATTCCAGAATATGATATTATCTGGCACAACTGCATCAGCAGTAAACTCAACAAGTCCACATTGTGTTCTCAAATATTCAAAGAGTTGGTTTGTTCTCCACTCGGCATTCTGATATCTATCAGAACATATCTTAGCGATTATTTCAGTATCTTCTAAGTCACAAAATGTGATATCAAAACTAAATGACTCGTCACCTAATTTCTCTTTTATGAATTCTGTTACCTTATCATTAAGATTGTCAAATACATTCTCTGCTTTTTCTTGGTTTTCAAATGTGGCTATTATTTCCACTTCTCCGTACATTCCCATTGGTTATAATTTTTGGTTGGTTAATATTAATTGGTTACTTCAAATATAAATCAAATAAATGACTTATCCTAATTTATTCTTACATTTCTTCTAAAGAAAATAATTCTTCATATGTTTTAAGGAACTTGTAAGATGCACTAGCATCATTACTCATTGCATATACACCACCTTTAAGGGTGTATTCTAACATATCTCTAATTTGTTTCTCTGAACGAACATCAGTTACTTGGATAGCTTTTAATACTATATCATCTCTATATCCACCATCCTTTGTACTAAGACTATATTTACTGGCAGAAACAGAACCTAATCCAACATAGTAACCATCATTAGTTAAAAGACTACCATTTTTACCATCACTACCAATCTCTACCACTTTAAAGAATGTTCCCTTTTTAGTTTGATATATTTTATATCGTTTTGTATCATAATATGTAAACCATTGTGATACTGCAATTAGTGTAGACGTTTCTAGGTTGAAGGACTTTCCATCCTTAATTAATACTTCATTCATGATTATAATTTTAATTGGTTAATAAATTTGTTAATGCTAAATTACAACAAATATATTACTTATCCAAATTTTTGGACAACATATTTGCAAGAAACTTTACTAGTGTATCATTTACTGGTAGTATTTCTACCTTAACACCCAGATAGTCAATACCAACAGTAATATTTCCTTCATCAACTTCTATAAGGTTAACATATTGGAATTGGTAGTATTCATCAGTATTTATCAACTTTACTGAATCATCGAAATCAATTTGTACATCGAATACGAATTCACCATTAAGGTCTTTAACGCTATCCCAATCTGAATAATCATGAAAGGAAACAACTTGTATTGGTATTCCTTTACCTATTACTATATATTGTTTCTCATGTTCGCTAAGAATAACTCTATCAATACTAGGTAGGTCTGTGTCGAATGTGCCTATTGGACATTCATCATCATTGATAATGTCCTCTAGGTTCTCACCTAGTTCTCCATCAACTTTCAGTTTCATCATTCTTTTTGAAGCTATTATTATTTGGTCTTGTGTGGCATCCTCATCTACAACTACTCTTGTCATAAAACTATATGACACTAATTTTGCTACTTTTTTCATGGTTATAATTTTTGGTTGGTTAATACTATATTGGTCTTAAAAAATAAACTCCTTCTCTTGGTTCGCTATCTTGTGTTGATTCAACTAAACCTTTATCAATTAATGCCTTAACTGTTCTATTATTAAATGGTTTATACTTACCACATTCACAATAAAAATAGTTTACTTCGTTCTCCCAAGTTCCAATTTCGTTGACTTGATTTACGAAACCAATTAATTCCTTTTGACTTACTGTTAATTTTTTCATATTATACATTGTTTAGATATAAAGTCATAGACTTCACTAGAGTCACAGTCCATGAATATTTCATCATTGTGACTTATATTCTCCATAACTAGTATAGTTATGGCATCTGCAATTGTTAATTCTATACTATCATCATAATCAGTTGCAAAGTCTGATTTAGCAATCTCTGTTGCTAGTGCTATTAATTTATTTTTCATAATTGTATGTTTTAATGTTGAATGCTAAATTACATATAATAAATGACAATTCCTAATTATTGACCAATTAAATCTTCTAATTCTTTTTTAACTCTTGCTAACTCATTTTGTTTAGCTTGGACTGTATTAACGAATAACATCATATCATCTGTCACGTAACCTTCTGGTAACTCAACTGTTAAGTTGTTTTCTTCGCAGAATTTTTCAGCGTGACTCCAATTAGTAAATGTTCTTGGTTCATCATTGATGTTGGTTTCAAAGGATAAGTTAAGGTATTTCTTAGTAAGAAATGCTTCTACCTTGTCCTTGTACTCGCTAGTAACATCAACGTGGAATTCACCACTTTCACTATCACATGAAACATTCTCTTTTCCATATAGTTTTATAAGTGCATCATCAATATCATAGTGAGATGATTCGTTTGGTTCATCATCACTGAATTGACCACTAATATGAATATCCTTAGCACCTTTAACCAGTTTAGATTGAGTTCCAACAAACTTAGAGAATTCTCTATAAGATTTTCTTATTTCTCCTTTAAAGTTTACGCTATTTGCTAATTTCCAGAATAGAGATTGTTGTGCGTAAAGTACTGCGAATTGTTCTTTCGTAATGCTTTTCATAATATATAGTTTTATATGTTTATATGCTACCTAAAAATTTATGTGGTTTTGAGTAATCCGATTCAGCATTCTTGATTGCGTTTTCTTTAGATACACCTCTTAATATCTCATCTTCTATAATACTATTTTTGAAACCATCCATTAACTTCTTGGCTAATTTATGTGTTCCTTCATTTCTAGCATCAGTATTTCTACCATACTCACTAGATGCTAACTTATCCATAAGTATAAGCATAAGTCTAAAGGATGATTGTTGAAGTGTTCTGTGTTGCCTTGTAAATGCGTTGATGAATTCATCATGGTCACAATTGTAGTTATTTACAAAGTCAGTTAATTCGTTTGCTAATTCTTTTCCAGTAATTTTAGACATATTATATAGTTTTAAAGTTTAACGTGAACAAATATAAAACAAATAAATGACTTATCCTAATTAAATGTAATATAATTTTTATAATTATATATAAGATGTCAACCCAACACCAGTTATTTTATTACCGTAAACGTATATACCACTTTTTATTAAATAATTCATATGAATCACCAACCCTACGATAAGATAACCACAATCCATCTCTTATGCCATGAATATACTCACCCTTGTAAATATACCTACCAAGACAGGTATAGTTTATCCATTGACCATGTGGTCTACCATTTTCATCTGAAGGTTTTACGCTATCTTTATGCATACAACAAAGGTAGTAAAAATAATAGACAATAGCAAACATTAAGACAAAAAAAAGCCAAACATCTCTGTCTGGCTTATGTATATACACAAATGTGTATATAATATTATGTATTATAGTGCCTTTGTTACTTTTGAAACTGCCGCTAATTCGTTATCATTTAATCCTTGACCATCTTTTTGTCCAAGCTTTTTAATACAAGCTGACCTTGAACTACTATTAGTATGTGCGTTTGGGGCAAGACCAGATGCAACACATATATCAGTTTTACTAGGTGATAATGGAGCATCTATAATATTTTTAATACTAACTTGGTCACGTTGGTCAAGTGGTTTATCAGAGTCCTTTTCGTCATCCTTGGCACTCACTTCCCCTTTTTTAGATTCCTTTGAATCGTTTGATTTCTCAAACAATAGACCTAAAGATTCTTTAACTAGATTTTGGATATAAATTTTTGACATAATATTCTTTATTAATAAATATAACGAAATACAATAAAGTAGACTTTACGTATACACAAATGTGTACATATAGGTTTTAGAATGAGAACTCACCAACTCCAATCTCTCTAGTTTTGATTCTAAGTGCTATAAGACCCTTTTCTTTAATCTGTCTAACTCTTTCTCTACTAACCTCTAATTCAATACCTATCTCTTCTAAATTCCTACCGTATTCATAACCTATACCGTAATACATTCTAACTACTTTCTCTTGAATAGGGTTAATACTAGATAATAAATTGTTGAATAACTCTTCCTTTTGGGTGTCAATAATAAGTGAATCAGTATCTGGCATGTCAGTGGATATTAAAACATCGTGAAGTGTATCTCCATCATGTGACACCCCTCTGAGCACTTTGTCCATTGAGCTGGTTTTAATTTTTGATATCTCAAGTAAGTTTTCAATTTCTTTTTCCGTAAAACCATCTATATTATCAAGTAACTCACTTATCTCAACCTCTCTACCTAGCCCTTGTGTTAGTGTGTTTATAGCTTCTTTGAATTTTGGTAATTTATTTAATTTATTGGATGGTAACTTAATAGTGTTGGTTAGGTTACTTAGATAAAGCATTATTTCTTTTCTAATATACCACACGCCATAAGATATAAATTTAACACCTTGGTCTGGGTCAAACCTTTTTGCTGCCTCTTGCAATCCTATATTACCCTCATTAATTAAATCACCAAGTGATGCGTTATGACTAACATATTTCTTAGCAACACTAATAACAAACCTTAAATTTTTTGTGGTTAACTCTCTTATTGCATCTTCATCACCATTGAATGCTTTTAATGCACAGTCATATTCATCTTCTTTGGTAGCAAACATTTTAATCTTTGAAACTTCTTTGAAATAAGCTCTTAATGATTCACTCTCTATTGTTGTAATATTATCAGTAATTTTAATTCCTCTTCTCATCTTTAGTTTTGTTTTTTGTTTATGTTATTGTCTATGTTATTATAATCTTCTTTCAGTATCCCTATCTAAATCACGTTCTTTTATAGTCATTTTTTTATCATATAACTTCTTACCCTTCCCTAATCCAATCTTAATCTTGATAAGTCCAGTGTTGGTTGTGTGTATGTTTAGTGGAATAAGAGTCATACCCTTTTGAGTAACCTTATCACCTATCTTAATTATCTCACTCTTATTAAGAAGTAATTTTCTTTCTCTAGTTGGTTCGTGGTTCTGATATTTACCACTTTGTTTATATTCAGCCACATGCATACCTCTTATAAACATTTCACCATTATGTATAATACAATGAGCTTCACTTATAGATACCTTAGCAACCTTGATTGACTTAACTTCAGAACCTAATAATTGGATACCAGCAATATAATCTTCTAATATTGTATACGAAAAATATGCTTTTTTATTTTTGTTTATTATATTCATGATTGCAAATATACGAACTAATATTCGATTAAACAAGTATTTTGTTAATTATTTCTAATAATAATTCTCATTTAATATTTCTTCACTCAATTCTCCCACCTTTTTAGAAAACCATTTATCATAAACAAACTTAACTGATTGTTTGTCATATCCATCAAATATGATAACTAACTCTTTCCAAGACCATATCTCACCATTAACATTAACTACCCAATTTTTTGTATCTAACGATACATTAACGTTTTCATCTAAGTATTTGTTTATCACACTATATATTTCATCTTGTTTACTATTATACCAATCTTCAACCATTTCCAAAACACTAATCTTTTCATCAGTAATAAAATTTGAATATAATGTAATGACATTTTTATAAAATGCATTGGGGTATTTATATTCAAAAGTCCCATCTTTATTTTTAATTCCAGATACCTTTATATTGCCATTATAACTCAAATTACTAATGGTGTAATACTTATCAACAAACTTATCTATTATGATTTCTCTATCAGTCATGGTAAATCTCTTCCATTAAGTTTTTAAGTCTAATACATTGTTCATAATCCTCAATACTTTCGAAATAATATAATGCTAAATGTAATGATTCACTCCAGTCATCTTCATTAATTGATATCGTCATTGACTCAAACTCAGAATCAGCATTTATTAGGAACTCAGCCACTTCAACGTTAAATATTTTTTCTTTCCACCCACGCTCAATTGCGCTGATAATTGCATTAGTGAATGTTTCTTTTTCATCCTTTATATATTTTGCAATATCATCATATGTATCTACGACTACTTTAAGCATCTTAGTTCAAGTTTATATCAAATCCACCTTCATTATTATCTATTTCGTCAATACCTAAATCACTTATATAAATACCTTCAATCTCTCCATCTAATTCATCTAAAACCACTACATCAAGACCACCCTTCCCATCATACTCTATAATAATTTTATATTCACCTAAATCTACTATCTCATTTCTTGGGATTCCCATGCTGTTAAATTTTATTTATTCTCTCAATCTTATTTATTATTGCCTTACTGTATATAATTCGTTAATACCGAGTGTTATAAAGTCTGTATCTTCATAGAACTCAGCGTTATGTTTATGATAATGACCGTATAACCATTTTCCTATATTGTTATTTTCCTTAAGTATTTCATACATTCTAGTTAAATCAGAACGTTCCTTATTTAAATCATTCTTTAACTCTGGGTCAGAACTAGAAAACCCAGAAACTAACCAACCGTGACTTCCTGGACCATTACTAGTATCGTTAATAGGTGAGGCAAAACTAGGGCAATTATGTGTTACAACATATCGAACACCATTAACTTCTCTCAATTTATCTTCATCTAATACAAAGGCTTCATCATACCAATAATAATCCCTATCTTTACCCTTTCTCGCATCAGCTAATTTCTCATTTATCCTTTGCTTTCTATCAATACTAATAGCACCACCAACCAGTAATACATCATCACCATTAACGGTAATAACCGTATAGTCTGGTACTAAGTGTAAATTACCCCATTCCCAAGTACCATTAAAGTAAGCTGGGTTATCATGATTACCACGAATAACATACATGTGACAATTGTTACCCTCTAGACTATTGTTTAGATTTTCCATATCAACCTTATCAGTATGTATCTTTTTAAAACCAACACCAAAGTCACCAACATGTATTAGTGTGGTGTCTCTAATATTTAGAGACTTAATCTTATGTATGATAAACTTGTGATTACCATGCGTGTCTCCCACGCAAATGAATTCATTATCCATAATGTAAATTTAAATATAACCCTAATTTTATAAATAGGCAAGTTTTATTAATCTTTTTTATTTAACACCTTAAAGGCCCATATCATAGCAATAACCAAACATATAATAAATATAAACTTATATATCATATTAAAGTCTAATTATAGTTAAATTTATATTTTTCTTTTCAACATTCACACTGGACACAATAATATGAACTTCATCACCTAGCCTTATCTTCTCGCCTGTATTAAAGCCCTTCAAGCAATAATTTTCCATGTCTGGGGTGAATGTATCACCATCTATCTCAGATAGTCTTACAAGTCCTTCACATTTGGTTTCATTTATCATGACGAATACACCATAATTCTGTACCGATGTAATAACGCCAGTATATACCTTACCAATCTTATCAACCATAAATTCACATTGCTTAAACTTAGTTGAATCTCTAGACGCTTTTTGTGCTGTTACTTCTCTAGCAGATAAATACTTACACTTAGGTTCTAATTTACTTTGTTTCTGTGATGACTTATTGGTTAACACGTTATCCAATATTCTATGAAGCATTACATCTGGATATCTTCTAATTGGACTTGTGAAGTGTCCGTAATCTTTAAACCCAAGTCCGTAGTGACCTAAATTCTCAGTGGAGTACTCAGCCTTCTGCATTGTCCTAATTACCAAGTTATTTATTATATTCTCTTCTGGTGAACCCTTAACCTCAGTCAATAACTTTCCAAGACTAAGCTTAATTGCATCAGCGTCAGTAATATCTATTGTATAACCAAACTGGATTATGAAATCCTTTAAACTATTCAACTTAGTTGGGTCTGGTTCATCGTGAACTCTATTAACCATGGGTATCTTCTTATCATTAAGATACTTTGCTACTCTCTTATTAGCTAGAAGCATGTATTCCTCAATAAGTCTATTAGCATCCTTTTGAACCTTAAACATGATGTCGATTGGTTTACCGTTATCATCTAAGATGAACTTCACCTCTTGACCATCGAACTCTAATGAACCTCTAGTCTTACGCATTATCTTAGCGGTTCTATCAAGTGATAATACGGCATGTTCAATTGGTGTTACAACTTTAATATCTGTATCAACGTATGAATCACCATTATTATTAGACTTTTTAGATTCTATTATATCTTGTGCTTCCTCATATGTATATCTATGGTCTGAATGAATCACAGTTCTACCGAACCACTCATCAATGATAGTCCCATTATGGTCCAGTGTGAATACTGCTGAGAAACATAACTTATCCTCATGTGGTCTTAATGAACATACACCGTTAGATAATCTCTCTGGTAGCATTGGTACAACCCTATCAACAAGATAAACACTAGTACCTCTTTCATAAGCTTCCTTATCCAATGAAGTACCTGGTCTCACATAATGAGATACATCAGCAATGTGAATACCCACTTGCATTAAACCACTAACCCATTCAATTGAAAGGGCATCATCGAAATCCTTTGCAGTGTCTGGGTCAATTGTAAATGTAAGGACATCTCTCATGTCTCTTCTCTTATCTATTTCTTGTTGAGATATTGTTAATGGTATAGCTTCTGATTCAGCTTCCACATCTTCATCGAAATCATATGGTAACCCATACTCATGAAGTATTGAATGTATTTCTGTATCATTATCACCAGCATCACCAAGAACCTCAATGATTTTACCATTAGGGTTCTTAGCATCCTTCTTCCACTTTGTAAGTTCTGCGACAGCCTTCTGACCATCTTTAGCACCGTTAACCTTACCTAACGGAATGAAGATGTCTGTTGACATCTTTGGTGAGTCTGGTACTAGGAATGCAAAATTATCTGATACCTCAAGAGTACCAACGAATTTGGTTCTAGACCTTTTAAGTACGTCTATGACCCTTCCTTCAATGTCTCTACCCTTTCCCTCCATTATTTGAACCATTACTGTATCAAGGTTTAATCCCTTGTTAGTATGGGTCTTGTGAATATAAATGTCTTTAGGGATGTTGTCACCTACTAGGTAGGCACTCCCACTATTAGTCATTCTTAATTCACCAGTTATTTTATCATCAATTTTCATAATTCTATATATAAGATATTTGACTCATAATCAAGCTCTTGGATACATAGAGACTATATTGCCTTCACTACCTATTTCTCCATTCAAACGTTCAACTTTTATTGTTCTATTAAGGATATCATATCCAAAATGTTTTTTACCTGTATCTTGTAGGTATGATAATAAGAATTCAATCAGCTCTGTAAAATTATATATAACTTTACATTTATCTTCCACTTCTTTAATCAAATGATTATTAAAGTCTAATTTACCTTCTACAATTGATTTCTTGTAAAAATCAAATAAACCAACTAAGTGTTTATTATCACCATCTATTATTCCAACTTCTAATACTACAACTACTTCAATATTATCCACTACATGTACAATGTTGGTAATTTGACCAGTTGAGTTTCGTTGATACTCACCACCGTTGATTGGGTCATGGCCTATTGTATAGTTCTTACGCTCCACCTCTTTCTTGGTTAATTTAGCGTAAGCTACGTCTTTCCATATATCGTACTCCGTATAGTAGTTAAGACATATCGCTAAAGAATCCATTTGACTATACCCACATAATATTAGGTAATCTAATAATTCCCAGAAGCATTTAATGTTCTTTCCCTCAATAATCAACTTCAATTCATCATCTAACATATGTTACAAAATTATTAATATTTTAGTGAATCCATTACTTCTTCATATGTATAATACCAATTCATCTTAAATTACTTAATATGGTTGATTTTAAAGTTATTTAATCTACCAGAATTAAGCAAAGATTGACCCCATTGTTGGAATTCTTCGATATGTCTATCATCCCAAAGCTCAACTTCCCTAATACTAGGATTCTCCTGTAATTTTTCTTCAAATTTATCAACCTTGAATCTGAATGTGTCTGACTTATCGTTACAGTATAGGTCTTTCGGATTAACTCTGAAACCAAGTTTATTTAAAACATTCAAAACTTCATGCTTTAATTTATCTCTCCTACCAGTTGCAATTATTGTTAATACATTTGATTTATTAAGTTCATCTTTATAAGCACTCTTAGAGTCCAATGACTTAAAATCGAATACATCAGTATCTAAGGATTCTTTTCTACCCCACCAACCACCAAATGGCCAGTCTTTACCAGTATTAACTTTATATTGTGCCGCACCAGGTCTATCAGCAGTTAAACCTTTTTCACCAGTATCAACTAATGTACCATCAAAATCGAATACAGATAATTTTGTTACTCCACCAACATCTTCCCTTAATATTCTTTTTATATTTTTTTTCATATTATCAAATAAATTATTAATGTAACAATAACACCCTCAATAAATGATATAATGTCAAACTTACTTTCTTCTTCTGGCTCTAAAAAAGAACCAAATATTCTTTTGCTGGTGCTTCCAATCAACTCTTTGGTTATCGGACCATGTGAGTTAATACTTTGTTTTAACCCACCATTAATCTTATTAAGTGTTATCTTCTTTTTTCTTTTTAACTTATCGATAGTGTTAATATTATCCTTCTGGTACTCTTCAACTATTTCAATTAACTTATCTAAATCTGGATGTGATTTTTCAATTTCATCTTTTAATTTATTTTTTAACTTAATCTTTCTTGTTCCAAACCCCATAGTAATAAATACTATTGAGTTTCTAATTTAGTTTAGGTATTAGAAATAATATTATTTAATTTAACAAAATCTTCATCTCTATAACCCTTGCTTTTGTAAACATAAGATGTAATACAAGTGGGTGAAACAGCTACTTCAATAGAATAACCACCCACTTCACTAGTATAAAGGTTAGATAAGTCTGTAATATTCATCTCAAGGATATTACCAATATCAGTTCTTAACGCATTATTTTTAAAATTTTCCATAGTATTACTTTTTATTTATACAAATATAAGGATAATAATCTAGATATACAAATTTTTTATGATTATTTTATTAATCCTTTAGTATCTAAAAACTCATTTATTTCTTTAAGTGCTTCTTTTTCAGTCTTATTACCATTAGCAAAGTCAATAAATAAATCTTCACAGTGTAACGCATCTTCTTCAGATATAGCTGGAAGTGTTTGCTTCCATTTGTTATGGGTCATACTTCGATACCTTGGGTCATTCTTATCAACTACTATCATTATATTAATTATTCTTTGTTTTGGTTTAATAAGCTTTCTGTTTCTATGTTAACTTGTTCTTCTGACCAATCGAGATGTTTAACATGCAACAATTCGTGCACTATATACTCATCTATCAAAGGTCTATCATGATATATATTAGCATACATACTCTCCTTGTTTATTTCAACCCCAACAAAATACTTGTCATTGTCTGGAACATCATCTGCATAAGTAACAGACTTTTTATCTATCGCTTCTGTTGTTATCGTCCATCCCTTCAAACCTAATGCATCTATCCAATAACCTATCCTATCATGTATCGCTAAGTTAGTTTTCATCATCTTTTTCTTTTAGGTATCTTTCTACAATATCACTTTCTCCTTCACCACCATATTCTTTTTCTATGGAGTACCATCTACAAATACCTTCTTCTGATAACCAATCAAGGAATTCTATTAATTCATTTTTCATCTTCTTTGTTTAGGTTTAAGTAAGTTTTATATTTTTAAATTTACAACCCATTTCCTTAAACTCCCCAATTAGAGTATTATGATAATACCTATCAATCCCTTCCAATGTGGCATCCAATGGATATAACTCTGGTATAACACAATTTCCTAGTACATAATTCTTTCCAACTTCATTAATACTAACCACAACGTAGTTATCATCCTTATCCACTATTGTTTTATATTCTTTACTCATCTTTGTTTTGGTGTATATGAAAATGATATCCCAATATTAAACCATCCTATTATCAGTTCGTAATCACCATTAAGTACCTTATCATAGGTTACTTTAATAAATG
>Ga0233415_10000929_pt1 | contig 13140 bp, 18 predicted proteins | sample Na_anoxic_12_MG_FD_188631 | JGI IMG/M metagenome (GOLD analysis project Ga0233415, IMG submission 188631) | Seawater microbial communities from Saanich Inlet, British Columbia, Canada - Na_anoxic_12_MG | ecosystem: Environmental > Aquatic > Marine > Inlet | place: Canada: British Columbia... | reverse complement strand
CTCAGGGATATAAGGTAGAAGAGTTCTGGCTCTATCTATAACCTCTAGCGTATGACATAGAACGTCTCCTTCAGGGTGATGCTTTGGATCCTGTGGTACCTTTCCTAGTCTAACTATGTCTGGTCCGATATGACCGGAGACAAGATGATCACTTGGACGCATTTCCGTCCTTAGGATTTTGAGGAGATCCCCGAAGAAGTTACTCTGTTTCATTTTTCTAACCTTCGAATTTAATTATTGGTTTTGCGGTAGTTCTAAGTAGCGGAATCTTAACTTTGTTTACGAGATTAATCTTCTTGGCTTGAATCGGAGTAAGGTGCCAGTTACCGTTCTTGATCTTATCTAACTTCTTTTTTACGAAGTTTTTCTCTTTCCCGATGTTTCTTGATAGGCGCTCTAAGATAAGAACGTTTAGCCTTCTTAGTTCAGCAACGTCAGTTTCCATATCATCTGCGTTACCGCCTGCGCCTTCCATCCAGGCAGGATGAATTGTGATCGTTGCATTAGGTCCAGCGTACCTGAAACCTTCTACTCCACAGCTAGCAAGGACGGCTGCCGATGAAGCGGCTTTCCCTTCTACAACAGTTGCGATCGGAATCGAACAGGCATCAATTGCATCAATAATAGAGAGGAGCGCATAAATATCTCCTCCATATGAATCGATACAGATTGGAATAATCTTCTGCCCAGATACAAGAGCATTATTTTCAGAGATTTCTATTTCTCTTCTAGCTATTGCAGCTGATTCTTCGTTGATCTCCCCGAGAATATAAATAATTTCCGGAGAGAAAGCCTTGAGGAACGGGTCCTCGATTCCAAGCCTTTGGTCAATGTCTAATATATATCTCATTATTTATCCACAGTCAGTACGGTTTCCGGAACATGAGCTACAAGCGTAATTATAATCTACCATACCATCCTTTGATTCTCTGGTTTCTCTCAAGGATAGAAGATATGGAATTTCTTCTTTGTGATGCGGTCTCTTTACAAAGACGGTAACCGTTTCGTTGAGTCTTCTCTGTAGGGTTGATACACACAAATTCTCTACGAGAATATCGTCTTCACCCATTACAAAAATGACTGTACTTCCGATCTCAATCGGGAAGTTAACTATTTGTGTGGCGATATCCCGAGCAAAAAGAAAGTTGTCTTCTTCGTCTGGTTCTTCCAGCTTATAGAATTTTACTCGGCTATTTGGTCCGGTAAGTTCTTCTTGAACAAACTTATTGTCCTCACCAAGGTGAGAAATAACGTAGGTCTTGATTCTTTCTTCTCTCATCATCCCTCCTCTTTCTATTATGCTCTGATTTAATGAAACTATCTAATTCCACTAAAGAAAACCTTCTCTGCCTTTTCTCTCTTCTGAGTACTAGCTTCAGGCTTTTCATCAGAGAAATAACAATAGAAGAAAAGAGTCATCCCTATAAACAGAACTGCTATACCAAACATCTTATATTACTGCGAGGCCGGCGATAGCTGTTCTTACACCAGCCGGGAGACTGAGAAGATAATCTCCTATAAGTAGTCCGCCGATAATCAAAGTGAATCCGCCTGCTACGAGAAGCCCGCCAACGAGCATCCTCTTCTTGTCTGCCTTACTCTTCTTCATCTCTGTAACCTTTTTAAAATGTTATTGTTTTCACATTATATTTAAGAGAATATGATTTATTTAGTCTAGCCTTCTGGAACTTGCTCCATGATCCAGACTTGATAGCTAGAACAGTTACTGGTTCTAGTAGGTGATCGATATGAAGATCGATTATCTTATTTTGTTCTGCTATACAACCTTTTTTATATTCAGTATTAGTAGCGCGAACAGCAACGCAATGATCTAAAAGATTCTTGAACCTGTTTTTCTTTTCCAAGTCCCAGAACCTCTCTTGATCTGTGCAGCTTAGAACTGCGATTATTGAGTCTACTTTTTCCTGAATACATATCTCAGCAAAATCTGAATCGAGTCCAAGTTGTAAAGAAGTAAACGCTTGTATAGTTGGGTTAATTTGCTTCAGAACTTGAAGCTGAAATCTTATCCATCGTCTTGCCATAAAGATGGCATCTGGATGCTTTATCTTCTTAGGTCTTGGTGCTAAAAGTTGTACCCGCATGAGATAAACCTTTTCGTTCCAGTCTTCGTGAATCTATCACTGACTTTTTCTTCTAGATTTCTCGCCGGTCTCGTAAGAATCTTTACGACAGCCTTATTAAAAGTCTCTAGAGCGATCCCATATAAGCAATGTCCTTTAGGAACTTCGTACCATCTACCGTTATGTGAATACTCTTTTGCGTAGACGTCTACTCTTTTCCATTTCCCAAGAGGAAGCCATTTTTGCGAGGCGACATCTGCATCAATACAACCTTCGAAATAGATTGGAAGATCTATAGTCTCTCCGTTAGCTTTAAATCTATCAGCTATTACAACTGCTTCAGGTAGCCCGTAAATCTTTCCTTGTTCTACTTCTGTGTCTTTGACTCTAAAAGATGTACACATGCAAGCTTTCTCCTTTTCTCTCGACCACTTAGACCTTTAACAATAAACATGTAAACGTCATTCGGGATAGTTCTTTGAATCGCAGAGAGATAGATTCTTACTCTGGTTCTATCTTCTCCCGTCTCTGCTAAAGCAGTCATCTTTAGAAGCCGACGAATGATTGGATCCAAGTCTATTCGATACTGGAACCTTCTGATTTTATCTGCGATCCAGATATCAACTTCTTTGCTTTGAGAGTTTCTCATCGCAACGGCTACGTTCTGATTAAGCTTTTGCCAGATCTTTTCGTATAGGATATTCCATTGTTTCCTATTCTGATGTATCCGGCAGAAGTTACATGATTTGGTATAATCCCAGTATGAAGATCTTGTTGTTTTTATCTCAGCATCTACCTTGTATGGCGTCTTACCTTTTTTCTGGAGTCTTTTTTCGAGATCCCTTAGTGGTTGATTCTTTAACAACCCTTTCTCGTCTAACTCTCCCTTTTCATTAAAATGTAGATACCATTCCGGAGCTACTGGTCTTGTTTGAACGCGAGACTTTACGAATCTTTCTGGCTTCCTATCGAATCTAAAGTAAACTCTACGTCGAATTGATTCTTCGTCTATGTTTCTATTTCGAAGAAACTGTAGGTACAAGCTTCTATAGTTAGCCTTCTCGTCCTGACTCCATTCTTTAATCAAAACCATATCCTCATCGTAGGTTGGTTTGATTTTCTGAAGGAACGGTTCGATGTCTGCGATGCTATGTAAGTCTTGAATCTCTTTCAGTCGTTCTTTGAAGTGAAAGAGTCTTCTTTCTTTTGCCTCAGCAAATTGATTCTTCTGGAATACTTCTACTCTTCTATAGGAGTCTCTTTGCGGAGCCATCTTAGCTTTTTCGACGACCGCGTTTCGTCCTTCGATATATTCTACTGTTCTATCAATGAAGTCTTCCGACTCATCATCAAGAAACTCCTCATAGTTTTGAGCGACCCACTTAAGAGTTTCATCATCTCCGTTTCGTAGAACGAGTGAGATAGTTTGTCTTAGGTTAGATGAATTAGTTTGAGCAAAGTCTAAACTCTCAAGAATATTCTTTACTTCGTTTGGTAAGTCTCTTGCGTCGAAGAAAGAATCCCTCTCTTCTTCTACTGTAATCTTCTTGAGAACAGTTTTATTTATAGAATAAAAATCTGTTTCCTGTAGAAGCTGCCTATGCAGACTTCCGAGTTCAGAGATTTCATCTAACGGCTGACCGATTGAGATTTTTTCTTTGTAACTATTTAGGATTTCTGCGGTACCGTAGATATTATATCGCGGGAACTGATCCCCATCTCGGTAGTCCATCTCTGAGGCTAAGTTTCTAAGACCGTGCATTCTTTCTCCTGATAAGAATTAGGAAGAATATTTATTACTTGGGCGGGGAAGAACTTGATACTCAAGTCCAGTCTCTTCAAAGAGACAAGTAGCTTCTTTCCATTCTTCTTTCCAAGTATCTAGTGTTGCGTAACAAGCAGAAGCTTCATAAGCGATTACTCTTTTAATTCCAGCCTGAATAAGAAATTTCGCACAAGTAGCACAAGGAAAGAGAGTTACGTAAGCAACGCATCCATCCAAAGCTGTTCCATGTTTAGCTGCTAGAGCAATTGCATTCTGTTCAGCATGAACTACTCTAAGATACTTTCGTGGTCTCTTCCACATCTCTGGATCATCATCAATAGCTCCAGAAGGAAATCCATTGAACCCAGTACTTCTAATTGCTCCATCAGGAGTAGTGATTACACATCCAACTTTAGTAGAAGGGTCTTTACTTTTCTTCGAGACCTCTTCTGCTATACCCATCAGATAGTTATCCCAGTTCTCTTGGCTTTCTTTATTCATGCTACGACCATTCTTTCTATACTTCCGTCTCTACTGGTGTAAAAGATTTCATTTATACCGATATCTTTAAGGAATTCCATACAAAATTCGCAAGGCTTTGCCATAGAGACGTCTCCGTTTCCCCACTTTCGCCGAGCGACATAAATCGAACACCCAGAAAGATTTCTCCTCCTGAGAATCCGGCTTGCTCTGATTGCAGCAGTTACCTCTGCACACAACTGAGTCTTCTTTGTACGATGATGGAGCTTGGGATTTTTTGGATGGGTTTTAGTTGAGTTACAACCGTAAGATAGAAACCTGCTTCCCTGAGCGACAACAGCCCCTATCCGATATACGTAACTTCTATCAACTTTTTCAGCAGCCTGACAGGCCATCCGAATAAAGCGTGTTGCTCGACTCATACCAATTCCTCCAATTACCAAGATCTATTAGATGTCTTTTTGTTACCTCTAAAGATTGTTTTGATAATTGAAAAGAATTGATATTAGCAAGCATTTTATGGCCTCTTAATTGTCCAGCCGATTTCGGCAAGCCTTGCGTCGAACTTCTGAAGCCGACGGATTACATAATTAGGGAACTCATGTGGATGACTCTCCATTCGATCAACTAGAATGTCTCTGAGTGTCGAACTGAATCTAATCTCATCATAAAGCTCATGACCCTTACCAGCCTTCAGAAGCTTAAACGTAACATGATGAGTATCATTTTTCATATGCTCTGCCAAGGCCCTACGTGCATGCGGGCGCGAGAAGGGGTCTTTCTCGGCTCTAACAGCAAAGTATAGATCTACCTTGTCAGTATTCCATCGGTACGCTACAGAGATCTTACGGCCCGGAATAAGGCCATAGTCAAGTGTCATACCTGCATTTCGGATGTAGCTAAGATCAGCTTCTCTGTCTACCGGAGTAATTACCTCTAGCAGAGCGGTCTTCCGTAGCCGACCCCTTGGGACCTGACTACCACACGTCGGACAATTACACGTTCTTTCTTTCTTACTCATTCTATCTCCTCTGCGGCCAAGTCCTCGGCCTCTTCCGTATCGATAATTGAATCGTCACTTTTTACGATTCCTTCTAGAACTTTGAATGCAAAGCCTTTGTCTTTCAGAATATAAATCTCTCCGTTAGGAGCTTGTATCCTGGCACATAGGCCTTCAATAATATGTCGTGAGTCGATTGTAGAATCTTCATCTAAGAATGACTGTACGTATTCAAAGAAAGGATTCTCATCTCTAGAATCTTCTGGAGCTTTATAATCCCAGCGACCACATCCAATCTCTGGAACATGGAAGACTCCAAGGTTTCTACAAATAGATTTGATGAGTGGCCAAGATAGTCTCCAAGAATCTCCGTCTTCGTTTGTGAAAGTAATGTCATAAACAAAGATGTCATATCGACGGCTTGGTTCTGGGTCATCATATTCACAACCATAAGAGTAGGTCATCTCATCTCCGTACTTTTGCTTCATGAGCTTACGGAGTTTCTTATCACCAATCTTTTCAATAGACTGTCCAGACATAATTGCTGCGCCAGTCTCATCGAATCCAACAATTTCATAGTAGAGCGTTAGACCCTTTAGGATCCCAGCCTCTTCTAGAGATCGATGAATATCTATTCTAAAGATCTTTCCTGAGTAGAACCCTTCGTCAGTTTTCTGATCTGGGTCAAGAACAACTCTTCTGCTTCCAGAGACTACTCGGTATTCACTTTCCGAGGTATAGACTTTACCAGTCCATCCCATCCACTTGTTCCACCAGAGCTGCTTGCGAGTAAGCGGAATAAGACCCTTAACATGTCCACTCCGCCCGGAAATCCCGTGAGCCTTCTCAGTCAGATAGATAATTGATCCGTCTGGAATCCTATTAATTTCGTATCGAAGCTGCTTAGTATCAGAATGTTCCTTGAGATTTGAGAATCTCTTCTTGAGCTTCGTTGAAAGCTTCTCGCCGTTTTGCTTATTAGAACCTGCTCGTCTTAGAGTTGCTGGGTTTATATACTTCTTACAGACTTCCTGTCCGTTAAGAGCAGTGAACTGGAGTCCCTCTTCAAGTTCTTCTGTGGCTACTTCAGTCCAAGCAAGTGAATCTAGTTCTGCCCAGAATCCGTAAGACTTTTCCTGTCGAAGGTTTTGTGCTCGAACTCTTCTGTTCTTTCCGAAGAACCCTTTTCTCTCCTGATCCTTATTCTCTTTTGGATTGGAGTTAAGGTTGTTCTCGAATGCCATTCTCTCACTTATACATCCGTCTGCTGGGAAGTAAGCTCCGAGTTGACCTTCGTAGTTATCCAAGCCGACAACGACCTGATCTCCACAGCAAGTAGCTAGTCTGAGTCGGTCAGCGTTTGGATGTTCTCTTACGTTTCTTAGTGCAGTGATTATTGCTTGATACATGATTAAACTCTTTTTGTAATATGAGAAGAATTTATTTTAGGTTCTCTAAATAAGTAGCAAATTCATTTTCAAGAACCCGGAGGTTCTCTCTTCCACTTACGCTTCTCAGTCCGAAGTAGAAGGTCTCTTTATCTGGCTTTTTACTAAATGTAAAATCTTTAATTGAAATATGAATTCTAACTGCAATCCATTTTACTCTGTCGCCTTCTTCAAATGCCCAGGTAACATCGTATGGTTTAATAACTTCTTCTTTAACCCATTGAGCCCAGCGGGAAATACCAAAACTTCTTTGCGGTGCAACAGTAAATTTTTTCTTCCAGTTTAGTGAGCCTGTAGTCATCTCTCTTTCTGAAACAGTATCTAAAGCCTGAACAAGTTCTTTCTTTTCGATATTCATTTTTTATTTCTAAACCTTTGGATAATAGTTCTAAGCAAAGGAAGTATTAAGAATCCAATTAGACAACAGGTCGCGGCGACTTGAAATAATAACACTTCTTTGTTAAAGAAAGCCATTATAAGAAAGAACAAACCCGTACCCGCAACTCCGTTACAGAAGTCAGGCGAGTACAGGTTGTCCGTCCAATGATTCTCTTTAGTTGGTTTCATCTCTAGTGATTGTGTTCACAGCCGTTGCAAAGCTGTCCTTCCGGACAAGAGAGACACGGATCTGTCTCTAGAAGATCTTCTTCTTCTTCGTCGGGATAGTCTGCTTCCTCGAACTGATCTTCGATCTCATACGTATCCCACTTCTCTCCGTTACTCTGGAAGACTGGTTCAGTCATAAGATCAAGAGACCCAGTCATATCACTTAGAACTTCGTAAGTCTCAACTCTAATTTTTTGGTGACGAGAGTCTTGCGGAACTGAGACTACGTGCTTCGGATTAATCTTTACTTGAACTACTCTTTCACCAGAATAGCTCGACGCGTATTCTAAAGTTCCTGCGTGAAGTCCACTTGAACAACCAACTTCTCGGTTGTCATCTACGTCTCTTCGTTTCATAACTGGCTTCTGACCAACTGAGTTGTCAATTGTGCCAGAGAATTTATCCAACCAGTCAGATCTGATTCCCTTATAAGCTAGGAAGCATCCGTCTTCTGTGATAGGAAGTCCTTGATGCTCTAGGAAGTCATACAGCTCATTAATAGACTGATGACTTGGGTTCTCCATTAAGTTCTCAAGGAACCTAAGCATTGGCTCAATCGGGAACCCCTGCTCTGCCATACTAATAATCTTGGCAGTCAGAGCATTATGAAGAGGTTCTCCGTCATATAAAACTTCAGAGTCTGTAACTACAACAAGACCCTGTGCTTCCTTTGACGTACTAACTAATTGCGTAACAGCTTCTGCTGGAGAAGCTAAAGCTTTAAGCTTTTCTCCTGGCAAAACACCCAGACCTTCTTTGATCTCATCGTAATTCTTGTTACTTGGGTGAATTACGAGGACGTCACTCTCTACAGTAAGGTTGATAACCCCACTGTTTGATACGATAAACGATACTTGATTACTCATACTTTATCCCTTTTGTCTATTAAATCTATATACTCTTTAAGGTAAAGAAGCATTAACTGTTCCTCATCTCCGTACCCGAAATTTCTAAGTCTCAACCACATGTCTAGTAACGGATACTTGCTTAAGGAATCTTTTATCTCTGAATTATAATCTAGTTCATCGCCCTTTAGATCTAAATCAAGAGCCCTTGCTATATGTACTAGATTTTTATCCTCATCAGTAACTTGTTCTTCTTTCTTTTTTATCTTTGCTAAGATCTTACTAATCTTAAGCTCTGGATATCTGTTTGCGAATTTTCCTAACTGATAAGGGATGTGTGTCTGTCTTGCTGCGTTATATTCAGCGATTCTTTTTTCGATTTTCTTCTTCTTGATCTCTTGTTTAACTTTCTTTTGTGCCCATTCTTTGAATGGAACCCAACTACCCTTGGTAATAATCTTTTCTACATGAGCTTTTCTAATACCAACTACGTCCTGATCTAAAAGTCCAAGATTCTTTAAGAGGGTCGCTATTCTTTTTGTATCACTGATGTGAGAGGTTGAAATCCCTTCTTCGTCAAGAATATTTCCCCGAACCGTCCTCAGATATAACCCGCCACTAGTCGGATCTATGACTGTATCTTCCCAGTATTCCGTTGCCTGTGAATGAGTGCGTCCGTCTAGTTTTAATGTTTGCGCTTTAGAGTATGTCCTGCTTCCATTGGAACTTCTAGTTCTTTTTACTTTAGGAATCTTAGAACTTTTTATTACTTTACTCCAGAGACCTACTTCCATTAACCAGTTACATGCAGCAGTTTGATTACCGGTAAATACATACGCAGTAAACTTTTCGTCTACTTGTCTCATAAGTCCTCTTACTCTAAGGCTTGTTGCTGCTGGAGTAAGATCGTCGATTATGATTTTTAAGTTTTCAGTAACTGGAATTCTATTACTATCATTCTCTCTGTAGATTTTGTTTCCGCTCTTCCAGGTATTCTTCCATTTAAGCTTATAAACTTCGCAATCTTTTGTTGCTGTGACTGCTTTCTCTATAGGCTTGTCGTTCCAAGTAGCTATCAATCCAAGAGACCCAGCGTTTTGAAGATGGAAAGGTGAACTTTTATCTGATGCGAGTTTTTGGAAGTTAACAGAGGCTTCCCAGAGGCTTTTAGAATCCTCTAGCATTGAGTTTAACTCTTCTTGTAACTCTTTTAGAATTTTTCTTTCTGTCACCTTTAGATAATCATTAGTCTTTTCAGTGTACTGCAAAGCTTCTCTGTTAGCAGAGATATCTACAGCTCCTATTGGAGTATCTATTTCAATTGAGAATGATCCGATACTAAAATTGGTTTCGTAGGAGTTTACTGGATAACCTACACAACCCATGATTATATAAGAGTTTGAATAGCGATTTGTTAATCGCCAATTATCTCTTTCTATTACCGGTTTGACTTCGAGATTAAGAGTTGCTCCAGTTACTTCTGGTGTTTTGGGGAAGAACTGTAGCGCTTCTTGTGCTTTCGTTTTAAACTCATAGAAGTCAGACCTATCTACTGGGAGAGAAATCTCTAAACCGTTAGGTTCATCAGTCTCTTTCTTAGCAAGAAGGGCTACCTTAGGAAAGCCTTCTTCTCCTTTAAACATAGAGTAGACTCTTGATTCTCCATCAAGAAAGGCTGTTACACTGAAGCTATCAGTATAGGCGAACGGACTCTTTGATCCGATCCCGAGACAACCAGTGAAGTCATTACTGTGAGTTTTATTTGATTCAAAGTACGTCGTATACAGATGCATGACTTGGTCATGAGTCATACTCGTACCAAAGTCTCTAATCTGAAAGAATGGTTTCATATCATTTGGGATATGAACTTTGAATGGCGTGTCTGTATTCTGGGCGTCAATATGTGCGTCCCAAGCATTGGTAGATAATTCTCTGATGATTGCTCTTACTATATCTGAGTAAATTTTTGACGATAGGATATCAAAAGCTTTTGCGTTAGCTTTAATAGCGAATGTTCTTTCCTCAAAATCTCCAGACCTTTGTACATTAGTTTCAACAGTTTCTAATTTCATTTTCTACCTATTTCTTTATTCCTTTCTATTTAAAAGAATTTATTCTTGGGTCCAGGAATCTCTACACTCTCGCTCCCCTTGAGACCATTCGTCACAGTCCTTATCACAGACAGAGTCTCTCTCCGGACAGAACGTATCTTTTCTCTTTGTCTTTTTTACTAGGATAAGACGATTAGTAAGTCGTTCTTTCTTAGGAAGATAATGTCTATTAGTGACGTTACTTTGGAATTGACTTCTTAGCATAAGACTTCCTTATATTATTGCCAGCGGTGGGAATCGAACCCACATGGGTTTTACCCCGGCGGATTTTGAGTCCGCTGCGTCTACCAATTTCACCACACTGGCTTGTTTAATTTATTCGCAACAACATTTGTATGTGTAAGGATCGATTTCAAAATGTAGGTACGTTGGATCTGTACCAATCCAAGCAGTAAGACCTTCTGGTTCTGAGGAGCAAGAGCTTCCGCTACCTGGTCTCCAGATTTGAATCGCAGCAGGACCGTATGGTGTAGTGCATTCATTTGAAGCTGTCATACTTATGTCAGAACAAATATCCTCACATGGTCCAGCGAATTCTCTGTTTGAATCAAAGAAACTTCCTATACAGTCTGTCCACTCTGGTTCTGGTTCATCGTCCGCATCCGAATCACTGTCCCCGTCTCCATCACTGTCTCCGTCAGCGTCCGAATCGCCATCAGCGTCTCCGTCGACATCTGAGTCCCCATCGGCATCTCCATCGGGTCCGGTATCGGGATTACCATCTGGTTCCTCTGTATCCGCATCTCCGTCCGAATCAGCATCGGCATCACCATCTGTTTCTGATTCTATATCTGAATCTAGTTCTGTTTGATCGGCGTCAGGCTCAGCATCCTGAATCCCTGGACCGCCGCAACCTACAAGAAGAATCGTAATTAGAATAATAAGCTTTGTCATTTTAAATCCTTTCTTATATAAGAAAAGGAGAATTTATCTGATAGAGACTCGGATAACAGCTTTAATAAAGTTAATCTTTAGTTCCAGATCTGTAATCTCTGTAAAGTCTATATCTGCTTGGAGTAAGGCAGCTTCAGCTGCTCTATATACAGGAACCGTAACTTCTATTGCGTCTTTAGTAATAAACTCTACCTTTTCAGGTTTATCTCCTGGAAGAGTAAGTTGTGACCTAGCGTTATTCCAAAAGAAAGGACCGACAACCTTAGAATTTTTGTCCCATGACATTATCTCAAGAACAGCGTGCTTCAGATCTGTCGAGTTAAGTTCGTAAACTCTTTCTGTACTCTTTATTTCTTTCATTATTCTTTCTCTGTTTCTATAACTACTGGTGGTATTGGAGTAGAAAACGAAGTAAGAAGCGAATATTCGGAATCTCTTTTTATAATTTTCATTTGTACTTGAAGTTTTCTCTGTTCAAGCCATTCTATTATTAGAGGCCATGGACCTCTTGTACCTTTCATTTTTAACGCATCAAAATGACTGATACATATATCAAGATATTGTCCTTGATCTTCTAGCTCTAGCTCAGAGAACTTTTCTTCTGGAAAGAACTGTGTAACTTCATTTAATTCTGTCTCGGTCATAAGCGTAATTTTAACCTATTTATTTTTCTAGATAGAATTTTTACTATGGTATTGTTTTTCTATGGCAAAGAGTTATTTCAATTATAGTCGTTATCAGATGAGGAGTTCAGACTATTATCTTATGTTTAACGCACAAGAAGGTTGCTGTGCTATCTGTGGTAAACCAGCAGAACTTGGTAAACGTTTACATATTGATCACGATCATGAGACTGGAGAGGTTCGTTCCTTACTCTGTATGCCCTGTAACACAGCCATAGGGCTTCTTAAAGAGAATCCGATAGTCATACGTCAGGCTGCTGATTACATCGAAGCTGGAGGGCATTCTAGTCGCTTCTACGTAGAAGGTGGAAGACTAATCTCTAGCTAAGATATGTGGGTTACTTTCTTTTATCCCGGCATGGGATTGTTTAATAAAACTTGCTTTGTGTCTAAAGTCTTCTAAAGATCGCGCGCCACTATAAGAAAAGCCACTTTTAATTCCCTGCTCAAGATGTTTAAGAATTGGTTCTACGTTTCCTTTGTATGGGATAGTAGTTTCTACTCCTTCATTAGAAGAGAAGTAACCTCTCCAATCCATTTGAGCTGATGTACTAGCCATGCCTCGGAAAGTTTTTCTCATCTTTCCTTCGCTTGATATAACTTCTCCTGGAGATTCCATTGTCCCGGCGAGAACAGAACCTAACATAACTGCTGAGGCTCCTCCTGCTAATGCTTTAACAATGTCTCCACTATTTCTTATTCCACCATCTGCAATGATAGGGATCCCTTTTATGTCTTGAACTCGGCGCACATATTCACAGTCCATTACTGATTGTAAAGTAGGTACTCCGTGACCAGTTTCAATTCTTGTAATACAAGTTGATCCTCCACCAACTCCTGTTTTAATAGAATCTGCTCCCCATTTAATAAGATTTATATATCCATTTCCAGTGGCAATATTACCTACCATTACATGGATATCATCTACCTTTCCTTTGAGAGATTCCAAAGCAAGTTTTACATTGAGGTGGTGTCCGTGTGCTACGTCGATACAAAAGAGAATCTTTCGATTATGTTCTTTCGCGACAAAGAATAATTCTTTAGCTCTCTCTAGGTAATCTCCCGTAGCTCCTATTGCAACTCCAATAGTTCCTAGTCTTCTAGTTGTTGCAGAGAAGAATCTTTCTAGGAGTTCTCGTTGCTTTTCAATAGCGTTATACCTATGAATAATTCCTAGACCACCAGCTTGCATCATAGCTTTTGCCATTGGAGCTTCAGTAACAG
>Ga0233415_10000928_pt1 | contig 13156 bp, 9 predicted proteins | sample Na_anoxic_12_MG_FD_188631 | JGI IMG/M metagenome (GOLD analysis project Ga0233415, IMG submission 188631) | Seawater microbial communities from Saanich Inlet, British Columbia, Canada - Na_anoxic_12_MG | ecosystem: Environmental > Aquatic > Marine > Inlet | place: Canada: British Columbia... | reverse complement strand
TCTGTGTTTTTAGCAGTACCTGCTGCATACTCAGCTTTAAATTCTTCAGCAGATAAATCTGTTAATCCTTCTTCCTTTAAGTAATTGTATAATTCTGTAAACTTATCCATTAATTAAACTTTTTTCGTGTTTTACCTGTACCCTTTAGGTTTCTTGTTGTAAGTCTTGCGTTTTCTTCTTCTAAAACTTTTTGTGCTGCATCATGCATAATTGTGTTTAAATCAGAAGGTGTTGAACCATCAAAACCAATTAAAGTACCTACATTTGGATATATTGGAGGAAGAGATTGTTGTACTCCAGCTCTATCAAAATAAGAAACTTCAACAACCCATTTACTATCATCAACATCATCTTTTTTAAGTACAACTTTAGCACCACCCTTTACTCCGCTTGGAAGGTAATCATTCATAACCTGACTTAAAACATCATTAACTTCTGCTGAATCGTCACCACCTAATGATGATAGTCCATCTAATCTATCACCTATTTTATCTTCAATAAGTTCTGTACCAGTTGCTGGTGTTGGAGCGCCATCTACCATAAGAACTCCAATTTTAGCAGTGTTTTGTTTTAGAGCTGGAAGAGGAGCTAAAGCTCTGTATTTCTCTCCAGTTATATTCTTTAAAACTCTCTTTTTTACTGCTGCTTTTTCATCAGCTGAAATTCCAGGAGTTAAATCAACAACTTTTTGTCTAAGCTTTTCTTCGTATTCTGGATTAACACCAGTTTTATTACCATTTATATCATATAAATCTGGTTTAACACCAGCTGCTTCTAACTGTTGTTTTGCCTTACTTTCAGCTGCTGCCGAAACTAACTCTGATTCAGTCATATCTCTATCTGCAATTCTGAAACCACCATCGTCCTCAAGCTGATATAATATTTTTGCATCCTTATATGAGTTATCATATTCAGAATTTTGAGGTGTAATATATCTATACACTTCTTTAACAACATCTTCAGTAGGCCTTGGATTTCCGTCCTCATCTAATCTTCTAATTATTTCTGGTGTTCCATCAGCTAAAGTAATAGTAATTGCCTCATCATTACGTGTCATGCTGTCAATCATTTTATTTGGATCAGTCTGCGCCTTATTTAAAGCAACTATACGATCCTGTGCTGTTGAGTTAAATGCTGATTCATCATCAGACACAATAGCATTTGCATCATCCATAAAACCAATTAAAGCTCTATCTTTATTATCTTTTGCAATTGTTGCTGGACTGTCTTGTTGAGGTGCTTGTGCTGATTTAGATGTTTCTGCAACTTTCTCTATATGGCTTACTTGTGATTCAACTGCAATGTCAGCAAGTCTACGAGCATTTTTGTACTGAGACTCAGTCATTTCAGGCACTGGTTGTCCTGAACTCATATCTACTTTAATCATATAATCAGTAGATATCCCTGGATGTTTCTCCTTGAACTGACTTTCTGTTTCTGCAAAGAAAAATCTTCCAGAGTTTGTTAAAACCTGTGCCGCATTCATGTTATTTTTATCTCCAGGCGCTCCAATCATAGCATCTAACTGTGTAGACTTCCACATGTCATATGTTATTGCATTACCATTTTCATCTGTACCAAAGTCTCCAAGGTTTCTAAAGTCTTCTGTGCTTAACTGTCTTCCACCACCTGTCAGTCTTTTATACTCATCTCCATCCAGAGTTACTTGTATAATGTCTGCTATTTGAGCAGTTTGAGCAGTTGCCAAATCATCAACATCGATCTTGTCTTGCTGATACTTCATAAAATTAACTATCTGATTAGGATTTTGATAGTCTTGTTTTCTACTTTCATAATCAGGCATTACATCATATAAGCCAGTTTTTTCATTCTTACCCATCGTTACTAACTGCATTTTACCGTTAGTAGGGTTAGACCATAGTTTTTTGTTTTTTAAATTACCTAAAGCTTCAACAGATAGATTTGTAAATATTTCTAACTCTGAAGCTGTTGCACCGCCATCTTTAGCAGCTTGCAACCTTTCTCTTGCTTCTACAGCCCAGTCATCCCATCCTTTTACAGCTGTACTTAAACTTGCATAACCATTTTTTTGTTGCTGCATAAACAACATATTGTCCTGGACACTTGATAATCCACGCTTCATTAAGTTGTTTTGAGTTTGTATTTCTTTTATAGACATTGCAGATGCATTTATTAATAGGGACGCAGCATCTTGAGTTCCTGTTTCTGGAACTTTACTAAGCTGTTCTATAGCATCTTGAGTAGACTTTTCAATAGCTGCTTTACGAGCAGTTCTATCGGCTTGTATAACATTAAGGCCTGTAACCAAGTCATCAGAAACCTTGTTCCAGTCCATTTGAGTACTGTCTACGCTTCTTTGAGCATAGATTGAATATTTATTTGCACCTGAAGGTCTTGAAGTATCTTCTGCCATATTTGTTAGTTTAGATATTGAAGGAATGCGTTCATATCAAAATTAGCCCTGCCTTTTCTATTTATTTGATCTTTTGAATAATTTTGAGTAATAGCATTTATAATTTCAGAACGTCCTCTTGGAACTGAAGTGGTTGAGGCAAATAATGATGCTTTCGCTGGATCTCCTAAAGCTGTTAATCTGTCAAATTCAGCTTGATTAAAATTAGGATTTGCTGCAGTTTTATTCATAATATTTGGATCTCCTGACGCCATAATTTGATCGGCTAATTTATTAGAACGATTATCCATAGCTGACTTAGGAAATAGAGGTATTGCTGCTGCTGCTCCCTGTACCGCACTACCAACAGACGCAACACCCTGTTGCATTGCTGCTGCTCTGGCTTCATCTGCATCTCTTGCGATTTGTTGTTGATCAGCTGCTGCTCCAACTTTCATGTCTTTTAAGTCTTGATTAATATCAGACTGCTCTTGCACTTGCATTTTTTCTAACTCAAACATCTCTTTACCCATTCCAATTCGAGTATTCTCATTAGCATCTGTTGCTGCCGCGCCAACTCTTCCTATACCAGCTGCTAAATTACGATTATCACCTTCTTGTAAAGCTTGAATTCCTTGTTGTTGAACTTGTAAGTTTTGTTCATATTCTTTTCCATAAGCGTCTAAAGGTACATTTAGTTTTTGGAAAAACTCAACTTCAGCTTTACGCTCTGCTTCTTTCATTAATTTTTTACTTGCTTGTTGAGCCTTTTCACCTTGTCGTTTTGCTTTTGCTGCTTGAGAAAAACTCATACCAGCTGAAGTGGCACTAATCAAAACTCCTGTTGCTGCTATTGCTGTTGCTGCTGCCATATTATAGTTTTTTTATTATTTCATGAGATATTTTTGTATCTACATGGTAACCTAATTTTTTATGTGTTTCTATTAAATGTTTATTTCTTCCTATGCTAAATATATATTTTTTACCATTTGCTTTTATATACTCTTCACATGTAAGAATTAAAAACTCTATTGCATCTTGCCTGTCATCATCTCTGTAAAATGGGTTTGATACAATCCATTCTAATAAAACTCCTTCAGAATTAGTAAAATACATAAAACCTGCGACAATTGGTATGTTGTTTTTTTCTACTATAAAACCACCTTTACCATTATCTGGTAAAAAATCTTTGGGTGGGGTTTGCCAATCTGGCCAATTATCCCACCACGAAGTTAACGTACTCCAATCCTCGCTTTCAAGTCTTCGTATATCTAATTCCATTAAATATGATTTAGAAACAAAGATAGTAAATTTCTATGGAAAACTTTTCATCACACTACTACCGACAGAAAATAGTTCTACAGGATCTGTTGAGTCGTTTTCAAGTTTAAATTCTAAGTAATATCCTCTTGCTCCATGTGACTCCGCAACTGCATTTTTAATGAACATAATAAACTGACCAACTGTTGGCACAGAACCGCCTGGTACTGTAGTGTCTACAGTAATACTTGTGCTTGTTTTAGATGTTACTTGACCAATAAAAATTGGAGCTGTAGTAGCTACACCAGCTGTTAAAGTTGCGGCATATACGTTATCTCCAATATTTAATATAGAACCAATAGCTCCTGCAAACTGAATTATAACTGCTCCTGCAGCCCCGAAAACTGCTGTACATACACCTACACCATTAGCTGATCTCATTTGCCAGTTTACAGTGCCTGCATTAGTTCTTATAAAACTAAACCACTCTCCTTCTTTTTGCTCAAAATAAGTATCAAGCATTGAACCTGGATTACCATCCGTTAAATCAGTCAAAAGCGATGTGCATTCCCACCTTGCTTCCTCAGTGTTAGCTACAGTTGTTGTAGCTTCATATGAAAGAGTTTTAAAAAGTTTAATACTTAGTGTTGGTTCAGGACTAAAAACACTTGTAATAGTTGAATTAGCAAAACTACCATAATATGTATTACGATTAGCACCTGTGTTATGTCTCCAAATATTACCCCCTTTAAATGAATAGAAAAAACTATTCATACCTATCATAAAATCAGGGTAAAAAGAGTAAAAAGAAGGCCAGCCTTTTGAGCTTTCGCTAAAGGTTAAGGTATAATTTGATGTGCATTTTGTTGCCATATTTTATATTTTTAAGGTGTACAATTCACTGAAGATACAACAACTCCGTTTCTAATTCCTAAAGCAGTTGTTCCAGATGGCCCAGGATTACCAATTATAACGTATTGAAGTGTACTGGTGTCATTTAAATATACTGAACCATTATCAACTGTAAAAACAAAATTACCGATTTCTGGAAATACGTTTGTGTCAACAGTAAAAGGTGGATTAGCACCAGTTGCATTTCGTGCAAAATAGTAAGTTGTATTTGGAGTAGTACAAGTAACTGTTGATTGAAGAGCTGAACCTGTAAAAGATGGAAGAGCTGCTGGACAATCTACCTCCCATCTAAAAAGTGTACCACATAAAGGTGCGCTAATTAAAACATTGATAGCGGTTGGAGTAGCTGCTGTTTTAGGCACAACTAAAGTAAAAACCTGACTTCCAGTTGGATTACACCCTACTTGAGACGATGTTGTAGTTACATTTTGAAATGTGCCTTGAGCGACATATGTTGCTGGGCTTCCACTTAAAGTGTACTCCTGTGGTTGATCGCTGGCAGCGCATGCCCCACCACTTGGCGTATTATTAAAAGGTGACTGAGAAAGTAATTGAGGGACTTGGGTGTCGCTTCCTACATAAGTAGGTAATCCTGTACCTTGATTAAATATACCTGCATAATCCACTTGTACTCCAGCACCATCTACAATGGTGGTACCGTCATGGTTTCCTTGACAAGTTAATCTATTGTAATGTGTTCCATTGTATGTTACATCTACACCATCTGGAATAGCAGCCCCCATAAAAAAATACATAACGACAGCCCCTGTATCGTTAGCTAAATCTACTGTGGCTGAAAACAAACCATTAGACGAAAAAGAAGCAGATATTCCTGAACCACAGGGTACTAAACATGTGCCACATGGTTGTGCGTTTAGTAAAGATCCGTTTAATTGTTGTCTTATGATTCCTCCTTGAGAATAATACCCATCTGGAGCAAGTACAGTTAAGCCTGAGTCTGTAAATAGAGCTGAAGCTTGAGAAAAATTTAATCCATCAAAACAATATGTTCCTAATGCTGCCATTTATTTAATTATTTATGGGCATGTAGTTACCGCAGTAACTAAGCCAAATTGATTTACTGTTATATAATCTGTTGCACTTATTTTATAAAGACCTTGAGGTAATTGAGATCCTACTTCACCGTCAGATGAAGAGTAAACAAAGTCTTGATATTCAGGTAGCGTGCTACTTCCTGAGTGATAGTATGTTATATTTAAAGGTTGACCACATACATTTGGTTCTGATTGAAATACAGAACTGCTTTGATATGATGTAAAAGTAAAACTACAATCACAACATGCAGAAGCTGCTGAACTTGCATCGTAACAAAATTCTTGACAACTTGTTAATCTATAATCATATATTAAATATAAATATTGATTATTAGTTGGTAGAGATAAATTTGTTATAGTTGCCTGATAGAGACCAGCTGAAGGGTTTGAAACACTACTATTCGGTATAGTTGTAGCTGCCGCAAGCAAAGATGCTGTATCAGCTTGATTATTACCATAAAGAGTATTACTTGATAAATATTTAAAATTATCGTCAGGATAACCCCAGTCATAATCGTCAAAATTAATTTTATTTGATCTGACTGTTAGATCAATTCCATTATATGGAAAAACACCTAATGATCTTACCCCTGTTTGAGCGTCATAACTTGAAGGCACTAAATTGCTTGAACCAAACTCAACTAAATCTGAATCCACTGGACTAACATTTGCAGTGTCTTCCCAAAAATATTCAACATGAATGAATTTACCACTTTGTTCTGGTGAGTTCATTGCTACCTTTATTACAGTAATATTTAACGGTTCAATACATGCAGCTGTCACAACAAACGAAGCGTCTGTAATTGCAGTAAATGTTACAGTAGCGTTCGTAGGGTTATTTAGGGTTTTGTTAAAACCAAACGTGCCTGATCCAGTTAAAGTAGAACTTGTGGTTGTAACACCATTCCATAATACAGAAATAGTTATTGATCCACTTGTAATATTATAATTAAAATTAGCAGTTCCAATTAAAGATCCATAATTTATAACAGACACAATAGCATTATTAGAGCCAGTTTGTAATCCGTTTCTTTGAAGCTTATATCCGCATTGAGATATTTCTGGAGGAAGAGGTATAGTTTTGCAGTTCATACCCAAAACATATTCATCCATATAAGGATCAAACGCTCCAAGCTTTTGTGTTTGTATAGACGAATAAAACTCATCTCTAAACCAAGAACGCATTCCAAATTGAGATATTACCTCTAAAGAATCATTATTCTTACTTGTTCCTCTCAATCTAATAACAGCCCCTCTTTTTACATCGGTAAAAAACATATCATATCCATGAGCAACAAAACTTTCTGGATTATAACTAATCCCATACTCTTCTATACGAGCAATCTGTGTCCCTAATATTTCAGGAACAGAAGCAATAACTCCACCACCAGTACTATCGCTAATTAAATTTTTAGATGATAATACATAGGTAATTCTGTCTTCTTGTAAAACTAAAATATCTGTTTCTCTTGGATGCATTTTTTGTATTGGACCAAAAGATGTTTCACAATCTTTAAAATTTATTAATCCTAAATTAAATTCATTTAGATTATTAACGCCACTATTACTACTAAAAACACCACTATAAGTAATACCTTCAAATCTATCGGCTTCTTTATAGTCTTGATTAGAAACAGCTAATGTTCTTTGACCTAATTGAAATGATCTTCCTACTAAGCGATCTTTTATTTTAAAACTTTCTACACCATTACCAAAAGAAAAACAATCTCTAAAATTTAAATTAACTATAGCGTCTTGTGTTGCGGTTTGATTTTGATCGTTCAGGTCCGTATTGTTTCCAGATAAATGAAAACCATCAGGTTGTGATATTTCAAAAGATTGAGATGCGTCATAATACAATTCTGCATTAGCATCAGCTGGTTCTGTTTCAAACACACATAATGTGTTTGCTCTAAACACCACTAATTCAACATCTAAATCCGAAGTCCTGTCGCTTTGTGGCCAAGGTCTATTACATCCTTTTACTCCAGAAGAAACACCTAAATACAATGGATCATTAATGCCTTGAGCATTATCTTGTATCCATTGAAAAGTTACATCCCAAGTAGTACATGCCACGTTATCAGCTACACCACTTGTAGGGCCACCAGGAGCAGGAGCGGCTAAGGCTGAATTAAATATAGCATCTGTCTCATCTGCCAAGTTACCTGGTTGCGCAAGATTTGGATTTATATTATCTCCAATCCACCACCTTCTCATGTCTGCAAAATCTCTACTTGCAACGTATTCTTGCTCCCACTCCCATCTTATTTCTTGACAGCTACCTCCGTTAAAAGTGTCATTACGAAACATAACCACCTTTAATCTTATAACAGAACCACCTGGGACTGTATAATTTGTAGTAACGTTTGTATCAGAATCTGTTGTAAAACAAGGATAACCTATTTTTCTTCTATCTGTACATCCTCTTGAAGAACTTCTTCTCCTTAAATTTCCAAACTCTACTAAAGAATCGTCAGGTATAACAATATCAAAATTTTGATTTTTAATTTGCATATACAAACCCTTTAACTGGTTTGAATCCTCACCCAATTCATTATCATCATTTAAGAAATTTGTTGGCTCGGCACTTATCTCTAAAACCTCACAGGTTTCAACTCTACTCAAAGGTCCACTAACATCTGCTTTAACGACTAATAAATCTCCTTTAGCCACTTTATTTGCGTTGTCACCTTCAAGCCTAAAAAAGACCATATTATCACTTGGTCTAATATAATAAAAGTTAGAAAAAATAGTTTCATATCCTGCTTTACTCGGCTTAACTACAAACTTATATCGTTCTGCCCAATATGGCGCTCTGGAAGATACAGCTACCTGTATACTATTTGCGGTTACACTATTCCCAGGCTCTATATACACAGTGTTGTATGGAGAAACTAAAACAGTAGAAGATCTTCCGTATTCGTCACTATATACAATTCCTGTTTCAAAATCTCGATCACTGTGTAAACTACCAGTGTCTAAATCTGTAGTAAAAGCTCCTTCCACAGATATAAACCTAAAGTATTCATATAAAGTAGTTACGACTGGAACAAGAGGATCAGTTGTGTCAGTGGCTTGAAAAGCCATTGCGATAGTTTGTATATCACATGTATTTGATCCTGGAGAAAAATTAGAAAGCCTAAATCCTTGTTGAATAGAGGAATCTGTAATACCACTATTAAATTTTGTAAAAGGGAAACTACCTGAAGCTGGAGAAGAAAGTTCATTATTAAAAAAATCTGTTAATGAGTTTCCTTGATCTGCTGTAGCAAGAGGCTCAAAGTTTGTATTAAGAATTGTACCAATACGGTCTGCAAATAAAGGACTATTAAAAAAATCATAAGGACTTGCGTAATCCTGATCTAATGTAATGTTTATAGATACTGTAAATGGTGAATTTTGAAAATTTACATTAGCAGTTGCTTCAGAACTGTTAGAAGGGAAAAAAACTCTTTTATCACTATCGAAGTTAAAAGTTAATCCAAATAAAGAATTTGCTTTTAATTTATCTGCAATAGGACTTAAATCTATTGTCACTTTTGAGTTAACAATTGTTTCGCTTTGTCCTGGATTGGGATCTATAGTATATGGTATTCCACTATTTAAAAGACCTAAAGGAAGTTCTGCGAAACCAAGAAGTGTATTAACAACGCTTGTGTTAAAATCGATAGCAATTTGACTACCATTTGCATCTGGTCTTGTTATGTTGTATCCATCTACATAATTACCATACATTAATCTATTGCCCTGTATTGTCTGAGCTTTAGCTAATCTTGGAACATTATCATATTGTCTTAGTAATTCATCATTACCTAAAACAGTATATATTTTATTGTTGGTAAACGTAAATTTTTTAGTTGTATTGTCAGCCCAACCAAAATCTTCTTTTTTAAATCTTTCTATTACGTTTAAAGTTGTTGAGTTAGTGTCTTTAAATATTAAATCTACCTCTTTAACTCTTGAACTTCCTGTTGAAAATTCAATTTCAATTCCATTATATAAATTAAGCATACCATCATTACAGAAGTTTTTAGTGCTAAACTGAAAAGGACGAGGTACAAAAGCAGGGTTAGTAAATAAAGAAGTTACGCTATACTGACCGTCCTCATATCTATATCTATACGCAAAACATAAAAACCTATTTTCTATATAATTTTCGTTTCCTGCGATATTTAAAAAAGACAATAAAGGGGCTGGCAAAGGTTTATTATTCCCAACAACATTTTCAAACCCTGGTGGTTTAACGACAACCGATATATCTTCTTCGATAATTTGATCTACATTAGCAACAGGTTCTGGATAACTTCTATTTATATTTATTGTTCGAGGAGGGTTTTTATCATCTGTCCAAAAAAGTAAATTTTCAATTAAATCAACTCCTGTAATTAAATACAACGGATCAAAGTTTAAGAGTTCTGTTGTAATAACGTGATAATTAATTATTTGATTAGTGGTGTTATATGAAACTACTAAGTCTACAACTCCTCCTGGAGCTTGCGTATTAGATCCATCATGAACAAACCAATATATAGTTTCTCTAACACCGTCTTCATACGCCCCTATACATACTGCAGATGAGCTTAAATTAACTCCATTGTATTGTAGAGTGGTTAACTGTTCATTCCCCCTCGAGTTTTCTACAGCTCCTATTTCAGTCGCTTCAGTTGAACCCAAACGAACATTCATTGCATCTATATATTCTCCTTTTGGAAGAAGTCTTTCATCTATTGACTTATTCATTCTTCCAGCCACAAAATTTGTTGTAGTTATTGGCATACTATTTTATCAATTTATTCTGTCCTCTTAAGTTCATTAAAAGTCTTCCAGGATGTATATTACTTAATCTTATTTTTGCGTTTCTTAATAAAGAAGACTTGTCTTTTCTGGCTCTGTTAACAACATATTCTTGAACACCTAATCTACCATTAAGAATGGAATATCTAATATAAGCATAAATATATTCCTCAAATAATTTATTTAACTGTACTTGGGTATCTACTCCATTTTCCATACCATCAGAAACATATTCTAAAACAATAGATGCAGCGCCTCCTATATTACTAAAATTAATAACCCCTGATTGTTTATCTATTGAAAAAGTAGGATTAGAATTTGCTGTTTCTGTGTTTAATCCAAAACGTGAACCAATGGCATAGTCAAAATACCAATTACCATCGCAACAGTATCCTTCCGCTCCATTATATGGGCTTGAAGCATTTAAATATATGCTTTTAGATCCACCTAAAATTCTTCCCAAATCTACTTCAGAATCTTGAGGCTGTAGTACATTTCCGTCTTGATCAAACAAAATATTAGAATTATTATCTTGTAAATAAGCTGTAGACCAATTGGTTTGTATATTTTCTGATAAAGGTTTTAAATATCCATTTTCATAAATAGATATTCTTACCCAATTAACATAATCTTGTGGCAACACAAATCTTAATTGCTGTGTGATGTCTAATTGAAGTATTTTTATTTCCTTCATTGCATCGTAGTTTAGTTCTTGTATGCCTCTTTTTGCATGAAATAAAACTTGATAACGATTTATGTTATTTATAAGTTCATGGTTTCCTTGATACATTAACATAAAGTTGTTAACTATATCTGCTAAAGAAACATATTGATATGAACCCCAGTTTGAATCACTTGGGTTGTTTCCTGAATTTGCGTAATATGCGTAATCGTTTATATATGCCATCTATCCTTGTGTTTGTTGTTCTGCTACTAATTCTTGTGTACCAAAATTATACACATCTGCTTCTCTTATTTCTATACCCACGTACTGACATATCTTAGCTATCAATGAAGGCTCATCAGAAAGTGGTAATTCAAAATCTTGATAATCCGCTGCGGTTGAATCAAACAAAGGTTCACCTGCTAATAATGTAGCGTAAGTCCAGTTTGGCGCAAGAGGATACCTCACATACTGAGAGGTAAGCTGTCCTATTTTATTTATTGTAATAGGAAAAGCCTGAGCTGATAATGCATCTTGGGTATATGCAGGATATCCTAATGTTGGTCTTGTTAAAATAGAATTATTTAATAGAGTTATTTTAGCTTGTGAAACTCGTTCAGCATCCATAACATCATTTGCAGAATATATGTTGTATGTTTTCCCTACAGCATTCCACACTTGTACGCCTGGTGTTGTAAATACTAAAAGATTAGTTGCACTAACTACTTGTGAAATTACAGTATTATAAACCACTCCTCCTGTAATAGTAGAAACTATATCTCCAACAGCTACTCCTGCTGCAATAAAGTCTGCTGTAGTGTCGTTTACCGCTGTACCACCACCACTTGTTGAGGTTGTAGTTCCTGAAGCTAATTCTTTTGTATATACCATCATCTTATTAATTAAATAATAATCTGAAGGAAGTGTATATAAGTTAGTTTGTATATCTCCCAGCTGAGTTGTAGCTGAGTTTAATAAAGGTATATTTACATAAAAAGTATCAATAACTTCCGCTAAACCTTTTGTTATATCTGCGTAACCAGTACCAGAAGTCCTTTGGTTTTCTTTTATTAATTGGTTATTGTATTGATAAAAATAATCTTCGAACATATCCATTTGTGCTTGAGCAGCATAAAGATTAAAATCTGCTGGTGATATATATCCGTAATTATTTTTATTGGCTATTGCTAATACAGTATTCCTTACTTCATTTATAGGCATAATAATTTCTTTTTACAAAGATAGCAAAAAAAAAGAGGCTACTTTTTTTTGTAGCCTCTTAAGGTATTGGTTAGTTAATTTGCTTATTAAGCATTAACAATACTTGTAACAGCTTTTGGTAATAAAACCTCATAGTAAGGTTTTTGCCAAGATGTAGCCAATGCTACCTCCATATTGTCTAATATAGAGTTGTAAACATCATGAGCTACTTGAGCTGCTGTTGTTACTGTAGTAGTAGTTCCATCAACATAGTCAATTGTTACTGCTGTTGCTGTAGCTGTTGCTGTAGCAATAGCTTTGACTCCGTCAAGACTGATTAATTGACCAGTGATAGGAGCATTCGAAATTTTAAGAAATTTTGCCATTTTATAAAAAGTTTTTAATGGGTTAATAAAGTACAAATATAGTAAAAAAAAAGCCACCTAATTAGGCGGCTTTTCTTTCTGGTTAGTTAGTTTTATTTTAATTTATTTTTTAATAGTTTATAAACTTCTAAACCATCATCACTTTTCATGAAAGATGCTACGATAAAGTTTTTATCTTCTCCAAAAGGAACTGTTAGCATTTTCTTTTTATTGTTTGGAAGATTGTAATATACATCCTTTCCATTATTTCTTAAAGTTAAAAAGGATAAATTAAAAAATTGGTAAACATCATCCATAAGTTCTAACATAGGATCGTTTACAGTATCTAAAAAGTCATGAGGATTATTTTTAGAATAAACTAATATATCTCTTTTTAATTCAGCTGTTGTCATTTTTTCTACAGCGTTACCCATTAACACTCTGCATATTTGTGTCAGCTTAGAAATATCTTTAGTTATTTTCTTAGCTTCTATTTGAGCTTCTAATTCAAACTCAACCCACTCTAATT
>Ga0233415_10000927_pt1 | contig 13157 bp, 17 predicted proteins | sample Na_anoxic_12_MG_FD_188631 | JGI IMG/M metagenome (GOLD analysis project Ga0233415, IMG submission 188631) | Seawater microbial communities from Saanich Inlet, British Columbia, Canada - Na_anoxic_12_MG | ecosystem: Environmental > Aquatic > Marine > Inlet | place: Canada: British Columbia... | reverse complement strand
CTTCTTCTCTAATGATTACTTTTGTTTTTTTAGTTAAAAATTTCTTTTCCATCTTAGTTTTATTTATAAATATCTAAAAATTAGATAATGTTACTTTTTTATTTTTAAATTAGACTTTTTTACTGTTTTCAAAACCTTACCTTCACCAAAAACTTTATCAATTTTCATTTCAGACCTATCGGTTAATGTTATAGGTGACCCACCTGGACCCCCAGACCCTTGATTACAATAAGGGAATTTTTTACATTTCTTTTTAATGTTTACAAACTTACCACCTGGATATGTTTTTTCTGTTCTACCTCTCCAACCATCTTTACCAGCCCAAATCTTAGGTGTTTCATAGGAACCAACAGCACCAGCGTAATCTACAGACTCTTCAATATCATCTTCTTCCAATATTTCCTTATCTTCATTAAATGAGTACATCTTACCAATTGGTAGATTCATTCCATTAACTGAAACTGGTATTTCACTCTTTTTAAATGTTCTTGTGATTGGTCTACCCAATGCCCCAACATATGAACCACTAGACGCCCCAGCGGATGTGGCTTCAGCAACATCTTCTTGGTATGATAATGAAATACCATCTACATTCAATTTACCATCCTTATGTAATTTATCCATATCACTCTTAGAAATTCTTATGGTTTTTCTACCCTCTCCTCTAGCTTTTTCTATTGCAATAATACCAAAATTTTCATCACTATAATAATCTGAATATTCTGCGATATGATCCATTGCAATTTCTCTAGCAACAGCATCATCATCAGTATGTTCTTTTTCTATTTGGGCACCTATATCAATTTCTTTTTTAATATCCGAAACATCCACATCATGTTTTTTAGCCAAATCTTCTGGTGTCTTATTATCGGCTTCACCACCAACAAACTCTTCCTCTGAAAATACAATACCATTTGCCCATTCTTGACCCATAGTAGCCTTTCTAAATTCTTTACCTATGTTTGAAGTATCTTCATCTACTACTTTGGGGACATCGTAACTAGAATCACCTTTACATTTAATACGCATTAACCCAATTAAATTTTCTAATTTATTTAATTCTCTTTCTGGTAAATCATGTAAGGTATTTAATTGATTAAACATCCTCACCCCAACCCTTAGTTGTTCCCAATTTTTACAAGAAAGTATTACATCTCTTGTTTTACCATAATCGGCTTTCATTTTTTCTGTACCCATCATTTTAACGCAGTTAACCAAAATTGTCTTCTCATCCATAACTCTTTATGTAACTGGACAAGGACATCTTTATTTATATCTACAATGTTTTTTCTAAACTTTGTACCTTTAAGTTCTTTTTCTAATATTTTTAATACTTTCTTTTCTAGATCACTACCAAAAGCATCCTTAATTTCTTTTCTGATCATAACACCAATCTTGGCTTCATCAGTTTTAGTTAAAGCTTCTGAAATAATTTGTTTAAGTCTTTTATTATTCATATAATAATAAATATTAACATTTTAATAAAAAACTATATCAATACCAATAAAGTTACAATGGGTAATATGACTGATCCAGCCAATCCTAAAAATTTTAAAAACTTTTGTTTACGAATTTCTTTTTTTTGTTGTTTTATAATGTCATCCTTTAAAACTATTTCACTATCCTTATTAGAAATAATTTTTTCTAAATTACTAACCATTTCATCACAATTAGAATTTTGCAAATTTAATTTTTCAATGATTTCATCTTTAAGTATTATTTTTTCTGTGTTTAAACTATCTCTTTCAATATATACATTTAATAAACTATCAGTAACTTCATACTGCAATAAATCACTAAGTATAAACTTAGCATCCTCTAAATTCATAATCACTAATGTGTCACCTTCATCATTAACAGTAGTTTTAATTTCTCCTTTTGAGATAGTCTGCGAGATTGTTGGTAACGCTATTGGCATCCATAATAATAACGTTAGAATGTATTTCATTTTTTTTCTTTTTTAATTTATCTATTTCTTTACTAGAATCCTCTAATTTAATATTTATTACCTCAACATCCTCTTCCAAAACAAGTATGTCCTCCAATAATTTAACATTAGCAAAAGATAAACTATCATTATTATTTATTAATATTTTGTTTTGATTTTTTAATATTAATATCTCCTCTTCGTATGTATTAATTTCTTTGGATGGTCTAAATAATAATAACAATATTACTGCAACACCTAATATTAGAATAAAAATAGTTTTTATGTCTATATCAAATTTAAACATTTTCTATTGGTTCTTCTTCATCACCACCTTCAGCAAACTCTTCTTCACCAAATTCTGTCGATTCTATACTTTCTGGACCCTCTTCAGCATTTTCATCGTCAACAACATCATTTTTATATTCTTCAGCTATTCTAGTTGCCCATTCATTTGACCAAGTTTCATAGTATGCAACTAGTTTTTGAATCTGTTTTAAAACATCGTCATTTAACTGAATGAATGTACCAGTTATATAAACACCCCTAGTGTCATCTAATGAGAAAAACCACTCCACTTTACTATCAGTAAATTCCCCACTAAATTCTACATTCTGAGCCTTAGGGTATAACTTAAAGGAGTTGAAGCTTGATCTAGGTGTAACAGTATCTCTAAATTTTTTCTCTTCTTCAGCCAATTCTGATGGATCCAATTCTTTATTATCTGTTGCCGATTCTACTTGTTCTCTTAACATTTTTTTAGTAGTATCTGTTTTTTTAGTATTTGATTCTCTAATCAATCCTAACATTCTTTTTGTTTCATCGTGTTGACTCATATCTTTTTTATTTTTAATTTTGCGGTTTTATTACTTGAAAGGGTGATTCCGTAGTATCTGTATCAGGGTTTTTAGTGTTATTACCTTCGACATTTTTAATTAATTCGTAGGCTTCTTTAAATAAATCATTTACTGAGTTTAAACTATTTTTAATCGTTTTTGGTGTTAGATATTTATTTTTTTTATATTTATCATGTATTTTCTTTTGTTCTTCAGTTAAATCACTTACTGACTTTTTATAAATTCCTCTACCATCTACAAAATCTTCTGCGATTTCTTTCTCATTTTTTGTTAATTTATCTTTATGTAACCTATTATTGTAACCGTATTTTTTATAACGTTTAAATGTTTCATCATTCAATGATTTATTCCATGTGGTTTGCCACAATTCAGCCAATTTCTTACCATAAACATCCAAATCAATATCAACTTTCTTAACTCCATCACCATCAATCTTTAACACCGCTAATTTATTAAACCAGTCTTTTCTTTTTGTGGTGAACGCGTTTTCAGCAAACTTAATACCCTCATCCTGATCATCAAAGGATGCAAACCCCCTGACACCTTCTGCGTCTCTAGCACAAAACTGAGCTGGAAATGGAGATTCACCCCAGTCACCATCTGATTGGATTCCGAAATAATTATAATCATAACCACATATACCGGGTTGTTCTTTCATCATAGTAGCTAATATAACTGCTTGATCATATGAATCTCTATCTGGGAACATTTTAACAATTCCTTTCGCCATATCCTCTTCACTGGTACAAGTTTTTCTTTTAGGTCTAAATGGTATTTCTCTATCCTTTTTATATATAGTTTCATTTATACACTCTTCATACATCTCTTTAGATACGCCAGCTTGTTCTTCAAATGTTTCCATAAATTTATTATAATCGGAAATGGTATCTTTTACTTTATCTTCATTCACCTCTAAAACATCCTTAAATTTATCTATGTTATTCTTAGTTAAAGAAGTGTCTGAAACGGTAGCCACTAACGCATTTTGTGTATCACCACCAAAATCACCATCTACACCATCTCCGTTAATACCATAACTTTTATTTAATTTACCCAAATCAACTAAAGTTTTTTGTAATAATATGATAGATTCTAACTCACTACTATTAGTATTTAAGGGTAGGGATGGTTTTAATTTTTCAACGATGTCATTAGAAATTTTACTTTCTCCCTCATTTAATGTATGTGCAGGATCATATTTTAATATTTCATTAAACCTTTTTAACTCCTCATATAATAACCTATTTTTCATTTTTTTCTATTTTACCTTTCATTTTTTTATAATCCCAAGCTGGGCTTAAATCAGTACTTTCTTTATAATAATTACTTTTATAAACAATACCTTCAAAAAACTCAACACCATCTATATAAGTATTATGACCTACACATTTTTTAGGTATATCATACTCTTCACAAAGATAATTAATCAACCCCACACACGCATTTAACTGTTTGGTGGTGTATGGATCCCAATAATTAAAACCCCTCCATCGTTTTTCAATTACCTTTACCCTTCTTTTATAAATATTACCAACCCAATCAAAATACGTATCTTTTAGTAAATCTTTTTGTAACCAACCTTGATTCTCTATAGTTATTGATATTATTTTTTTATCTACTGATTTATTACTTGTGAAGTCAGAGTAATTATCGGGTGAGAAGTGTTGGTAGATAACACCTTTTCTATCTATGGTATACATAGATGTTTTTTTATATTCACCACCCAATCGAGACAACCACCCCTTTATATGATTAAATTTTTCTGAGAAACTATTTCCTAATACAATTTGTCTTTTTTTAAATTCGGTAGAATAGTAATTGGTTTCGGGTAACTTATATGTTTCTTCATCAATAACCATTAGTCTATTCTTTTTATCTTAGTTTTAGGTGGTTTAAGTGGTTGCTTAATTATTTTTTTATTTATAATTTCTTTTTTAAATTCCTCAGCACCATCCTCAGTAACAGGTTCTACTTCATCTTCCACTTCTGTATCAGGTAAATATTTTTTTATTCTATTATCCATTCTTTCTTCTATATTATCCTCCTCAACAATATTATCCGTTGGTATCTGTGATATCTCTTCCATAATTTCATCTGTTAATGGATACGCCACATTGAATTCTTTACCTTCTGGAACAGAAAGTGTTATTTCTGACTTTTCTTTTGTTTCCTTATCTCTCTCAACCACCTGTATTAACTCTTCGTTTGGTGGGGAATCCTCCCAATCTTCTAATGATTCTTTTTCTTCCCTATCTGAAACCATTTTTTCAATATGTTTATTACGAGAATTAAAGTATTTTTCCTTTTCATTTTCCGTATCTTCCTCACCTTCTTTCTTATCATATTTCACAAAGAAATGTAAAGATGTTAAAGATATTATTGGTAATAAACCACCTTCTAAATATGCTAAATACCTTTTTAATCCGACAACATCAGTTGTTTCTGTTCCCAACATTTCCCATATCGGACCTGTTAGTTCAATCCAAGATTTAAATAACTCACCTGATTCATCTATTTCTTTATAAGAATAAAAAATATTACCTATCATTTGTATAAAAGTTACAATCCCAAACATAAACCAAACCCCACCTTTAATCTTATTAGTTGCCGCAACCAAAGCTGTCATCGCACCAATTTCAATCGCAATGGATAGATATATCGCCCAGTTAATTGGGTTAGCCATATCGTACCAAGTTACAACATGTGATATTGATATTCCCGCAACTAAAAGTATCGGGATAAGGAACATAAACCTATTAGGGTTATTTCTTATCCAATTAAAAATCGATTTCATAATTCAAATCCTAAATTCAATAACATAAATCGAACCTTAGTACAACCTTCATTATTGCAAGGGCAATATTTTAACTCAAATACAGTTAATTTACCTAAACGTATGGTGATACTATATTTATTTTTTTTATTACCACCTTTCCAAGAGTTAATCCAATTTATCATAATTTTATTTTTTTTGTAATTCTTTTATATTATTTTTAACTATGGTATGTAATTCCATTAATTGTGATCCCCTATCTTTACTAGAAATCCATTCATCATATTCGAGATGGATATTAATTTTATCTATTCTAATAATTTCGGGTATGCTGTCTATCTTTGCTTTTTGATAGTTTATTACGTTTTGTAGACTATCAGAATATCCTAAATTAATATCATTAACCTTATTTAATTTTTTTATATCTGTTGATTTAGAACAAGATTTAAAAAAGAAGATTAATAATAAAATACTTAAAATATAAGTTTTATATTTTTTTATTAAATCAATAAATTTTTTCATATTTTCTTTTTATATAAATATAATAAAATTTATTATTATTGTAAATAGAAAAAAGAAAGGGGAAATTTACATCTCCCCTTATTAAAATTAGTTATGTTCTCCTATTAAATAAACCCACCAACACTATTCCTTATCTTTCTTATTGCCGATTCCTTTATTTGTCTAATCCTTTCTTTTGTTAACCCAAATTCCTCACCTATCATCTCTAAAGTCATAGATTCTCCAGTTATACCAAAATAACAATTAATTATTTCTATTTCTCTATCCGATAAATTTTTCATAGAATCACTTAAAAGTTTGTTATTTACATTAGTCTGTTCACTTTTAAGTACATCTGGTCTATCAAATAAATTATTTTCAATGATATTAAGTAGCTCATCACCGTCTTCGTTGATGGTGTTGTTTAAGGAAGTACAAGATGGTACAATTACCCTAGCAATTTCATAATTAGTGGGTTCTCTATGGTTTTCTTTTTCAAATACATCAACTTCCTTACGAATTTTAGATAATTTATTTATCATATTACCAGGTAACCTAACGGTTCTAGAGTCATCATTCAATGATTGTATTATACATTGTTTAATCCACCATATTGCGTATGAAATAAATCTAAACCCTTTTGTGTGGTCGAATTTTTTGGCTGCAGTAATTAACCCATAATTACCTTCAGATATCAAATCCGCAATGGGTACACCTTGATTCTGATATCTCTTAGCGATTTTAATTACAAATCTTAGATTTGCACTAACTAATTCATTCAGAGCCCTATCATCACCCTTTTCAATCCTTTTAGCTAGTTCCACCTCTCTTTCAGCGGTTATTAAATCAGTTTTTCGAACATCTTTCATATAGATACCAATCCCATCTTCTTTATTATCAATATATTTCATACTTTATTTTTTTATTCGTTATTAATTTTATCTCTTAATTTAGCAGCAGCTTCATAATCTTCATTTTCTATTGCCTCTTTTAATAATTCCTCATCAGTTTTCTCAATAATAGTGGCGTCATCATTAAACATTTCAAATCCAACATCACCATTTTTTAACCCTTCTCTTATTTTCTTTAACGCTTCTTCCATTTTTAAAAAGGAATTTTCATTACTACTAATAGAACCAAATAGAGCTTCTTGAAACTCTTTATTCTCGATATTTGCGGAGAAAAATCCTGGTGTCATTTCAAAAATAATATATGATCTCTCATTCATTTTCAATAATTCTTCTATTTCTCCAATATGAAATCCACTAGTGAATGTGGCAATTAATAACCCTTCACCACTAACAAAATTAATACTAGTTTCTGATATTACAGTTAGGTCCTCTTTGATGTCATCTACTTTACCTAGACCAATGATGCAGTAGCTTTTTAAATAAGGTTGTTTCATAATTTTCTTTATATATAAATATTAACAAATACTATACTAAATCTTTATTTTGACAAATATAGGACAAATTATTTAATTTGCAATGAAGAAATGTCATTATTTTTCTCAACTGTGATAATTTTGTCAGCCCAATCCTGTATAATGGGGTTATGGCTTATTAATAAAATAGTTTCATACATCTTTTTAATTTTATCAAAAAATATTTTAACATAGTCTAAATTAATGTTTGCCACTTTACCTAACACCTCATCAAATACTATTACATTTGGTTTTGGCAATGTAGAAACTCGACCTAAAACACATCTTAACGCTAATGACGCTAAAGTTGTTTCCAACCCAGATCCAGATTTAAGTTTTTTATTAATATTATTTTTTATCAAAATGAAATCAACCTCATTTTTATTATTAATTTCTAATTGTATTTCAAAATCACATACTTCATCTAATAACCTTGTTAATTCATAATTAATAATAGGTATTACTGAAGACAATACTAATTTAGATATCCCATTTTTTCCAATCATTCTATTATAAACCTCAAATATTTTAAGTACTTCTTCTTCCTTTAATATTTGTTCTATAATTTTTTCATTATCAGATATATTAGTTTCTTTTAATGTGATATCATTATTCAAATCTTGAATTTCTGTTCTCAATGTATCTCTAGTGACGTTTAAAGTCTCTAATAGTTGGTTGTACCCTAAGATTTTACTTTCTAATTTTCTATTCTCTTCTATGAAATCAACATTTCTTTCATAGTCTTTTAATAAAGATGTTTTTTCCCTATAGTCAACTCTCATCCTATCAATTTCTATCTCAGTCTTCTCTTTAGATAAACTTAATCTATCAAAAATGTCGGAATTTTTCTTCTCTTTACTTATATTTTCTAATTTAATAAGGATGTTTTTTAAATTAGTAGTAATTATTTTAAGTTCTTTATTTTTTTCTTTAAGTAACTTCTGAGTATCTTTTATCTCACCACTATGGTCAACATCTTCTAACGATTTTTTACAAGTGGGACAAATTTCACTCTCTTTTAAATCTTTTATGGTTTTTTCTATTGCCCTTATTTCTGATTCGTATTCATTTTCTAATAAAAGAACTTCTTTTTCTTGATCACGTAATTCTTCATGTGTGTCCTCATCATATGAAAATTTAGGTATACCTTTTACATCCTCAATAATTTTATCTAATTTTTCTTTTAACTCAACTCCTGTTTCTGTCAAAGACTCAATTTCTTTTTTAAGTGTATCAGGATTAACTTTTTTAATCTCATCATCAATAGAATACCTTTTTCCCAATAAATCTTCTTTTTTATCTTTAGCTTCAGATATTTTTTTATCTACTCCCTTTAATTCCTTTTCCTTAGATTTAATAGTAATTCTATTGTCACTGATATTTTTAGAGTACTCTTCATTGTCTAATTCCAATTGTTTAGTATTGTACACATTCGACTTCATCTTACTTTTGAAATCAGACATTAAAGATTTATTGATATCTTCTTTTTTCTCAATAACTTCTAAACCTATAAATTTAGTCAATAACCTACCTCTTTGTGTGGGTTTGGTTTCAATTAAATCTTCTAGATTTTTAGCTGTTGCAACAATAGTTAACATAAAATCATCATACGACCCTATAGTTTCAGTTATTAGTTTGTCTGTCTCTCTTCTTTGTTCACCCTCTAAGTTTTCCTTAGAACCATCCGACAGAATATGATAAAATTCCAGAGAAGATGATGTTTTATATGTACCACTCTTAGATAATTTCCTATTTAATTTTCTCTCTATTATATATTCTTCACCATCAATGTCTATCTGTCCTCCAACTACTACATCATTATCATCACTAAAAGTATTAAATATTTCTGACGCAATATCAGTTTTTGTTGTTTTACCAAAAAATAAAAATAATAAAGCGTCAATAGTGAAAATAGTCTTACCCCCTTGATTTTCTGGTAACGAATTTACCACTGTTAGCCCTATTAAATTTTGGTAGTCTACATTATTATCATTACCAAAAGATAGGAAATTATCTAACCATAGATTTTTTATACTCCACCTACGATATCTTATATCTTCTTCTTCTCTATTAATTAATATTTCTTCAACCTTTTCATCCAATCTACATAATCTATCAAAATCTACTGTTACATCATTAATTTTTAACCATTCAGAAAATAAACTTCTCTGATACGCACTATCCATTATATTGTCAATTAACCCATCACTTAAATCTACAACCTTTCCAGCATTATTTTTAAGTATTGGTATAAAATTTAATTTGATCGATGTTTTAGGTATATCATATTTTTCTGAAAAGTATGTCTTAACCCTATTAGTAGTTTCTAATGTTCTATTTTCTGGGTAGTCCTGCCAATCTACTCTTATTTGAGCATTTTTAGGTACTTCCACCAATTTCTTTGTTTTTTCTAACACTTTTTCCATATTATTTTTCTAACAAATTAGATCCGAACCATCCCCCTTTTTTACCATCATTATATATGTCACCCTTTTTACTTTCCTTCTCCACAGACTCTAACTTTTCTTTTAATTCTTTTAATTGTTTTTCTAATTTAGTAACTTCGTTTTTTGATTTTGTATCAGTATCGCTCATTTCTTTTATTTTTTCATTTAACTCTATTATTAAATTATCTTTTGTTTTATCACTTAATTTTTCTTTTAATTCTTTTACTTCTTCAACTAAATCATTATTTTTATTAGATAGGTTTTGGACTTCTTTGTCATCTGTTATATAAATTTCTTTCTCAACTATCTTTTCAACTGGAACCTCAATAGTTTTCTCAACTATCTTTTCAACTATTTTCTCTACAGGTACCTCAACTATTTTTTCAACCTCTTTAACTTCCCCAACACCTTCACCAAAAGGGGTGGCACCAAATTTTTCAACAGTAAACCCCTGTTGAATCATTTTTATAGTAAACTCATCTATATTAGATATATTATTTACCCTACAATATTCCCATATTCCCTCTTTTAATTTCTTAGGTATTTTCATTAAGAATTTATTAAATACTCTCTTTGGGTTTCTAAATCCTCTAAAGAGTTTATTTTAAAAACATAATAACCATATTCAGTATCTATATTATGTTCAGTATAGTCTAAATGTTCTACATCCCATATTAAATATCCATGATCAGAAACCCTTTCCCCAAAGTCTTGTTGTATTAAACTACCAGAGTATGTTATATTAATTCCCTTATAAACAAAATTTTGTCTGTGATGTATGTCTCCCATAATAACAGCATCACAACCATCGAATTGTTCTAATTCAGCGCTTTCATCGAACTCAAACCCTATTGATGTTATCGCCCCGTTAACTGGTGCGTGAAATAAACCAATATATTTTAATTCGTCACCATATTCTTTTCTAGCGGATTCAATATCTGGTTTTCTATTTTCTTCAAATATAGAATAACAACACCATACAATATTATCATCTAAATAACATTTACTATCTGTTAAATAGTTAATATGGGGGTTATTCATAATTTCAATTATAGGTGTCAAAGAATCTATTCTATCTTTATTATTTTCCAAAAGATCGTGATTACCAGCAATTAAAACTACAGGACACATTTCACTACATTTATTTAAAAACCAAGAAACTAACATTGTGAGTTCGTTTGATATGGTTATCTTCTGATGGACAATATCTCCTGCAATTACAACCCTACACTCATCGGAAGATAAATTATTGTCTTCCATATAAACTTTAACCTCATTTAAAAATTTATCGCAAACTTCTTTACATTCATCATGTCTTTTATAAGTTCTAAAATGTAAGTCAGCGATGTGGAATAATTTTTTTACCATAATATAAGTATAATGATTTTTTATCTAAAAGACAATACGTATTATGCTAAGATTTCCTTATTAGTTTTTAACACTTCAAACATATTATCAACATGATCGGAATAATCTTTACATTTAATTACTTTATAATTTTGATTTTCTTCATTAAACCAAACAATATTACAATCTCCTAATTTAATATTAGTATTGTTTTCTATTATTTTTTTATAAACACCTAACTGTAATGAATATGTATTAAATTCACAATCATCTAACATCCATAAACAATCTTTCATTTTATTACCATAATCATTCTTCATTCTTAGTTTGGTGTTGGTTTTCCAGTCCCATATCTGATAACATTGGTGTCTGTCATTCCAAAATAATTGATCCACCATTCCACATAACATAAGATCTTTATCACCTATAACTAATTCAGATTTAACAGGTAATAATTTACCCTTTGCAACTGTATCGTCATAGAAATTATGAAAATGTTGTTTCATAATCTTATATGTTTCCTCTATCTCTTCAAACTTTAACCCCTCTGGACTTACCTTTGGTTCGGGCATAATCCTATTACTTAAATAATTTTCAATGTAATCATGTAATGTTGATCCCTCATAGGTGGCGTGATGGTTTTTATATTTCCATAACTTATCTATATCTTCCTCTTTAACCCATTCCTCTACGGGTTTTGGTTTATCATAATCTGGTCTATCATACGGATCACCGTCCATTGGGTAGTAATTTTGTTTATGAGCATATTTATCCGCCATACTCGTGGGGGTGTAAAAATGACCTTGTTTCTCCGCCCATTTATCTGGTTTATTAATACCATCTTCAAAATCAGTAGTAAATTTATGTATTAATCCCGTACAAGATATTGTCTTCTCCCCATTAATATAGTATATATGTGGTTCATCATAATATTTTATATGATTAAATACCATCAATTCTTTAATTATATCCATTTTTAATATATTTATTAATAACAATTATAAAGATTTTTTTATGAAAAAACAAATATGCGTAAATCATTAATTAGATTAGTAAGTAATAGTAACCCATTTAATCGGGTTGAAATAGATATATTAAAATATATTTATAAGGTATTAAATGGTGAAGTACCTCAGACGGGGGTACAATCTTTAATTCGTTCAAACATAAAAGGGACTTACGCATTAAACGGGTCTGAATTAATGTATTTTTATGCTCTATATAAAATGAATTATTTAGAATCGGGCGATTTTAGTAGTATTGAAAATGTGGAAATACCAAAAATGTACGACTATAATGTAAATTTCTTACAAGATGTAAGTGCGTGGAGAAGTACTGATCACAATGTAATAGCTGCCAATGATGAGGATGCTCACGAAGCAATGGATTATGATTTTGATTATGGAGAAGAGGAAGTGAGTTCATTTATCAATGATTACGTAGAAACTGGTGATTCTCATGATGTCTTTGATTCTGAGATTACCCATAATCTACATGAACCAATAAATGAAACAAGGATAATAATAAAAAATATTTTAAAAGAATATAAAAAATGAAATTTAATAGTATAAGAAATAAAAGATTCTTAATAGGTTCATTTAAAGAGATACAAAGGGAGTTTGAGGATCAGTATAGTTTAAATAGTTTCGAACATGATTCTACGGTATTAGATGAAGTTAGTGGTTTTATAACTAAAGTTTTAAATGTGAAAGATAATGATGATACCGATTTTATCTATGCCTCATACATATTAAATTATTACAATGTAGATGGTGATTTCTCTATTTTAGAACACGATGATGAAGAGATTTTAATTCCCGAAGAAAAATCATTTAAAGCAGTTAAAACTGAATGGTCACAGGTATATTTTAAAGAAGTGTTT
>Ga0233415_10000926_pt1 | contig 13170 bp, 13 predicted proteins | sample Na_anoxic_12_MG_FD_188631 | JGI IMG/M metagenome (GOLD analysis project Ga0233415, IMG submission 188631) | Seawater microbial communities from Saanich Inlet, British Columbia, Canada - Na_anoxic_12_MG | ecosystem: Environmental > Aquatic > Marine > Inlet | place: Canada: British Columbia... | reverse complement strand
TTGGAAAATATGGACCTGTAATCAAAGTTGCGCCGAAAAAGAACTCTGACAAGGCCACATTCTTGCCAGTCATTGAAGACTTGGACTTGGATAAAGTGCGTTCGGGTCATTTACAACTAAAAGATGTATTAAAAACGGGTGGTATTCATAGTGCAAAAAATGTCATTGGAACATATAAAAATCTACCATTGGAAGTAAAAAAAGGCAAGTTCGGATTATATGCTACATGGGGCACGAACAATTGTTCTCTTAAGGGCTTGGATGAATTAAATATGGATGAAATAAAATTGGATGAAATCATTCGTTATATAGAAAATAGCTCTCAAGATAAAGTTCTTATACGTCAAATAAATAAGGATATTAGTGTACGTAATGGGAAATATGGTCATTATGTTTATTATAAAACAAGCAAAATGACAAAACCGACCTTTCATAAATTGCAATCATTTAACGATGATTATAAAACGTGTGCTGAAACGGTCTTTGTGAAATGGTTTAGTGAATTGAAAAAATAAACTAACATAATATTATATACAATGAATAAATTTATGAAATCAAATAAATAACTTACTTAATCATCGAATTCATGTAGAATATTGTTTACTAAATAATCTTTTTTTTTTCGACATTTATTAAGAGCACCATCGTTTATTGGTTCTAAAACTGCATACTTGACATTTAAATAAAAATCGGAATCATGAAAATTAAATATTCCACCAATAATGGTTTTTCTTTCGGATGTTTTTTTTTCATATTTTAATAATACATAATATTTCTCATTTTCAGTATTAATCATCGATCTTGTTATAACAGAACTACTATACTTGCTATTACTAATATGAATATTAATATTGGCCTTTAATAATGATGTAATATGTGTTAATTCTCCTGCTGCAATTGCAATTGATGTCATAATACCATTGACGATTTTATCTACAGACAGATTAATATTGGTTGATTTTATTTTTTCTTCAAAAGTACTTAACTGGACTGTTTCACCCCATATACAAGTATCGTTAATTTTTTGTACATGAGCAGGTTCTGGTTCAGGCTCAGGCTCTGGCTCTGGTTCTGGTTCTGGTTCAGGCTCTGGTTCTGGTTCTGGTTCTGGTTCTGGTTCTGGTTCTGGTTCAGGCTCTGGTTCTGGTTCTGGTTCTGGTTCTATAACTAATATTTTTGCTTTCTGTACATCACTCGTTCGTGAATAACTATGGCACCATAATCGACACATTTTTGACTGTTTGGCTTTAGAATCTAAACATGTTATTTTTCCGGGTTCATCGGATGATATATCTTTACCGACCCATACTTTGTGATGGTTATAATCATAGCCTACATAAACCGAGTTTTCAGGTATAGGATCCCCATGATTTATTTCTTTCCATTCACATATACCATGTGCAATCAATACTTCACTTTCTTCGCGAGGATTGCTATATGCTTGAGACCAAAAATTCCAGATTTTATCATTCTCTAAATTTACTTTTCCAGGTGAATTGTCCATTTTTGAAACATACACTTTTCCATCAGCATTTGTTATTCCCGCATAAACAGCATTTTCTGGTATTGAATCACCTCTCTTCATTGGGATCCACTCGTAAAGTTTATTTTCCATTTTATGTTATTAATATAATAAAATTAATAACATAATACTAAATAACATAATACTAAATTACACAATACTAAATTACATTCATAATATATATCATTTATACGGAATAAGATGCGGGTATACGCATTTCATACTCGCGTGGTATTTCATCGTGAATGCATGTAAAAGAAATGGTAAAATTAAAATCGCAATCTTGAAAATCGACCAAACGACCATCGTGAAAACGAAACGTGAATTTCAATTTTCGAATGGTTTCAATCGGTACATCGTAATGACTTATATTTTCGAGGTCATCATCTTTTGAATTAAACGTTTTATGCTCATCAACCATAGTATTAATAGGTATTTTTTCAAAAGCGGCATTCACCGTTCCATTATAATCATTGTTATACATATTTGTCGTAGATTCAGAATAGGGTACAATCTCTCCCATGCTATTAAACTTGTCCACCATCATATACATAACAGTGTCGCCATTTAAACAAGCCACTTTTGGTGCTTCCACATAAAACGCTTTCGGCGAATTATGATTTATATCGGGAGAAAGCCATATTGATTCCCCTGTACCTGTACCCGCAACTCTATAATCAAATATGAACGGCTTTTCAATTTCACAACCTGTATATTTACTTTTTTTGAATCCCAGATAATAGGGTAGTCCCCAATTCGCATATTGATTCCATACCGTTTTTTGCTGACATTCAGCTATATTTGGCTGATTACATTTAGACAATGAAGTATATGTCTCCTTTTTATCAAACAATAACGAAAAATTATCCAATGTATTTCCGAAAAATATTTTTTGTGCAACAGAATCAAACGTTACTGTGAAATAATTATATTTAGCCTCAACCTCTTTAAGACCTTTAGCAATTAAAAAATCATACACTTCTCTATTCATTTTGCTCTCAATCTCTCTACATATTTGATCTGGTGTATATGTACCTTCTTGTATTTCAATCGTATAAATATTGTTGCGATATTGTTTCAATGTATCATAGGTGGTAGCATCTGCATCGTTTCTGAGTTGAGGAATCATTTTAAATGACAATTTTGTATTTTGATATTCATTACTAAATGTATAAAACTTCATCGGAAAACAGGTTTGTGCAACCCGCAATGACTGTATATTACTCAATGTCTCGGGTAGTTCTAATTCGAAATGATTTGCATGTGGCCATTTTTTGATATCACGATCGTTTGAATGAAACGTTATTAATTTTCGATTCAATACATACGTTTGTCTTCTTGTAATCAAATCATTTTGTCGGTTAAGATTTAGATTATTCATCATAATACGATACTTATATTATTATACGTATATAATAATTAAGTGCATTATGAAAAATATAAATAATATAAATATAGTATAATATATTAATGCCAGGCAATGTTAGTTTATCAGATGGAAAAAATTTACAATATGTCATACAGATAACTTATTTATTCGCTCTTATAGGAACTTTTGCCAATATTCTATTTACATTAATAAATCAAAATCCTGGTACTGCCGCCGAAGTAAGTTTAGGTATAGCTGGGGCAGGAATCATGTTTTCGATTATATTTACAATGATGTATTTGAATATGACCGATGGTGGATTTACAACAATTGATGGTATGCCTGATCCCAAAAAAATCATTAAATTCATTCTTCAATTACTTCCAACAATAACAACTTTTATTGTCATCATACTTTATTTTATATTAAATGCCGTGTATCAAAAGCGTATTGATGGACATAATGTTGCAACAGAATATAAAAGTTATGCAACCCTATCTTCTATTTTAGTATTTATCCAAACAGCATTGGTCGGTGTAGGTCTTTGGGATATTTTTAAACCATCTGAAGGAGAAAGCCAATTCAAAAAAATAAACAAATTATTGATTATAATTATTCTCTTTATTATTAATCTTTACTTGTGTGGTATTTCGAATGTTATTTTAAAGTATTTTTCTACCGACGGATAAGACACTAAAGATGATTGATTTCCAGGAATTTATATGTTATACCACTTCCCTTTTCATTTTCCCATAATCCTGATATTCTTAATAGAAAATCAGTATTAGAAACTAATGCATTCTCCTCTGAAAATATACGAATATTGTTGTAATCCAACAAGTTCGATAATGATGATGAATAACATACATTACCATATCGACTGAGTATAGATGACTCGATTTGTTTCAATTTTTCAACAAGTTCCTTATTTTTATCCTTATTCCAACTAACTTTGAATTTATTGTAGGTGTTTTTTTCAACCGACGTACTATTAAATGAACATAAAATAAATATACCATTAAGGGTTATGTCTTGGGTTGAATACATAATTTTTGAGAACTTGCCGCCATCGATTACGGTATTGTCCTGTTTGTCCGATACATACATGTGATTAATATTGAAATTGTCTATGTTGTCTACGATATACATAGCTGATAAATTATATACTATTTTATATTTATTATCTTTCTGAATAAATATAAATATAACAGCAACTTGATTATATATGAGTAATCATTTTTACGAAACACATTATGAAGATTATATAAATGAAAAGAATAAAAACGATTTGCATCCAAAACTAACTAAAATGGCTTCTGCCATGCCGGATATTCCTATGTCCAATTTAATTTTTTATGGTCCACCAGGTATTGGTAAATATTCGTCTTCATTAATGTTCATTCGTAAATATAGTAACAGTAATTTAGCGTATGAAAAGAAAATGAATATCGTCTATAATAAGGACAATTATTGCTATAAAATAAGCGACGTGCATTTCGAAATTGATATGGAAACATTGGGTTGTAATGCGCGCCTTTTATGGACGGAAATTTTCGCACATATTGAGGACGTAGTTTCATCTCGACAAAATAAATTCGGCATTATTTTGTGTAAAAATTTCCACACAATACACAGCGAACTGCTTGAAAACTTCTATAGTTATATGCAACGAAATGGTAAAATGCAACATCTGTATTTTTATATTATTAGCGAGAGCATATCATTCATTCCGGCGAATATTATGAATTGTTGTTTAGTTATGAATATCGCGAGACCTTCCATAACACAATATAACAAGTGTTTACATGTGAAATTAAAACCGGGTACTATTATTGAAAATATGAAGGAAGTGAAATGTGATATTTTAAATAAAGATAAATATAGTCTCATTGGTGATTCGTTGTATGATATTATTATGAACCCGAATGAATTGAAATTTACAAAATTTCGAGATATATTATACGATTTACTAATTTATAATTATGATATAGGCCGTGTAATATTTACCCTACTTTCCAATATTAATAAACAATCGGTTATTGTTGTGGATGAAAAAAAATACATGAATATGTATATAAAAATTTACGAGTTTCTAAAAAATTATAACAATAATTATAGACCTATTTACCATTTAGAGCTATTGATGTTTAATATAATAGGTATTCTTCATGGATTATAAAACTGCGAAATTATTATTGGCATTGCCGGATAAATTCGACGAACATATGGTGAAAAAAAAATATCGATTAATGGCGTTGAAATATCACCCAGATAAGAATAATAATTGTGTCGACGCAAAAGATAAATTTGTAGAGATCAATGACGCGTATGTATTTTTAATGGATTATTTAAAAGTGGGTGGTAGTTGTTCCTCTGAAGGAATTGATACGGATTATAATTACATGTTCACTCTTTTCTTTAAATCTCTCTTTCATGGGAATGAGCACTCGACATTGATACTTCGGATTATAGAAAGTATTGCGTTCAACTATGATGGATTCGTAATGAATTCAATTGGTCGCGAAATGTTGAATAAATTGGATAATGATACAACGGTTTATGTTTATGAAATATTAACAAAATATCAATCCTTATTGGGACTAAGCGATGAAGCGCTCACGTTTATACAAAAAATGATTAATGAGCGAATAAAAGACGATGTAATCATAGAATTGAATCCTTCTCTGAATGACTTGATGAATGATAATATTTATGTTCTTCGACATGAGGGGGAAAAATATTATATTCCATTGTGGCATAGTGAACTGCATTATGATATAATCGATGCAGATACACAAAATAAAAAGCGTCTTATAGTTGTATGTAGACACGAACTACCGACAGAGGTTGAAATAGATGACAATGGAGACTTGGTAATCATTATTAGAGAGAATATGGAAAATGTGTTAATAAATAAAGGAATTAATTATACGTTAAACGATGAGACTATTTTCATTCCAGGAGAGCAATTGAGGTTGATAAAATATCAGAATCATAAAAAATTGGCATGTGGTATATCTCAAGTAAACACGTCGGATGTATATGATAATAGTAGCCGAGGAGACATTCATTTTATTATAGAATTGTACTCATAGAATTGTACTTATAGAATTGTACTCATAGAATCGTACTTATAGAATTGTACTTATAGAATTGTACTCATATAATATTATATACCATTAGTATAATATTATGGTATCGAGAAAGAGGATCTCTCTATCTCATAATAAAACAGTAAAAACTCGTGATCATTATAAGGGAACTGCATTTTACCCACCAATTAAACCTTTTAAGAGTGCGTCTTTAAAAGTGTCTCCAATTCATACAATCGCATATTTTCTTTTTGGAAACCCAAAAGGGAAACCAGTTCTTTTTGTTCATGGTGGACCCGGTGGAGGAACAGTGCCCGATTACGCACGTTTCTTTAATCCTAAAAAGTATTTGATTATATTGGTCGATCAACGAGGATGTGGTAAAAGTACTCCTTTTGGCGAAACGCGTGAAAATAATACACAAAACCTGATTGCTGACTTTGAACAATTGCGCAATGTATTAGATGTGAAAAAATGGCAATTATTCGGTGGTTCGTGGGGATCAACACTTTCTTTAGCATATGCGATTAAACATCCTCAAGTCGTTTCAGAATTGGTTTTACGTGGTATTTTCACATTGCGTAAAAAAGAATTAGACTGGGTTCAGCAGGGGCCTGGTGCTAATTTTATTTTTCCTGAAGGATGGAAATATTATGAAGAAGTTATTCCGGAAAACGAGCGTGGTGATTTTATGAAAGCCTTTGGAAAACGTTTTAATGGAAGTATGGGTGAAAAGGCAAAAGATGCTGCTTGTTTGGCATGGTCTCAATGGGAAGCTTCCATTTCTCATTTACATCCAACCCCTCATGCAGAAATTATCAAGGACCTCAAAAAATCAAAAAATTATATTCCCATGTCATTGATTGAGTATCATTATTTTATCAATAAGGGATTTTTTCCTAACGAGAATTACTTGTTAGATCCCAAAAACCTGGCACATATTAAGAAAATACCCATGACTATTGTGCAGGGGCAATATGATATGGTGTGTCCAATCACAACCGCGAATGAATTACATAACAAAATGCCACGTGCAAGATATAACGTCACTCTTGCTGGGCATAGTATGCTCGATGAGCAAAATATTAAGTACTTGGTTGAAGCGACTAACTTGTATGCGAAGTAAGTCTATGCGAAGTAAGTCTATGCGAAGTAAGTCTATGCGAAGTAAGTGTATGCGAAGTAAGTGTATCAATGAAAAAATATGTACAAAACACATTTTTTCATTTTATTGTTTTTTGTTTTCTAATTTTATTGTTTTATTGTTTTTCATTTATTTTATGTTTTACTCCTTCTTCTTAACCACACGCTTCTTGACAACCTTCTTAGGCTCTTCGTCAATAGCAACACTTGCAGCAGCTGCCTTGAATACAGTTGCTACCTCGGCCTTGGCCTCCTCCTCTGCATCAGATTCCGACTCCGAATCATTTGCAAGCTCTACACCAACCTCCTCGTCCGAATCAGCATCCTCCTTTTGGGACACAAGCTTCTTCTTGTCATCGCTGGAAAGGAGGATGTGGCAAGTACCTCTCAAGGAAGCCTTGGGCTTGACAACACCTTGGAATAGCTTCCAGGTAACACCGAACTTGCCATTTGCGAACCAGACACCACCGCATTGAATAACCGTCGCAATATTAGCTCCCTTGGAAATAATATCCAGAGGAGTACGAGCAGGATTCTCAGTATCTGGGAAAATCTGAGCACGCTCAGTATCATAAAGCTCGCACTTCCAATCACCCTCCCACACAGGCATCTTAATACGAAGAGTTGGTGAACGTGTCAGGTCGAACTCACCAGTCTCCTTGTCCTTGGGATACTTTAGCATAGGAGTCCAAAGTGCGTCAATAACATCTGCACTCATCTTGGTCTTTCCGAACCACTCCTTGCTATTCACAATAGCATCTGTCTTAATACGAGCTTCAAAAGACTTCATATTCGCCAAAAATGCAGTTGTATCCTCATTGGCATACTCGCTCGTGGGAAACTGTAGAGACATGTCATAGGTATTTCTACCTGTCTTATCATCTGTAAATGTATTGACACCCCATGTAAGCATAAGTGGGGTTGAAATATATGTCGCTGAATTCGTAGCAGAATTCAGAATACCAACTGACTTGCCACCCACGGCATTCACCTTGGGCTTTGAGTACTTAACATCGGAACTGGAATCGAAAGCAACACCGGATAGAATCATCTTCTCTGTGGACATCTTAATATGATATATATATGGCATGATTCTCTATGTCAATTTTTTTTTTAATTAAAAAGAATTCAACTATTGTGGTCCTTTATGGTATTACCAATGGTGTAAAATATAAGAGAGAATGATATAAATAAAAATTATAATACTATATATTACAGGCAATATGAGTAAAAAAATAGATTTTCTTATCGAAGAAATTACCCCCAACACAAAACGCACTTGTGGTGTTGGAAAGAATTTTAAAATACCATCTCACAATAGTTATGATGATTTAATTATATATAACTATAAAACGGAACAATTAAAGGAGATTTGTTCTATATATCATCTGCGAAAAACTGGCAACAAGTCTCTCATGATAAACCGTATTTATAATTATTTGAAATATGGTTCATATGCTACTAAATTACAGAGAGTTGCACGTGGTTATATTCAGAGAACGTTCAATAAAAATTGTGGGCCGGCTTTATTTAATAGATCTCTCTGTATTAATGACACCGACTTTCTTTCCATGGAATCACTTACAGAAATTAAATATCCACAGTTTTATAGCATAAAAGATAGTGATAATTTTATTTATGGATTTGATGCTATATCTCTCTATAATCTATTAATAAAGGACGGAACGAATGCGACCAACCCGTATACGCGGTCCGAGATACCTTCCAATCAATTGAAGCTATTAAAAAAACATATTAGCATGTCTAAATTACTATGCAAAGAGCCAATACAGATTGAAATTCAGAATGATATGGAACATTTAAGTGGAGAGAAGCAACTCGAATTAAAGGCACTTGATTTATTTCAACACATTAATAGTCTTGGCAATTATGCAGATCAATCATGGTTTATGAATATGAATCGCATGAATTTGATCGTTTTCATAAGGGAACTTTTTGATGTATGGACATACCGGTCCCAAATTACAGATGATACTCGACACACTATATATCCAGCGGGTAATCCATTCATGCATATTAATACACACGACATGGGTAATTATTCAACGAATAATTTAAAGAAAATGGGCGTCGTATTGATTGAAAATTTAACGACGAAAGGAATAAATACAGATAGCCAATCTTTAGGAGCATTTTATGTACTTGGAGTACTTACATTAGTTAATAGTGAAGCTCGAAATGCACTTCCATGGTTGTACCAGTCTTTTTTACACTAATCGTTTAAAATCGAATAAATCACTTATATTCTCTTATGCTAATAGCCGTGATTATAATACCAATATATATCGTTATATATATACACCCATAAATAGCTTAAATAGACCTGCATAGTAAGAGTATAAACAATGACAGCCCAGAAGAAAATCACCACCTCCACCAAGAAAATTACCAAGAAGGTAGTTGCCTCTGCTGCTACCGCAACTGCTCTCGAAGTTGAAGCACCCATCGATATTACTCCCATTGAGACAGCACCCGTCGTAGAAGAGATTGCAGCCTCTTCCGTTATTAAGGACCGTTTCGGTGTTTTTACTGGTATGCTCCAGGACCTATCATCTCAGCTTACTGCCATGAGAGGAGCACTAAAGACTCTTGAGCGTGATACTACTCGCGAGATGCGCAGCCAGGAGAAGATCAATGCCAAGCGCAAGAGAAAGACTACTAACCGTAAGCCCAGCGGTTTTGTCAAGCCTACTCTTATTTCAACTGAACTTGCTTCCTTCCTCGGAAAGCCCGTTGGTACTGAGATGGCTCGCACAGAGGTGACCCGTGAAATTAATACGTACATTAAGGAGCACAAGCTTCAAGATCCTACTAATGGCCGTACTATTATCCCTGACGCCAAGCTTAAGACTCTTCTTAAGATTAAGAAGGGTGATCTATTGACTTACTTCAATCTTCAGAAGTACATGTCTACTCATTTTGCCAAGGCTACTCCTAAGGAGGCTGTCGTGGCTGAGACCACCGCATAAGTTTATAAGTATAAATGTATAAGCTAAAAAATCTAATATTTAAAAAATAAAATAATAAGTACAATTGTATTTATTATTTTACGTACTTGAAGATTTAAATCTTCTTATTACTTGAAGATTTAAATCTTCTTATATGTATATATATGAAAAAAACCGGAATCAGTTCATCTGGAATATTATCTCTACTTATTGGTACAGCTTTAGTTGGAAGAGTACTTTATGAAAAACTTATTAAAAAACATAAAGGTGATGATAAAAAATACGCTATTAATAATACACAAGATGAATCAACCAGGAATGAGATTATTAAAAAATCAAAAATTGATGGTTATACGATCTTTATGAATACAGTTCTCGAATACTTAAATGAGGTGGACATGCAAAATCAATCTTTTGCTGATTTTATGCGTATAAAATGGGCAAGTGATTATATCATTTATATTGAAAATGAAAATAATGAAACCAAAAACAAAAATATATCTTGCAAGCGTAGCTATAAATCATGGTTAGCTATGTATGATGCAATAAAAAATAATATTTTAATTGATGTTGATGATATTATAAAAATTGGGGAACGCGACATATAGTCGGAAAGATAAATCCTTCTTCATTCATTATTTCATGTAGAACTTTAGTATTAATATACGAGTTAATAAATAGATTTTTATAATTACCTTCAATAGAATCATTTTGAAACATCTTTTCAATATGTTTTAGTTCATCTATTGATGTATTATTAAGGTGGTTCGTACTTTCCATCATCCATTCAAAGAATTCTTTGTTGGGTTCATCACACTTCGATCTATATGTTTTAAAATGATCCAATATTTTATATAGCGGCACATATTCTTTATTATAATCCGTTCCTGAACTAATACATATTTGACGAAATTCGACTGTATTAAGTTCCAATTCACGCATCATATGTTTAAAATCATATATGATGCAAGTCTTTTTCAATATACTAAAATAACGGAGTACGCGGGGACAACCATATACGAACATATCCATGTCTTCACTAATACATGCATATGCTTCGTTTGTTATAACTAAATGAGCACACAATTCGTCTGCTTCTCCAGGTGCGTCAATATAACTTACTCCATATGCATCCATCAACATCTTCACCTTATTAATATCGCGAGAATGGATTTTCACACACTTCTTTTTCAATTGGTCGAGTTGTTCTTCCATTTCTTGCTTTACTTTATAATCCTCTTCTGATGCCATATTTTTGCGTATTTCTTGCATAGATGATTCCGCGTTTTTCTTTGCCTCTTTCCTCAATGCCAATAATGGCAACTTTTCTTTAGGAGGAGGCCCATCAAAAACGAACAATGGCTTAATATTATAATCACGAAAAATGGAAATCATTAAATATACATTTTCCAATAGAGCATCATCGCTCATAAACTTGTATAAATAAATACTTATGTCTACCACCACCTTTTTATTCCTTAGATTACGAAGAGGAATCTGGTAAATGCTCTTTTTGCAGTTATCGCGAAAGAATGCGTTTAAATGTTTAATGCCCATAATTGATATGTCAGTTGGTTATGTAGATCCTTATTCTATGCATGCTTCCTCAATTTTATTATATATATATATATTATATAATGTCGGCGAATACAAGTTGCTTCTTTTCGCGCGTTTTTAACAGAGATCCGTTAAGTGAATGTAATATCCTAAGTACTTATTTTGATGGAAATAAACAAGAATATGATGATGCAATTAAACTATACAATGAATTTATTAAAAAATATGGCAATGAATTATTGAAATATAACATTGATTTAAGAGATCCCGGACAACGGTCACAACGATTTATTACATTTATTAGAATAGTAAAACAAATCAATGAACACAATAACGATCCATATCAAACATGGAGTAAGGAAATTAATTTATTTACTGTATTTGAGGATTTTGAAGTGCCCAAAGGACTAAAACCTAATCCTGCTCCTGGTCCTGCTCCTGCTCCTGCTCCTGCTCCTGGTCCTGCTCCTGGTCCTGATCAAGTTCCGTTCAATAATTTTTCCTGGTCTAATTATAACGGTAGTGGCATAAATTACGTTTCTGAGCCAAAATACCAAATCAATTTAGAATGTTGTTGGGCTTTTGGTGGAATTGAAGCAATTGAAACAGTAAATGCTATAAATACAGACAGTTTAGTGAAGGGCTCTGTACAGCATTTACTTAGAGTATATAGTAATAACGATACCATTCCAACAACAAAAAATTGCGACACCACATGTGGAATAAATTATTTGCAGTCTGGATTATATATATGTGGTGATAAAGATACTATAGCTCGGGAATTTGATACCAATGGTAATGTAACGACTATAAAATATAATCATGATGATTTAAAACAATCACTATCTGGTGGAATCGCAAAACTGAACGATAATAATAAATATACTGGTATCTGTCCTGGATGTGATACTGAATACAGCCAAGCCGTTTTGCCAAATACCTGTGTAGAAAGCTTTGATATATATAATAATATTTCAATTGCTGCTTTAAAATCTTTATTAGATAATGGTCCTGTTTTAGCAGAAATTGATTCTTCATCAAAATTATTTCATCATTATAGCAGTGGTGTAATTAGTGGTAAAAAATTAAAATGCGGTGGTACTGTTTCACCAGATCATGTCATTTTGATTATTGGATATGGATACGACGAAACATCCAAGTTGAATTATTGGTTATGTAAAAATTCGTGGGGTACAAATTGGGGCGAAGAGCTACCAGCATGGGCTGTTGCACCAGACCAAAAGAGTAAACCTGGAAATGTTAATGCTGGATATTTTAAGGTAGAAGCCAACGCTGACAATATAATATGTATACAAAAACAAGTTATTGGAAATATTAAGTTAAAATAAATAAAAATTGAAATACTTAAGGAACAATATTAAATTGCATACATACAATGGAATTTAATATTGATATTAACTTTGACGAAGCAAGTGCTGCTTGGATGGAAAACAAGCGATCTATTGGCAATGGAAGCTACAAATATTGTTGCATTGCAAGTACAAAGGCCGGGTCTAA
>Ga0233415_10000925_pt1 | contig 13177 bp, 18 predicted proteins | sample Na_anoxic_12_MG_FD_188631 | JGI IMG/M metagenome (GOLD analysis project Ga0233415, IMG submission 188631) | Seawater microbial communities from Saanich Inlet, British Columbia, Canada - Na_anoxic_12_MG | ecosystem: Environmental > Aquatic > Marine > Inlet | place: Canada: British Columbia... | reverse complement strand
AGCCTTGCGGAACGATGAAATCGCCACCCTGTGCGAAGCTTGGTGCTGGTTGTGCTAACACAATACCAGCTTGTATGCCACCCATTATCGTGGCATATGTTGCCAAATCTGGCCTCAGCAATGCTGTTGCTTTCATAACCGCTTCCGCGGTTGACATATAAATTTTTGACAAAGAAAGTACTTTATCCGCAATAAATAATGCTTTCATTTTTGTTGCATATTTTTTACGAATATTTTCTTCCATTTTTTCTTGCGTTTCGGCTGTTGCATTTTTGTATTCATTGGTTCGACGAAGTGCTTCGATTTCAGCGTTCATTTTATCTGCTGAATAACTACGAGCCAAATCGACTAATTGACCACCCAAAGCCATTGCTTGCCCGATTTGTGCTTCTGCCATTTGTTCTTGTGCTTCTGCCATTTCTTCTTGTGTCATTCCATAAAGTATTTCAAATGGTGTTTGTGCTAGTGGGGCTACTGTTGATGGGACTGCTAAATCTGCTGGTGATGGCGTTAATATTTCTGGAATTTCACCAATTTCACCATATTCAGTTACTATCTTTTTGATAGTTTCAAGATGTTCTTTTGCTTCTTTATTAATTTCTTCATCTTTAATTAAAATATTATTTAATACTGTATTGTATGTTTTTGCGTGGCCAGCAATTTCTTTTTCTTTTTCTTCTGCTTCTGCAAGAAGCCTCAGACTTTTAAAATATGCTTTATTTTTATCTTTCACAAGTCCAAGTGCCTTGTGCGTTTGTGCCACATTAAACGCAATCACATTTCCTTTTCGCCCTTCTATAGTATAACTGGTGTTGTTTTTCTCATTATATTCATCTAATACCCTTTGTGCAGCTTCTTGCATTACCAATAATTCAGCTTCTGCTTTTGCTTGTTTTACGATTTCAGCAGTTGCTTCATTGCGTAATTTAGCGGCTTTTTTGACCAATTCATTTTGTTCTTCAATTACTAATTGTTGTTGTTGCTGGATAATTAGTTCATCTCGCATTTTCACAATTGCTAATGCCAAACTTCCATATTTAGTAATTTGGTCGTCAAGAGTACCTAATGTGTCACTGAATTGCTCATTTAATTTTTTTTGAGCATCTTTGTAAATATCAGTATTTTCTGCATTGTTTTGAAGTAATATCGCTAAAGTTTCAAAATCTACTCGTGCATCCCTGATTTGAAATTGATACGTTGGGGTGAACAATTCGGTTAATCTACCAGCAACGTCATTCAAAAGCGGTAAAAATCTGTCACCTATTTCTTCCCTAACATCGCCCCAGTAATTTTTGAATTGTTGCCATTGTGCAGATGCTGTGTTCATCTCTTTTTCAGCTAATCCACCAAACTTTTTTTTCAAAACATCCAACGCAAACGCTGTTTTTTCAGTTGCACTCATTAATTTTAGTTGTGGTGAAACTGTCGATTTCAGCTCTGGGATGAAACGCCCCAACATTTCGACATTGCCACTTAACGCCATTCCTACATATCTTGACGCCGAACTCATATCAAATAGACCTGAACTCGCCATATCCAATGTTACCGGAAGTGCTTTTACCGATTGTTCATAATCACCTGAGAGTGTTATTAACTGTTGTAATACTTGTGCTGAATCGGTGTCACCATATTTAGTGGTTTTTTGCAAGCTCGCAAATAAGACATCTAATTCAGATTTTGCACCGCCCCAACTTTTGCCCGTCAATTCGACTGCGGATTGTAATGAACGGAAGGTCTGCTCTTGTTTCATAGCTAAGTCGATAGAGCCTTTCATAAAATCAAAGCCCTTTTTCATAGCAATTAATCCAGCAGTTGCCAATGCTAAACTTTTGACTGTATTTTTAATCGAGTCATCGACTCGCTTCATTCCAGCTTCAGCATTTTTGGTGTCCGAAGTTACCCAAAGTTTCATCTGCTTAAACATTTTTACGCTCCGCTCTAATTCTCATTATTTCGTTTTGTGCAATTCTCAACATTTGCATAAACCAAATCGGTTGGTCGTATAAATTACCATTCCAGACATAATTTTTAAAACCCCCCTCGATTTCATAAGCAAAATCAATAACAATCTGCACACTCCATAATATTTTGCGATAATGTTTACCGCACCTACTTTCATTTTCGCAATGCTGGCAAAACTGAAATTCACCAGCATATCCCATAATTAGCGACCCCACATTCGAGTTATTCTCAATAAGCCGAATCGCATTTATTAGTTTTTTTCGACACCCTCACTAACAAGATTTTGATTTTCGAGTTCTAATATTGCCAAATTGATAGCGTTGTAATATTTCTTCGGTAATAGCGAAATATTTTCTTCACTAATATCACGCTCAAATTCCCAACCCGTTTTTTTGTGCCCCACCAAACTTTGATACATTCTAGCAATTTCCAACTTTTCAGGATTTGCCAAAAAATACATCTCACCGTCTTTACCGAGTTCAGTTTTCGTGTCCGCTTTTCTGCGGATTTCTGCCATATCCATTTTTGTTAATGCGTGAATTGTAGCAATTTTATTGCCGTCAAATTCAACATCCTTTAAAAATGCTGGCTGTTCGTCTAGCCATTCACAATGTTTAATCATTTTACCTCTCCTTATTTTGCTAAGTTATAGTAATTGCAACTGCATCATTTGAAGCATCGCTCATCAATGTTTTGCTCAAACGCGATGTGAAAATTCCTTTGTCTGGGTCACTGAATTGATATTCAGTATATTTTCCAAAAGTTGATAATATCCAGCTGTTCGTTCCGTCTGTGATTGTGATTGCATCACTCGCTGTTGTCATCAATTTTGCCTCGACATCGCTATTATTAGTCTTGTCATAATTCCATTCAACCGACAAACTACCCGCAAAACCTGTAAGAATTTCTAGCAATTTGGTGTTAGAATTTTGATACATATTAGCCTCATCTGCGAAAGAATTAGTCAAACTCAAAGTGAACGAATTTATTTTGCTAATATTCGTGTCGTCACCAATCAATTGAACAGTTGTGTTTGCAAATAATGCGGGTGTAATAGCTGGAACAGATGAAAATGGGTCAGTTAATGCTGATAAATCTGTTTCATAAGTGATTGTTTTTGCTCTGAAATTAGCAGTATATGTGATTGCTCCACCACTGCTACCAGCAATTTCTAAACTTTCCAAAACACAACCAACCGCTTTATGCCCGGCATCATCATTGAAATATTGATAAATGGTGTAACTGTTTGGTGTCGTTCCGACTGCTGGAATATTAAAAACACTCGCAGAATCATTGAACATTGCTTCAAGTAATATGCCGTGATGAGTATTAGCGTCTGCACCTGTTTTGAGTTCGCCACTAATCGCTACCGTTCCGCCTGTATATCCTGCGTGCATTTCGGTGTTTTTCTTTTCGAGCGTGCCTGTTTTTTGCGAAATGTCAATGCTTGCAATTGTCTTTTTCATTTCGACTTTATCGGGCAAAATCACTTCATAAGTGGTTTGTTCAGTTCCATAACTCGCCTCTTTCCCGAGACAAGTCAAATAATTATTGCCATATCTTTCATTAGCCATTTTCTACCTCTTTTTTTTCTTTTATTTTTGTAACTTTATTTTTCAATCTGTCAAAAACTTCTTTCGGAATATCAGCATCGTCTTTTATCCGCCAAACCTTACCGAATTTAGAATATTTGAACGGATTTACATTTTTTTTCAATTTAATTTTCATAATCTCCTCGTATCGTAAACCAAGACATTAAAGTTTACTTTTCTTACTGTCATATTTGGATAAAATCCTGCGTTGAATTTATCAGCATCTTGTTCATAAAATCCTTTTTCAACGCTTTCAACTTCTACTAAAACCGCATTTCCGTCAATCGTCAAATCTTTTTCGATTGCATCGATTAACCAGTTTTGCATTTCAGTCATCTTTTCTAACCTATCGATAATTACATTATGATAGATATACATCGGAATTGAATAATTATATTCAACTCTCGTTCCTGTTCCGAGTTCATAAGTTTCGTCACCGTCACCAATCAAAATAGCTGGGTATTTCTTGCCTATTTTTTGAATATCATCTGGAAAATAACCGACATAACCAACATTTGCACCGAGTTCTGTTTCGATAATAGATTTTAATTCTGTCAAAATATCGTGCTGTTTATTTTGCATTTTCCCACGCCCTAATTTTCTTGTCGAGTAATTTGCGATATTCTTTATTTACAATTTTTTCATCGTCTTTACCAATTCCAAAAAATTCACGCTTCGGAACTCGCACCCCATTGTTATGATTGTTTGCAATTATCTCTTTCATAGCATCCGAAAAATAAATCAATGCTTCATTTTTGGTCGCTTTGACTTTGATTAAGTTTAACATACGCTTTCCAGCTTTCGTGCCAGTTAAATTCACAAATTTTTTGCCTGTCTTTTCTGAATATTTCGGTGAATATTTTTTGAACGCCCGACCTTTGTAGTCCACACCTTTTAATTGAGTTCTGTTTCTGATATTTTTAATTGCCATTAATCCCAAGTCTGCCATATCTTTTTTAGTTCGCAATTTTTCAGCGAATTTATAAAGTTTTGGGTCGGGTGTGAGTGTCATTCTCATCTGCTCAATTTACCTTGCCAGTTTACCCGATAATTATCGACTATATCATCATCGTTCGTGTCGAGGTTCATTCGTTTCAAATCTTCATTGAATTTCATCTTTGACAACGCCTTGTATTTTTCGGATTTAGATAGATAAAGACCTTCCATCCCTTGACTCAAATCATCATAAATCAATGAAAGCGTTAAATAGTCGCTTGTGAGGTTGAAAACTGTCGGATTAGCAATAACATTAAGTAATACCTCACTTTCAGCTTCATCGACTGATATACCCCTTTCAGTCAATACAACCTCTAACCTATCGCCTAACAATTCTTTTGCGATTGCAATTTGATTGTTCCAATTCGTAGCCGTCAAATCGTTGATTTCGCTTTCAAATTTTACAATGCTCGTTGTCGTGCTTAATTCTGCCGTTGACCAGTCTGCCATTTTTCCACCTCAAAATTTGGTGGGAGTTTTTACGCCCCCACCAATATTATTTATGCCTGTGCTTGAGTTGTGATTGAACAAGCAAAAGCATCTACGAGTTCAATTTTCCCCCAGTATCCATTAGCTATTAGTTCAGTAAGACCTTTTGAAGCGTCTCTTTGTGGTTCAATATCGATAAAGCTACCACCAATATCTTTGTAGCCCACACCAATTGCTGACGGGCTGAAAATCAATGCTGTTGCTTCATCGGAGTTATTACCGTCCACACAAGAAATCTCTGGACTTGTGAAAATTTCAACGCCTGCAATACTGCCTACATATCCAGCACCTAACATTTCATCTGTTTTAGCAAACGGATTTGCATCTAACACATTTGAAAGTCCATAAGTTCCCCAAATCTGTTTTGGGTGGAATACCCCAAAATATTTGCCGTTAACAGTTGGGGCATTCGCTGTGCGGAGTGCCTCGACTGCATCGAAAATATTGTTAAGTGTGATTGCTGCATCCGAATTGTCGATGTTAACTGAAAAATCTGCAATTAGACTCACAATATCATCATCGAATTTTGTTGCAACTGCGTTTCCTAAAACATTTCCAGCATTTCCGAGTAAATCGTCACCGTTTCCGAAAACTGCCAAATCGGTTAAATCTGCTCTGATTACATTACGCAAAATTTCAACATCTTTTGCGGTTGTTGTGATACTTACTGCTGACGGATCAGTCTCTTCCGCACCAGAAGCATAAGCACTCACATCACTTGAAGCGACATTTGAATACACTGGAAATCTTACTGTGAGACTTCCTTTCACTGCCGCCTTTTTATTCACCAAATTCCAGAACACATTTGCTTTGTTAAATTGCAAAATCGCATCTGCTACTACCGTTCCCAATGCCCCTGCTGCTACGCCTACATCTGTTACTGCCATAATATACCTACCTTATTTTTTTTCTTTTTTCCACTTTTCGTAGAGTTTCCAGTCAGCCCTTGCGAGTGCCTCGACATTTTCATATCCGTAAAAATCGCCATCTGCTTTTTTACGCTCGCCACCGACTGCCTTATTGCTGTTATAATTCGTTTTATCGCCGTCAACCTTGAAGTAATCCAACTCATCATAGGTTTTTAGCATTTCCAGGTTGGTTGAGAGTTGTTCTTGTGATAAATCTTCGCCAAATTTAAAGCGGTGTTTGACTTTTGAAATCTTGTCAAAAATCTTGTCGCCCTCTTTTGCTTCAAAAATATCCTTTCGCTTCAACCATTCAGTTTTGTCAGTCTCAAACTTTTTAGTTTTCCACTCGTTGACTTGTGTCTTGAATGTTCCGAGTTCATTAATTTCGGTTTTCTGCACTGCATTCTGTTTTGTCAACTGCTCAATTTTAGTTTCCAATTCAGCTGTGTTTGCAACTGCCTCGTTGTATTGACCCACTTTTTCCTTAAATCTGCTATACGGGATACCGCCTTCGCCCTTCGAGTCCAATAGTGACTGAACACCAGCCACCAGTTCCGCATTTTCAACGCCTGCGTCTGCGAACAATTCTTTGATTGTTTTGCTCATTTTATCTCCTCATTTTTCACGCCTTTTGTGGCGGTTTTTATCATATAATCTTTAAATACAAAATACTTATTGATTATGATTTTCATTTGATTTCGATTAAAACATCATTTGTCTTTTTTGTGACATTAATTACATTCTTATCGAATTTTTCAACGATACTCATCTTATCAATATCTTCGATAAAATAGAGATATAATTCTTTCCCATTTTTGTCGACTATCCGTAATTTATTAATCATTCAATAACTCCTTATATTGATTAAAAATTTTATCTAAAAACTCTTGTATATTTTTATAACTCATTATATGATAATGTTCAACCATTCTCTTGGTTCCAACCGAGTGGTTGGATATTCTTACATTAAATGATAATGATGTGTCTGCTGAATAAGTATATTCTTTATATGCTATATTTACATTGCCTCTTTTGTGAAGTGTTTCAATAATGTGTTTATGGGTAATTACTTTTTCACTATTCAAATTATATGTTTTTAAAATTTCATCACTTAAATCACGCCTATACCTATGTTTAATATTTTTAGGATTGCCCAGAACATCCCATAATTTGATGTCTGTGGGTAAGTTATCAATTTTAACAGTCTTTACAATTGGGTGTTTCCACTTTTTGTATTTCATTACATTCGGACTGCTATATGAAAGATAACTTGAATGTCCCATAAATGTATGAGAATGATTGATTGATGTTTTAAAGCCTTTGGATTGCAATGTTTTTTCTAAATCTATCGATAAATTTTTGACATTATTGTCCCATTCTTGCGTTGACAAATTGTTATATTTATTAAATACCCCTTCATCATATTCCGAAATGTTTTTTGCTGAATTTCCAGTCATCTCTTCATAATAATCTTCGGTTATTTGGTTAAATTCGTGTCTGCAATTCCAACGAATACCAAACTCACTTTGGAATCCTATTTTCTCATCATCTGTGAAGAACGGTGCATTCGGATAACTTCCACTCGGTTGAACGCCTAATCCCATTAAACATTCATCTCTGGTCTTTTCATCTGGCAATGCTCCGAAGTATTCCCAATAGACAACTCCACCCTCTTCTTTATAATTTTCAGCGGATAAATCACTTACTTTTTGGGATAACATACTGCGTGAAGTGTTCATATAGGTAGAAGCGTATTGTGTCAATTTATCGCTCGATGTCATCACTTTTTCGACTGCTTTATCGAAAGCAACACCACTCATCACAACCGTTTGGAGTTGTGTTTTGACGCTTTTGGCAACTTGATTTGAGATGCCCCGAAGTTCATCAATATCTATCGCCTGTAATATAGCCAAAGTTTCCGCGTCTGCTTCTCTTAATATCGGTTTCATTTTATCTTCTTAATCAATTTTGGAACATCTGCAATAAAATCATTCGCTAATTCATTATAGCCAGCGTCATCAATTATTTTTTTAAGTTTCGTTTCAAACAATAAAATTTTTGTCATATTCTCATCATTTGAAAGAATTTTACCGTCTGTGGTTTCGAGTTCATTCATCATTTTACGCAATTCTTTCTTGATAATCACATCAATTTTGTCGAGTTTATCAGTGTGTATCTTTGCGTTTTTCTGGAATAATCTCGTTTTATTTAATCGCATCAATCAATCCTGCACCAATTTGGTATTGCTTTTTCTCATCTTGTAACTTTTTATAATGTTCAATTGCTTCGTCTCTTGTTAAATCTGGATTGTCTTCAATTATAAAATCAATCTCGTTCTTAGTGCCATTAGCCAATTCCATTGCTCGGAGTTCTTGCTTTTCCTTTGGATTTGCGTCAAATGTTAGTTCTCCAAAATCTACTGTTATTTGAGCATTTGTAAAGTTTTTATCTGAATTTTGTGTGTATAGTTCTAACATCAAATTGATTAAATCTTTAATTTTTGGACGGTAAAATGGACGCTCTCCCATTGTTCGATTGATAATGTCTTGCTTCGATAATTTCAATTGGTAACCACTATTGAAACTGCTATTTACTTTTAAATAACTGTCTGCAGATATTCCAACACTTTGAGCAGCACCCAAAATAATATTATTGATAACCTCCCAAACCTCTTTTAATTTCGGATTTGGTGTGATATATTTAGCGTCAGGAGTTTTTGTTTCTGCTGGGTCAAATGGAAGCTTCAAATTGTAGCTTGCACCAAACGGAATGGACGCTGTTTCATCAATTCCAACGGTAACAAGTGTTGAAAATGCTTGAAATGCCATCATATACCGAAAGTTAGTCAACTCACAATTCACTATTTCATTGGTTTCAATTATATGATTTGTTTTATTATGCCAAAATGTGTTAGTTGTAATATCGTTTTCAAACCAAACTACTGGAATAATTCCAAAGCGATTTGGCACAATATCACGCTCATTTTGGATATTGCCACCCGTGTCATCCACATCGACAATTGATTGAGTTTCGTTTGTCCATCGAACATAGGTTGCGACTGTTTCTGCTTTTGTTGGCGAGTTCTCCAAAATTCCAATCTGATAGAATAATTCTTTAATCTTTGTCGGATTTTCTGGGTCTTGAAGGACAAAACAATTGTCAGCAGTTATAATGTCGAGTTCCAAACCGTCACGCCATACGGGAATTATTCCGACTTTATCAGTCAAGTTGACCAATAAGTTAACTTTTGCCATTATCGAATTGAATTTTGTGTCGTTGATTATTTCATTAAATTTTTTTTCAAGGTTTTCGTTGTCGATTGTTAGTTTCAGCGGAGTTTGGAATAAAATAGAAATGTCGTCTAATATTCTTTTTGTCAGCGGATATGTGTATTCATATTTATCGAGCATTTCTTCTGCTGTTTTTGGATATGCTTTTTTTATTGCTTTCTTCAAATAGTGAGTTTGATTATTATGATAATAATCTAATCTTTTGGCAACATCAAAACGGCGATTTAGATCATCACCCCATTTTGCTTGTAATTTCTCCAGTTCAACTACATTCATATATTATACCTTTTGCAGTTTTACGACTGTGTCGGTCGAAGAACATTTTTACAAGTTTTGTCTTGGGACAAAGCTAATTTTAGCTTTGTCTCTGTCAAGTTATTTTATTTAAAAACTACTTACTCCCCATTTTGGCGGTGTTTTCAGTGGATATTTTCTAAACACTAAATAACCAAAAGCATCTGATATGTGCGACAAATCTTGACTGCTTTTGTCAATCTCGCCGTAATTGTCAATTCCGACTTGTTCCAAATCTCGGATTAAATACTTACAATTTTTAGTAATTCTTATTTTATTTTTATCGAATGCGTTATTTACACCAGCGATTCTGTTTTTTACTCTCGGATTTCTAATCCCTTGAATTTTTATTCCCGCTTTTTGCAGAATTTGAATGTCAGATAAACTCGCAGAGGTCTTTCTCGCTTTTCCAGTCATATCTGGAAACGCCGTAATTGTTTTGTTCGGGTATTTCTCTTTCAACACCTCGACAAGTCGAAATGTGTTTGAGTTTCGCAGATAAAACTCATCGAAAATTATTAGTTCATCTTGTATTTGTTCACTGATAACCGCAGTGAGTGGGTCAACATTGAAGTCAATGCCTACGAGTATTTCGTTCTTTTGCGGTTTATAATTGTCAATTATGTATTCACGATTAAATTCATAATAGGCTGGTTGGTTATTTATATTGACAAATTCACCATTTATATATTGTTCAATCAGTTGGCTGTCGTAATTGTCGAACAATGATTGAATATAATCCTCTGGCAGATAGTGATTATCGGTTGTCTTTGCTTTGATTAACTTACCGATTTTCTTTTCAACAAACAGTTCATAGGTATGTTTATAGCCCTCTGGTGTGGTTACGATTGAACCAGTCCCGTTTTTACTACCGCTAATCCTCGCAAGTGCCTTGACCCATAAGTCTTTTTGGTCTGCTTTTCTGATAATATCAAACTCATCAATGATAAAATCAGTAACCTCAAATCCTACTATCTTTTGAGGATTGTCACCACTTCTGAATATTATCTCTCCACACACATAATCATTGACCTTTATTTTTAGGTCTGATTTAATCAATTTGTAATTTATGCCTTTTTCATCGAAATATTCAGTGAATAAAGGTAAATCCACATCACGAAGTAGGCGATATGTCGGTGCTATTATTAGCAATTTGACTTTGCCTTTGCGTTTAACCGACAAATGAATGTACTTGTAAATGATTGCTCTGGTCTTTCCCGAACGATAACCACCCACAATAGCTGTATATCTCTCTTTCGAGGTTGCAAACTCTTTTTGGTGCGGTAGGTAGTTTTTAATGTTCACTTAATTTATAGCCATTCGATGCTTTCAACCTGTTTTTTGTTACTCGACACCTCTAATTTATCGTGTTGGTCGAGTAAGTTTTTACCGAGCCAAACCAATAAAGTAGCATTTCCGTTCAGTGCATATTTTATTTGTGCTTCGGACAGTTTCATTTTAGTGGTCGCAAGTGCTTTTTTATAAACCTTGCAAAATCCAGATTTTTCATTCTGCATATTGCGACGGATAGTATCTTCTGAACATTCGAACCAATCAGCCATTGTAGAATATGTCGCTCTGAACTGACCGAGTAATTTTACTTGTTGGAGGTCAAATTCTTTTTTAGGCCTGCCAGCTTTCTTTTTTGTTGCCATTTTGTTCCTCAAATATGGAGCGGATGGGTCGGATTCGCACCGCCTTTCTCTGATTGGACACCAGAGCCTCGCTTATGAGCATCCGCATTTTTTGGATATGGTTTTGATAATTTTAATATTTGTTTTCTCATCTTTTTATTTAATGGGTATAAATACCTGTGTTTTCCTATTTTTAATATTTTCTCACAAACATCTGGTGAAATACATATTGAGGGTTTATGTAAATCTTTTGAAACATTTCTTGGATGCCATATTTTCCCATTTTTATCTTTATAGAAATAACAATCATTACTTTTCCCAGAATATATCCAATTTGATGCTTGATAGATTCCTCCATAATGATTTTCATTCCTATCTGCAAAACTTATAACTATTTTTAATTTTGGATATGTTTTTTTTAATATGTTCAATGAAATATTTATCATCTTAGATACAGGATAATAATGTTTTTTTAAAGCTATTCTTACAAGTTCACATCCTTCATCTTGTTTCAATCCATAAGGTTTTAATAAATTATTATAAGCACCAGAACCATATATAATACTTCCAATAAATATGTCATTTTCCCACACACCAAATTTCACTAATTTAGATTTTGGAATACACCTTGAATAATGCCAATGTTCAACAGCATATTTTGCAGCTTTGTGTGTACACCAATCTAATTTAAGTTTCGGTTTCTCTTGTATCAAATTCTTCTCCACAATGGGGACATTTAACAATCTTAGGTTCTAATTCATCGAGTTTACTTTGTTCTTCTATTGTTCCGGGTTCAAAATTATTATCTTCAAACCCAAAATCATAATCAAAGTCCATTTCTTTCAATTCCGCTAATTCAATGTCAAGTAAAGGAAAATCCCAAATAGCGAAGTCGCTTGTTTTATTGTCTGCTATCCGGAACGCTTTAATTTGTGCAGGTGTAAGGTCATTAGCTTTTATACAGGGTACTTCTTCCAATCCTAACTTTAAAGCAGCCTTGAGCCTTGTGTGTCCCGTTACAATGACATTTGAGTCGTCTATGACTATCGGCACTTTGAATCCGAACTCCTTTATTGAAGATGCAACATGATTTACTGCACCGTCATTTATACGAGGGTTATTATGATATGGGATTATCTCATTGATTTTTTTGTTTATTATTTTCATTCCTCGCCTCTAATATTTTGCTCATAATATTGATGTCTATTTTTGTTTGTTCTTCAATAAAGTTTAAAATCGAGGAATAAATTTGTTGTGATATTATTTCTTTTTCTGCATCTTCCAACATAAATGTTTCACCATTTACTTCTATGTTGCCATTTAGCATTTTTACGCTATTTTCCAACTTTTCAATCGCCATTTTTAACAATTTTTGATGTGTTTTCTCGCTAATAGTTTTCATCTTATCTTAAATCTCCTGTTTTTTCATTTGCTATCTATTCCTTTTCTATTAAGGTTTTTACACGCTACCATTGTTGTTCCACTGCCCATAGTGAAGTCTAAAACCGTTTCGCCTTCGTTGGTGTAGGTTTTTATAAGATATTCCATTAAAGCGACTGGCTTTTGTGTTGGGTGTATCGCTTTTTTTCCTACTATATTGCTATATTTTAGTACATTATGAGGAAATCCAGTGCAACTTTTAACAACTTTTCCAACTTGATTTGGTCTTGCGCCCATAGTGCGCCCGTGTTTAGATTTTCTAATTGTTATTTCACCATTATCAACAACACCAATTGGGTTGTATTCCATTCTTTTTTCTTTTAATATGCTTTTATGACCCATTGATGAGTTACTAAAAACCGACACTAATTCCATTTTTGTCATAGGTCTGTTTTTTGCGTGCTGCCACATATTCGGCTTTGATTTTTCCCAATACCAATCATACTTATAGTTCTTAATATTACTCATTCTTAAAGCACTACTAAATGGTTCAGAACCAAACAAAACTATAGCTCCATTAGGTTTAATCAATTTATTTAATCTCAACCACATTTCATCAAAAGGAATTATAC
>Ga0233415_10000924_pt1 | contig 13190 bp, 13 predicted proteins | sample Na_anoxic_12_MG_FD_188631 | JGI IMG/M metagenome (GOLD analysis project Ga0233415, IMG submission 188631) | Seawater microbial communities from Saanich Inlet, British Columbia, Canada - Na_anoxic_12_MG | ecosystem: Environmental > Aquatic > Marine > Inlet | place: Canada: British Columbia... | reverse complement strand
TACGCATTAAAGTACGCATTAAAGTACGCATTAAATACGCATTAAAGTACGCATTAAGCACCAAAAAGGCACTCAACACGCAACATATTACTAATTACTATATATCAAGTTCTACATGAGGATAATCCCCTGTCCCATCTTTAAATATAATCATAGGCTTCAATTTATATCCTAACATCCCTGCCCAATAACTAAAGAGTTCTCTCATACGTACTAACTCAGGTATACTATTCCAATAAGACGGACAAGGAACGAAATCTCCTGCAAGACTAGGTATATTATTATGAGCTGACTCAGGGTATTTTAGCTTACTATAACCCTTCTTATATAAAATGTCTTGTTCTACTTCACCTCTCATACCTGATTGACAACTAATATCCATATCTACTACAACACGTTCAGCTATCTCTATTAAGTCAGGATGACAAGTACTGAGATTCTCTAAAGACTTCTTACCGAATTTATACATGTCATTTCCCTTTACCTTTAAAGATTCCTACGAGCTTCTCTGAGCTACGAAGACCAAAATAAAATAATACTACATAAAGAAATAACTCATAATCCTTATAATCAAAAATGAAATCTTGTTCGTACTTACTATTAACATAAAGTCCTAAGAAAGTGTAAGCTATCATAGGCCTTACACTCTTAGTAAACCAATTACCACTCTTAGCTAGCTCAATCTTATATTCTAATTCCTTAGCACCAAAGGCTGTATCTATATTAGCCATACGTTCTACAGCATCTAATCTATCTTTATCTGTAGTAACTAATCCTCGTACTAAACCTGTTATAGGTGTTATTAGTTCCCTTACCCAATTAAACATACTCTTATCCTTTCAAGGATCTATTCTAAAGGACTATCTATATAAAAAGGTATAAATAGTCCACTTTTATTAAATTATCTCTTAGAAGTCGTCCTTAACATTCTGACGACTTATCTCCTCTGTATCACTTCTATACCACTTCATTTATATCTTTATAATACTAATACACGAATCTAATTCACAAGTTATGTTAGTACTGTCATCTACGTTCTCTACTTCTAATCTAAGTCGATACCCTTCTTGCAATTCAACTAAGAAACTCACAGGAAACCACGCAATATCTCTACCACCTGCTAGATTATTAACTTGCCTCGTTATATGATCTATCTCAGTAGGAAAAGTCATTCCATTATCCGTAGACAACATAATCCTTAAATCTAATACGTTATTAGCACCACTATCTAATGCTAAATCACCTGTTACTTGATACACACCGTTACCTGATAACAATCTGAATTGTCCATTAGTTGGCATATCGAAATGCGATGCTAAACCAACTGTTAAAGTTCCTAGTATCGGATAATAAACTCCACTAGATGCTACAACTGTAGTAACTTCAGTAGTTACACATGCTTTTATATATTTAGTTGTATTCGGAATCCCTACATTACCAAGCCAAAATGCCTTAATATTCGTATGATCTATATTAGGATATATAGTAGTATCTCCTGTATTTATTAAACTATTTCTAGTTACTCTACAATCTTTTAACTCAAGAGATTCATCGTTAATAATATTAGACGCACTAAAATCTAATAAAGCCCCTGTAGTTGGTAAATCACAGTTAATACTAATATTGAATCTACCATTAAAAGTAAATCCTGCACCTGCTTTAAATAATGAAGTAAAGTTAGACATATTAAAAGCTATACAAGTGTCCATTTTATATCCGCCTGACCACACACCTTTAAAAGTCAATTCAGGTGTTCCACCTAATCTACCAGTACCTGACTCCAATCCTTGTCTATAGTTATCAATAGTCCCTAATGAAGTACAGTTATTGAAATTAACTCTATTATGCTCTATTGCTTCATTACCTGTATCTGATACTACATTAAATACACTAGATCCTGTACCTGTTATTTCATAAGATAAGTCAGTACTCAATAAATTACCTGATCCTCCGATAGGAGATGTGAATAAGTCGTAATTATTATCTGAGCATATAATCTTACTCGTATCAAATGAGTATCCTTTTAACTCTAAACCACCTTGAGGTATCTCTATATTAACACTAAGTCCTGTTAAATCAATAACTCCATCTATAAAATACTCTTTAGTTGAATCTAAATTACCACTAAGTATCTCATAAGCATTGCTTTGAGTTAGTATTACTTGATTCTCTAAACCATTATCTATATAAAAACTCATTTTAACCCCTAGCTATATAATATATGTAATAGTTTCTGCTACTGTAGAAGTAATTTCTATTGTACTAGATATAGGAGAGATCGCTGATTCAAATATCCATATAGTACCTGATGATATAGTCACTACACCTATACCTGAATTAAATGCAATACTTATGTCAGCTGAAGTATTATTAGCTATACCATATTTAGGGGACATATCTACTATAGAATTAGTTCCTATAATCGTCCCATGTGATTTTGTTGTTCTATTTCTACTTAACATACTATTCTAGTCCTTAATTAGTTATTATAGTTCCTATCCTATAATACCCTTAGAACGCACGAGGATGACTTCTAAGGCACTATCTCTAGGATAATGACCTTAGTGTCCATGTGCGTACTGAATGTACTACGAAAAAAGTAATTGAACGCTTTACCTAATGAAAATTAGACGATCAAAAACCCTGAGTGTTACTTATAATGTATTACCTATTCATCATGTTCAAACCACTTAAATTATGTCTTGGTTTATTTTGATGTAAATGACTACCGTCAGGTTGCCAATTAATTATATTATGTACTTGTTCTTTCTTAAGCATCTTATTAGCTGCTATAGACATATACTTAACCCAATACCTAACTGCTGATCCTAATGCATCTAATCTATCTTCATGTATCAAAGAACCTTTATCTCTAGTGATCTTAGACATTTGGAAGAATCCTGAATACAATTTACGTTCAAGTAACGCATATCTCTCATTATGAAGACTAGTCTGTGTATCTTTATCTAATATATCTTGATTAAAGATCAAATGATGTCTACCCATAACTGGCTCTAAACCATCTATTATACGCAACTCTTTCTGACCTGAAACCCAATCATCTTCTATTTGTCTTTGGATATACTTATCTAAATGCTGAACTAAATAACCCTGCCACTGAGCAGCAAAAGCCCCGTTACCGAAGTTCTTCTCTACCATAATGTCATTAACCTGCCACTTAGTCGCTATCTCTGACAGATGTTTAAAAGAAGATTCTTCATAACCACCTTTAATGCCGCCCCAATCCATAACGAATATATATCCATTAAGAAAATAAGTAACTGCATAACCTGTTTCATCTCCATTAGCACCTCCCAGTACTATATAATGTATTCAGCTTTCCAACCTTTATGAAATATACGTTCACCTTTAGCCACTTTACGTAGATTTTGTGGAGTTAAATTCAACTCTTTACAAAATACAACTAGTGATTGCGGGTAAAATATTGCACCACAAGGAGAAGTTAGTTTATACTTAATCCCTGTGCCTAAATTATGAGGTTTTAATCCTTTTTTGAATTCAGTCTTCTTACTAAGATGTTGCCCTCTTCGTATTTGTCCTGAGTCTTTACCACCTCTAACTAAGTTCATACCCATATTATCTCTAGGTCGTAATGACTCTTCCATTGTATAAGCTTCATCTGAGTTATCAAATGTATACAATATTACCATTTCTCTACCTAAACATAATTTACCTGAGTATTTATGCTTCTGCTTACGTATTTTTATATTAGATGTTACTCCAATATAACCTTCACTTAAATCTGAGTTGTTAAGCTCTCTAATATGATAAACTTTATGCTCTTTCATATTAATCCTTTATTTTATTGTTACGTTGATTCGTTATTTCAACATCTATTAGTTGCCTAATAGCTCGGACTATATCTTATGGATTTCTCCATCCCACTGTTTCGACACACTTGTGCCTACGTCATTTGACTAGTCTCTACACCTTCCTCATATGAGGCTTGGCTCGGTATTTTCCTATAAGGACTTTCACCGAATTTAATGGGTTTTATGCGGGCAGAGGTTTACCCGCAGGATCGACGTACATCATCTTTCCTGTATAAGGCATGAGTTCTTGTGATAAACTAAAAGGCTTATACAACACTTCACTGAAGCTACTACCTGAAGGAGGTGTTACTATTAAGTCATTCTTAGGAAGCCATTTGATCTCAGCAGGAGCTTCTTCTTGGTTCAGATTCATAAAGATTAAGTTCCTGAGTTTCAGAGGATATCTCTCCTGATCTGATAATATAGTACTGAGCATGTATTGCAACTTAAAGTGCGGAGTACCAATATCAAGCTCTTTACCTTGAAGTGTTTCTTCATCTAATCTAGAGTCAGTAGGCTTACCTTGTGATCCTGTTATACCTCCACCTATACGTAAAGAAGGATCTATTTTCATTCGCTCTATGATATAAGGAGCTAACATACCGCTATATTCTTTTTCCTGCTTCTCAGTAGGATATCTACCTGTCCATACTCTTACTTCATAACCTTTACTAGGTAATAAGTTATAAATACTATCTGATGTTTGAGGTGTACCTAAGTAAAGTATTTTACCTCCAATACATATAGCTGTGTATTCTTTTGTTTGTTGTTCTAAAGTAAGCCTAGCTGTTTCTGTCTGTGAGTTATTATCTGACTCAACATCATCTGATATAAGTAAATCAGCTCTTGATCCTGCTTTATCTGCTGTAATACCCATGCACTTCACACTAGGAGATTTATCATCACCTTTGAGAGTGTAGTGAACATCAAAGCTCTCTGTACTACTTCTATCTCCATATGCTTTATCAGGAAGCATGCATTCTAGTATACTGAATGATCTGAAGATCTTAAGAATACCAGTAGCGATCTCTCTTGCTAATGTACCACCTGCTGATACAACTACTATACGATACGAAGGATCTTGTATAAGACACCACACTGCGTAACATATTGTTATTGTTGTCTTTGCTTGCATTTTATTCTAATAAGTTCGTTAATACTTATTACGTTCTCTTATGAACTGCTGCATGTCACCATGCAGAGTAGACTATATCTTATACTCTTATAGAGCATCAATGTGCTTCCACCTACTTAGGTGTACTTCCTTTCGGAATAGTCGTTGCATTAAAATGTATATTCTTTACTAATATGTTTCCAAGTTCGTCTATGTTTAATATTAAAAAATTGATGTTTAGTTATATCTAATTCTTTAAGTTCTTTAAAAGACTCACCCTCTGAAATAGCTTGACATATAAGATGTATAGTTTCTTCTGTTGTTTTACATCTACCATGAGTAGTACCTACATGAGGTTTCCATAGTCCAGTGTCTCTAGCATGTCTCATATTCTCTGTATGAGTACACCATTCAAGGTTATCAACACAGTTATTAGACTTATTTCCATCTTTATGATTAATAAGAGTCTTACCTTCTACTAGAGGTATGAAAGCAAATGCTACATATCTATGTATAGGTTTCCAATTACCTTGTACGCATATTAAATGATAACCATTCTTAATACGTCCTTTAGGTATTGTTCCTCTTGTGTCATTATAGATTACTCCATTAGTATCTATTGAATACTTTATACCACTCTTTGTTGGTATATCTATTTGTACTCTATTGTACATAATAGCTCCTTCCCATATAGGGTTTAGGTTCATTTTAACTCAGGATTGTCTACTAGAGATATCCCCTGATTTCACGTTGTTTATTACCTTAGAATTACTTCTAAGGAGAGCCAAGTTGTGTATTTACATACACTTAAAACCCCTTTGTGCTTGTACCATACTTCTTTTACTACCATACTGCAAGAATCTAGCTATATCTAACTGCATTTCAGATGTAGTCCATCCGAATACTTCTTGTTGTACATCTATTAAGAAGTCAGTGAACTCAGTGTATTCCTTTTGAAGTATCTTAAGTGTATCGCACCTCTTTACTGCCTCTTCTATTGATTCTTTTCTTGCCATAGATCCTCCTAATCTATCAGAGTACATATTCATATATACTCTAATTCATCAAAACTACTTAATCTTTTAATTTAATCTCTAATTCTAATACTAGATTCTTGAACATCTCTTTCATAAGTTTGTTGTTAGTATCTAATATATCTTTCATCTGATCTTTTGTTAAAGCTGTTGCTTTATGTGTCTCTAATTCATCTATCCGTAGTTGAATCTTAGGTATGACGTACTTAATAACATACCCTAATCCTCCAATAACTAATAAAAGAGCAGGTGTAATTATATCATTTATTTCCATCTGATACCTCTTTTAACTTCCATGTACGCCAAGCTAATACGCCTGTAAGAGTTAAGCACACTATACTTAAACTTATTACTAAAATTTCTTGCATTTGTTATTAGCCCCTTGTAATCTATTAATATTAATAATACTATATATTCTAGATAAGCATCTACATCTGAATAATGCAACTTAAGCATTAATTCATAATTGTTGTAATAACTAATTAAATAAGTACTGTAATACAATACTAATAAAAAATTAACATTCATGAATAACTTATGCCACTTCACTACTAATCTATACCTATTAATAAGTAAAAATAATCCTGTAGTCATTAATAACTTAATAACCCATGAAGTTAAATTACCCTCAAGAGGTATTAAATACATAATTATCTGATAGTACAATATCTTAATATTAGAAGAACTAGAGGAGCAAGAAGCTCCCACTAGTATTAAAAAGAGTACATGAATTTCTTCCATATATTCTAGTAGATTAATCACCCACCTCCCTCTTCAGGTGGTGGAGGAGGAGGAGGAGGCTTCTGCCCACTTATATGTCTACTTTTGTAACGAATCATACTGTACTCCTTTGGTTAGGTGGAAATTAAGAAGGAACTACTTCAGCACCGCCATCTACAGGCATCCAAGGATCAACTGCTGCTGAACCTGCTGCTTTATATTCCTTTATACTATCATCCGCTGTATTATGAAGAAACAACTGCTTACCTTCATATTTAGCAATACCTCCTGCTAAATAACCTACATTAACTACTGAAGTAGCTACATCTACAATTGTGTCATTAGCATGTCCTGCACCTTCACCTGTTACAGTTGAAACTACAGTTAATTTATTATCTACCATTGTTTGAGAGAAAGCCATAATATCTCCCTTTCTTATTTAATTGCAGTACGGTTATTCGTTAACTGCTTTGTTTATATTTAATACGTTCTTTCGTTTAGAACGTAATTCATCTAATTTACTCTTAGTTTCATTAGTCTCTGAACTCTGATCTACATTACAAGTGATATTACTATCTGCTAGGAACTTCTGTATAACAGTCATCCCTGCGGGAGTAAGCATAGGTATATACTCAAAAGGTACTTCACCTTCACCATAATCTACCATTGTACCAATCTTATTGATCTCTTTTAGTTCAGCCTCTAGAGTAGATATATGTACCTTACCTACTAATTGATGCATAAGAGCCATTATATCTTCTGTTGTTGCTATTTGCTTATTTTTCATTATATCTCCTATACTGGTGCATGTGTTACAGCAACATCCTAAATACCCAAGTATCACCGTTAGCATTACCTGATACAAATACTACAGTACTTGTAGTTTCATTTCTAACAGCAAATCCTTTATTAGTCACGCATCCAAACACGAGCTGTTATAATAACAGATGTATTTATAGGGATATCGGTAGCCACACCGCTAGAATCAGTTATTTCTAACTCTAATAATGCAGTAGAAGTTCCTGAATTTACTGCACCTGAGTCTATTACGTATTGGTTATTATGACGTAAATTCACTGTGCCTACTGTAGTAGAATTTAATAAAAATCCTTTATACATATTATTACCGGTTGCTACAGTATAAGTTCCTGTGCCTGTTTTAGTAGCAGTAACACCTGACATCGCTAATTCAGCAGAGTATGCAAATACTGTAGAAGATGAAAATCTCTGTAGCCTTATATATATAATTCTAGCATCCATATATACACCTACTTGATCGTCAGATTGTAAAGACGAGTTGGTATTAATAATATTATAATAATCTACTGCGTTAAGATCCTTAGTACGTACATGAACTACATCACCCTGACCTCCATGTAAGTTTATTCGCTTAGAGGTACTAGAATAAAATTCAGATTGTCCACCAGTAGCATAATCTACTATAGAATTTCTCTCTGTTATTGATGCTAATGCACCATTAGCGATAAAAGTAGGGTATATTCCTGATGTGCCATATATAATATTATCAAGTATAGTACCTGCTGTAATATTATCAAAATGTACACCATACCTATGTGTAGTAGCACCTTCATTTAATATAGTATTATTAGTAACATCCACCACACGTGCATTATCAACATATATAGCATCATATGTAGCAGCTTGATTACCACCTGTTTTCCATATTGTATTATCAGATATTTTTATATTCAAACCACCATTTAATATATATACAGAATGACATTCACCCCGTTTATCTTGTACTTGTTCTATTATATTATTAGTAATATGAAGATTACCATTTCTTCGTACTGTATCAGGAGCATTAGTAGACCCATATAAATAAATAGGCTTATAACACCACCCAAAATGATTTCCACTTATTATAGCCTGTTGAAAATAAGTTTCTTGGGCATATATAGCACCTACATAATTATTCTGATTAAATGTTAAATCAGACCCATCACCAATTTCAAAGAATGTATTATCTTGTATTCTTACCCAATTATTGACTTCATCATTATTAAAGAAATACAAATGATTCTTAGTTGGTATAGATTGACTACCGAAGAATACATTATTATTTACGTTTAATCCATCCATATGTTGTAATACTATAGTTTGTTCTGTAGGTGCAAACTCGTTATCTGCTATTATAATATCTGCTGCCCTAACACTAGAATATTGATATATAGACTTTTGATTTATATCTGTGAACTTACATTCTGATATATTATCTCTAATAGACGCTAATATACGAATACCTATATCTGCATTAGTAAAAGTTACATTAGATATAGTTGTGAACCAACTAGATTCTAAATACAAACAATAACTACCACCATTACCATCTATAGTTATATCTTTTATATTAACATTATAACTATAATAATCTACTGTAGTTGCTGTTAAATATTCACCTCGTAACTCTAAACCTCCCTTTATGATACCACCACCATATATACTTATATTATTAGCTAAATATAAATAAATATTAGTTACAAGATAGGTATGAGCTATGTAAACATCTTTATTATTTGTAACTGCATAATCTAAAACGTTCTGCATTATAACAGTATCATCTGTTACACCATCACCTCTTGCTCCGAACTGTCTTGGATTAATATTAGTATCAGATATTAACACTGCTACATTATTATTATCTAAAGTATGATCACGTTTTTCATCAGCAGTAACAGCAATTGAATATATATCTGAAGTATCCCAATCATTATCAGTACCGCCTGATAAAGTAGCTGTTACTGTAGTTGCTGTATTAGCTATTATTGTAGCAGTAGATCCATCTGTTGTATTAGATATAACACGACCAATAAGCGTATTAACACCCCATGACTTAGTAGAATCTGTTAACACAGAGGTATTATTAGATCCTGTGTGAGATCCTGTTATAGTAGGTGCTAAAACTAAATAAGTAGCACTTCCTTGTCCGTTAGCTAAATAATAACCTCTAGTACTTACTAATACACCTGCTGATACATTCACAGTTTTCATCTCTGCTACAGTATCGTATTCTAACTTAGTTAATGTAACAGGTGTACCATTAGCTACATCCAATAATTGTTGATAAGAAGGTACATCTTGTGCAGATGTTGCATCTTTTATATTAATTATCTTCTTATTATTAGCATTGAGGTTCTTACGTAGTTTAAACCTTTTACCTAACCAACCATCGAATAACTCATGCGTTAAATAGTACAATGCTTTATTACTATTGTCTAAATTCTTTTCTTTTATTTGCTTCGTATCTTGATAATCAACTTCTACTGAATTATCATCTTGCTCTCTACGAATATCTATATTAACACCATCAGCAGGTGCAGTTGTGAATTGCACCTGACTATCATTATTAATTATAGTATAATCTGTTATATTAGTCTTTAGTACATCATCTAGATAGACTTTAATCTGATCTACATTAATAGTACCAAGAGCGAAGCTGATACTAAATAGTGAAGTATTGCCATCACCTGTATAGGAAGTACTAGATCCTAGTACGTTCTTAGCCATGTTATATCCTATCTATTTCTTGGTACAGAAGTACCGTCTTTAGTTAAATTAATTAATTGTTTTATTCCAATAATACCATTAAAAGGAATACTTCTAATAGCTGCTTGTGTTTGTTGTTTAGTAAATCCTTCTTGTCCTAAAGATTTAATAGTTGTAGATATGCCCTTAGTTATATCTACAGCGTTATTAACAAGACTTCCTACTGGTATAATATCTATACCTATATCAGAAGATCTCTGTAAATCACTTCTACCATGATTACCTATATTAAGTGCATCTATACCTGTTATAGCTCCTACTGCACTAACTGCATTAGGGATAACAGACATAACACCTATTAGGTTAATAGCTGAGGAAGCAAAGGCTTTAGTCTCAAATCTATCTTTCATGTACTGCTCTCTATCAGATCTGCCAATAGAGTTGAAGTGAATCTTAGCTGCTGTAGCTGCACTAGCAAACGCCATACCATATAACAGCACTGCTGCTGAGGTAGGATCTGCGAGTCTGAGATTACGTCCTGCTTGTTTACCCATTGCTACCATAGGGTATCTAAGAAACTGAGTCATAAGACTACCTATATCTTTAGAAGCCCAGTAGAAATCTTCACCAATAGCTGCTCTTTGGAACATCTGATTAGTATTTCTATTCATAGCTGTAGCCCAAGTTTCTATTAAATCAGAATCCCAATCAGCTAACTTAAGGTCAATTACATTACCTCTTTCATTAAAAGAAGCAGTTTCTTTTATATTCTTTTGTATACGTCTGAATGTATCTTCATCCACACCTATATCAGCTAATCTCTTTAAATCATTAGGTGTTACTTCTTTACCTACAGAGAGTTTAGCTATCTTATTAGTCATTGCATTAATAGCAGCTCTATCTTGACTTCTCTTAACTGTATTCATACCATTCAGATAACCAAGAGCATGTCCTGCTTGTCCTAATGCATTATCTACGGTAGCGTTAGTCATAGCTACACTATCATCTATATAAATATCTGCTCTGAACATCAAATGCTCATCACCTATACGTACACCTGTAACAGCTTCGAATTCAGCTAGTACTTCATTACTAATCTTACCTGTCTGTATATCTCTTGTGAAAGACTTCAATGCCTTTACGTTTCGTACAGTCTCAGTAATACCATGTAATGCAGTGAAATTAGCTATCTCAGCCATTTGAGCTATCCAACCTGTAGTATGTAATGAAGCTAAATTCTGTACTTGTTTTACACTACGTACAAAAGGATTAAGTCCTTTACCTACTGGTTTACCTGTTAACTGATTGAATAATTCATCTATAACATTCTTCTGTCCTTCTGTAAGAGGTTGTCCTACATTAACAGCATCTTGTATCATCGATGATTTAATCTTATCTATATCAGCGTTATTCCTAACACCATATCTACCTAAACCTGACCTACCACCTGACTCTCTAGCATACCTCTGAGTCATCGTACCTAAATCAGTATCTATTAGATCCATTATAGAAAGACCTTCTTCATTCTTTTGGAGTAAATCTATATCTGTTCTTTTTTTAGCGAATTTAACTTTGCCTACTTCACCTGCATTACGATCTATTATCTTAAATAAATCATCTATACCTTGCTCAGATACCTTCTCATCAGTAAGTAATTGTCTGAAGAAAGTCCTAGCGTTCTTATCGAATAAGTGATTAGGGTTAGTATCAAAACTCAAGTCATTAGCTTTAGCTCTCCTGAATACAGCCTTAGCAATCTTATCTGCTACTTTAGGATCTATTCCTACTGACTTATATCCTTGAGAGAGTAGTTTCATAACTGAAGTATCTTTATACTTCATCATCTTAGCACCATTCCATCTTAAAGGAAAGTAACCAATGATTCTTTCTACATTCTCGAACCCACTTACCTTATTAGCCTTCATAAGGTCTAAGGCTTTATCGTAAGAGCTTTGAATAGCATTAGTGGCATCAAAGATCTCTTTAGAGGAGTTCTTCTGTCTAAGAGCCGTTATGGAACTCTCAGACATACCGTCTTGGAACATGTTCCGTCTGAGTTGCATCTCTTCCATTATTTCTCTGTAGAATTCTTGGAGTCTAAGAGGATTAGCTACATGCTCTGCTTTAGTAATACCTTTAGCTTTAGCCCAATTATTGAAATGAATACTACGTACATCTACTATAGGACTAAGTATCTGCTTCTCGAATAAGTCACCTAATGCACTAGCAGTCTTACGTCTCTTGAAAGATCCTAGACTATGTTCTACTAAATCAGTAGTCCATTGCTTAATAGTGTTAGAAGGATGTTTAAGGAGTCTAGATGCATCATCGAATCCTAGATTCAATAGTACTTTCTCTAAACCTTTTAACTCTTCAGGATTATTAGCTTTCCATCTAGTACTAGCTTCTTCAATAATTTCATCTTCAGATGTTGATACAGGCTCTTTTACTATTGGTTCATCTTCTCTAGGTGTTCTTATATCTAAGTCTTCTTGTTCTTTTATTTTCTTATCTATTGTAGGTTCATAATCTTCCATAACATCATCCATCGTAGACTTACCAGTCTGTATATCAGATATCATTTCTTCATCCATCTTAACTTTCATTTCATCTACAGACTTAGTAATTCCTTTATTAAAAGCTCCGAAAGCTGATCCTAATACAAACCCACCTGCTGACGCATACATAACATCATTTTCATCTTTAGCTTGATTACCTGCTACTACTATTGATTCTATAGCCGCTGCTTCAACTGATGTTAATACACCTGTCTTAGCCATTTGAGCTAATCTTCCACCTTTAGTTACCCAAGTAGCACCACCGGTGAAAATACCTGAAGCTATACTAATAGGATCTAGTACACTAGCTGCCATAATAGCTGCTGTACCAGTGAATCCTGAAGCTTGTAACTTAAGGTTATCTTGTTTACCTTGTTCTATCTGACTCTTACGCCACTCATACTGTGCTTTACTATTAGCAGTA
>Ga0233415_10000919_pt1 | contig 13232 bp, 12 predicted proteins | sample Na_anoxic_12_MG_FD_188631 | JGI IMG/M metagenome (GOLD analysis project Ga0233415, IMG submission 188631) | Seawater microbial communities from Saanich Inlet, British Columbia, Canada - Na_anoxic_12_MG | ecosystem: Environmental > Aquatic > Marine > Inlet | place: Canada: British Columbia... | reverse complement strand
GTTATCCGGCAGAACTTTCGCACGGTTTTTTTCACTCGCTTCTTGAAATGAGAAATCCTCCGGAATACATTTTTCTGCCCCATTTCAAAGCACTTCCTGCTTTAGACGGAAACTCCAGTTCACAGGTTTGTCCTTTTATCCAGGGTGAAACCTTCTATCTTAAAGCCACATTCTGCGAAAAACTAAACGAACTTAAAGGAACAAAAGTTTTAACGCCGCTTCTTGACCTGACAAAAGGACTGGAATCGGCTAAAAAACCTCTGATTGAAACCGCCATGCAGATGGGAATGAAAAAGAAAGAGGCGGATAAGGCATTCAGGAAAGCACTCGAGCGGCAGATTAAATGCATGGCCGAAATGAGGGAGATCGGGGAAAAGGCTCTAAAGGAACTGGAAGCCGACCCGGATAAGACCGCGGTGGTGATTTTCGCCCGGCCATACAACGGATTTGTTGAAGAAGCACACATGGGTATTCCTCATAAACTTGCATCAAGAGGCATACTGGTAATACCGTTTGATTTCCTCCTGTTTAATAATGAAAAATCAAAGCGCCATATGTACTGGGGAATGGGCCAGCGTATCCTTCAGGCCGCCCGGATAGTTAAGCGACATCCCCAACTTTTCGGCACTTTTATAACCAACTTTTCCTGCGGCCCGGATTCGTTCATTATCGGATATTTCAGAGATATCATGGGACGTAAACCTTCCCTGACCCTTGAGCTGGACAGTCACACTGCCGACGCGGGTTTGGAAACCCGAATTGAAGCGTTTCTTGACATCGTTACCGCATACCGAAAACTGGTGGCAGAAAAAAGACTTGCCGAAAAAAAGCAAACTTTCCTTCCTGCACGGACAATACTGGAAAACGGTATGGCCAGAGTTATCACGTCCTCGGGTGAGTCGGTTCCCATGACCGATCCACGAGTAACCCTTCTGGTTCCTTCTATGGGCAGGATTGGCACAGAAGCGCTGGCAGCTGTATTTCGTGGAAAAGGCTTCAACGTAGTAGCGAATCCACCGTCGGATGAGACGGTATTGAAATTGGGGCGTGCAAACACCTCCTGTAAAGAGTGTCTGCCCTTGATACTCACTGCGGGAACTTTGCTTAACTATATTCAAAACAAAAAACGAGAAGACGAGATTCTGGTTTACTTCATGCCCACAAGTTCCGGGCCATGTAGATTTGGTCAGTACCACATCTTTATGGAAGATCTGGTGAAAAGATTGGAGATAGCGAATGTAGCCCTGTTTGCGCTAACATCAGAAAATTCCTATTTAGGTTTGGGCAATGATTTTCAGCTAAGATTATGGAGCGGGATCGTTATTTCCGATGTCCTGGAAGATATTCGATCCATGTTACTTGCCAATGCAGAAGACACCGAAGCAGCAATCAGAATATTTAATAAAGAGATGGGGTTGATACTGGGCGAAATCCGAAAAGGGGATTTCTCCAAAATTGAAACACAACTTGGCAAATCAGCTGAACGGATAAGACGGATTCCCATGAAGCGTTCACCAAAAGAGGTGCCCACCATCGCCCTGGTAGGAGAAATATTCGTCCGCCGGGATGCTCTATCCCGCCGGTATCTGACCGAGCGCCTTGCCCAAAAAGGGTTTGCCACCATCTGTTCACCCATAGCCGAATGGATACTCTATTCAGACTATTTAGTGGACAAAGGGCTTGTAGATTGCAAGATGACAAAAATGGAGAAGCTGGCGTTCATTGTCAGAAAGAAATTCATGGCCCGGCGCGAAAAGCGTATCAAGTCGATACTTTCAAAAACAGGTATGGCTCATATAGAGCCACTCGATGTCAAAGCAATAGTGAATAACGCCATTCCATATATATCACCAAACCTGACCGGCGAAGCAGTCCTGACAGTGGGAAGCTCTCTCGCAGAGATAGCGTCACACGCATGCGGCGTGATCGCTATCGGGCCCTTTGGCTGCATGCCCAATCGTCTGTCTGAGGCCATTCTTAAGCAGGCCATGGTCAGAGAAAAGAAGTTGGCAACCGATCCAAAGAATGAGTCGCTTCGGGTTATCCTATCGGAAATGGCAGATCTCCCCTTTTTGGCAATCGAAAGCGACGGTTCGCCCTTTCCTCAACTTATAACTGCAAAGCTGGAGGCTTTTTGCCTACAAGCTGAACGTTTACATGATAGGATGTGTGCGGTCAGAAAGAAGGATAAGTGGCAGGATATTGAAGTCGGGGAATCAGGTTATTTCGGTGCGGATATCTCTCGGTATTTTGGGACAACAAACTCATGTGCTGCTCAATTCGTATCTTCAGGGGAAACATGATGAAATTTAATGAATTGATTCCATTTGTCTAATCCGGCACGATTTTTGCTGTTATTATAGGGCAAATTCCTTCAGAGCATAAAAGATAAAGAATAAACTGCTAAAGAAGGGGGGACCAAAATGATTTGTGATCGGTGCAAACAGAAAACCTTTGTTATCTATATCGTACATCCAGATCATGAAAAAGTCTGCAATCGTGAATGCAAAGGAAAAACGAAAATTGAAAAAAAGAAAAGAATAATAAATAAATACCCTGTGCTGTCCGATGACTTTAAATCCAGGCTTGATTTCGGTCCTACACCTCCCTTTTCGGTAATTGAAGCTTCAGGCACGAAATCGTACATCAACGACTCAACAATTCAGCCAACCCTAAAGGTCTTTCCTTATTAGAAACCCTGCAAAACTTGTTGCATGGTTAACATTTATTGCACATCCTAACATCTTGATTCGAATATATTTTAGTGCATTATAGAAAAATCCCGTCAACATTTACTGCACCCTTTCGCAAATTCTATTCCCATCCAAAATACCTGCCAGACTCAATCTCTTAAAAATTTTGAATAAGGATCTTCTTTTCACACTTCCTTAAATAATTAGCTAAAATTAATACAATTTAATGTTAGTCTTTCTATTGGAAACAACCATAGAGATACAAATATCTGATCTAAATGGAGTTCGAATTGAATATTTGGAACGAAGTTTGCTCTACAAATCAAACAACAGATAAACAATAATTAAGACCAAGATCTGTCTTTCCTCTGTTCAAGGGGGAGGTTAAATGAAAAAAAATCTAAAAGCATTCGGCAGCATGATAAATATACGCCAAATTTTGATCGGCCTAAGCATTCTGCTTTTAGGAACTTTGGTATACGTTGTTGATCGTCCTCCTGATCAAACCTATTTTGTTTACAAAAGTTTTGTAAACATAAGCCTTCACAACACCCTTCCAAATTTATTCGGATTTATTGGCAACAGTTTACCATCATTCATCCATGCATTCTCTTTCATTTTGATTACGGCGGGCTTGTTACACTGCCAAAAAAGAGGCTGCCTCATAATCTGTGCGTGCTGGTTTCTTGCAGATGTTGTTTTTGAGTTAGGGCAAAAATTCAAGGTATTGTCTTCAACAATGTTCCCAGATTGGTTTTCTGGGATACTATTTCTGGAAAACAGCAAGAATTATTTTCTATTTGGAACATTTGATTTTAATGATCTTACAGCGATCATCTTTGGTGCTCTATCGGCTTATTTCGTTTTGTCAATCACCATGAAAAGGAGAGAATCATGAAACCGATAAAATCAGATAGGATTCACAAAATTTTACGATATATTTGTATTTCATGTGTTATTGTGTTCGGGTTTATCAGTATTATCGGTACCGGAGGTGGCGGCGATTACTCTTGGCTCTTTCCATTATGGGTCGAAACCGATGTCGTCGTTTCAGACATTGATGTTGATGGACGAAATGATGTCTTGACGCTTGCCAGATTGTCGACGAGCGAATCAAATAAAGAGGGGCATCTAAGGGTATATCGCCAGATAGATCAGGGAGGGTTCTCGGCGCCAAGCACTTATATTATCGGTGAATACCCGTGGCAACTAGTAGTTAGCGACGTTGACGGCGACACGCTACCCGATTTATTGGTAACCGACCCAGATTTAGAAGACGTCCGGCTATTGATGCAGGACCCGGACAGCAATGGGCAGTTCCTACCTCCACTGCAGATCGCCAGCGGCATGCGCGCCTATGAGACTGCGGTCGCCGATTTCAATAATGATAGTACATCCGACATCGCAATCGTCGATAGTCACGTTGGTTCAAACCGAATTGTAATGCTTTATCAGGATCCGGTGAATCAAGGCATGTTCCTTACGGCAGTGGATTTAATGTTACCGGGCTCATCGTCCAATATAGCCGCCGGCGACCTCGATGGAGACGGTTTGGCTGACTTGCTCACGTGGATCTATCTGGAACGCAGCGGCTGGACCCCAAACGGAGTACTCGCCATCAGCTTGCAGCAGCCAAATGGTACATTAGGCCAAATAACAACATTAGCACCGCAGACAGGCTTAAATGTGGGGGTTCTATCGATAGCTGATTACAACGGTGATGGAGCAAATGATCTCTTTGTTTTCTTCACCCCATCCAGTGCCGACTATAAAGCCAAGCTTACTGTAGTTCTTCAGGAATCGGTACCAGGGACCTTTGCCGCGCCGGTTGATACCTCGCTGGCCGGCATAAGAGGTATTGACGATGCAGTAGTTGCAGACCTAAATGGCGATGGTCGACCAGACTTTGCAGTGGTCGGATTCTTTCCAGAAGGCTCGCCCTCGAAAGTCAAGTCGCGGCTCAATCTATTCACGCAGTCTGGTGGCGGAGCTTTTTCTTTAACAGGCGTTTATAATATGCCTATTTCGGTTAGCAGAGTGGCAGCCGGCGACATTGACGATGACGGCTTGAACGACCTTGTTGTGCTCGGTAGTGAAAATCAGAGTATGGTATTGATACAGTCCCATAACATGATGGGAACCTTCAATCCGCCAAACCCGCTGTAAAACCGTAACATTATTAAATCAACAACATAAGGCCAATGTATTTGTAACGTAGATTCAAATAATAAGTGCATCTAAACCCAATGACAGGATACCCAAAGCGTATGCTATCTGCTGCTATGTATGGCCGGAATTTTAAGCCTAAAATCTTTACAGATATCACAATGCCTGCTAAACAGTCTTATGGCCCAAATATTGGCAAGAGATGTCAGGGTTTGACAAGTCCGATTTTCGTGAGGTAGTCTAAATATCACACCAAAGCCCGAAGCTGCGATCAGGAATGGATATTTGAAAAACAATCAGGACTTTATATTTACAATTCGAATTTGATATCTATTGATTTTAATAGATTTAATGTCATGATATCAAGATATACATAAAAAATTGCCTGGGGCTATCGGGCGGAACTAACTTCAACTATAAACAAATACTATGAATAAATCGCCTACATGGCTTTTAGACTTTAAGTCTGATACCTACTCACAAACAGGTGAAGATGGGATAATCAATAAAATTCTTGAAGTTATCCCTCAAAATGACAATTGGTGTGTGGAATTTGGAGCGTGGGACGGCCTTTATGATAGTAATACTAGGAACTTAATAGAAACCAAAGATTACTCTGCTATTCTGATTGAAGCTAACAAGGTAAAGTTCGCTGGACTTCAAAAAAATTATGCACAAAATAAAAATGTCAACACAATCAATCGGTTTGTTGGATTTGAAAAGGAAGACAACCTTGATCAAATTCTCAAAATGACTCCAATCCCAAATGACTTTGATTTTCTCTCAATTGATATAGATGGCAATGACTATCATGTGTGGAAAGCGATGTCTGAGTATAATCCTAAGATAGTATGTATTGAATTTAACCCTACAATTCCTACAGAAATTGAATTCATTCAGTCCGCGGATGACTCTGTAAGACAAGGAGCGAGCTTGTTATCTTTAGTAAAACTGGGAAAAGATAAAGGCTATGAATTAGTATCCGTTTTAAAATTCAATGCATTCTTCGTAAGATCAAAATACTATCCACTATTTAAAATAGAAAGCAATTCTCCCAAAGTTCTTAGGACAGACTTGAGTGATATTACCTATTTATTTTCTGGCTATGACGGCAAGATTTTATTGACTGGAAGTCTTAGATTGCCTTGGCATGGTGGCATTGAGTTAAGGGAATCCAAAGTTCAACATCTACCCAGAATCATTCAGAAACACCCTAGCGACTATGGGAATTTCGAAAAGATAATATGGAAATTATATCGTTTGTTCTCAAAACTACATACTTTGATTAGAAAACAAGACCGCCGTCAAAGGAAATCCTGAATGTAAGGAAAACCCTTCCTACGAGTACACGGTGCTTTCGATCCTAATGCCCAAGCATTAAAATAGAAAATAACCTCCTTATAATTGGGCTCCAAACATATTGTATAATATTTAAGTTTATAGCATGAAATCATCAAAATCAACACCTGTGATTACTGCCATAAAACACACGTATCATGCCCAAAAAAATCGTGTGATATCGTTTTTCAATAAAGGCAAATCCATTTCACAGGGTTTGCCCTTTTCATTTTTTATGGTATATGTAATGAACGAAATTCAGTTTCAGGTTGTGCTCATGGCAAGAGATCTGTACTTTTTAGGATTTCGGTCATAAACCTTCACTTTACGGTAAGTTAACGTTTAAGCACGAAACCTTGCGATCCCCCTATAAACCCAGAAGTCCAATAATTGAATCGGATTTCAGAAAAGCCTTATAAAAGATTCAATATAAAAGTTTATCAAATGGACGAGTCAATTAAAAGGAAGTCTGTAATAAAAAAAAACATAGCCCTCTTGCTCACCATGATCACCGTTGCTTTTCTCATTGCTGGGAATAGTTTAGCCGATGAGGTCCGTTTGAAAAACGGGGATAGACTAACCGGCCAGGTCATCAGGATGGAAGCGGGTAAACTGATTCTGAAAACAACCTATGCCAGTGAAATCAGCATAATCTGGCAGGAGGTGTCCAGCGTTAAGGCCGATGGATCAGTGAAAGTCGTGCTCAAGGATGAAACTGTTCTTGAAGGGACAACGGAAGCAATTGAAGATGGGAAAATGAAGTTGGATACTGGCAAGCTCGAAGCGCCCGCTTCTTTTAGTCTGGCTGATGTGAAGGCAATTAATCCAAAGCCGATCAAGACCGTAAAAATAACCACCCGAGCTAATGTTAACATAACCAGCGAAAGGGGCAATACAGACTCGGACAACTACTACTTTGACGGTGAATTTTTGGCGCGTACGGAGAAGAACCGTTATAAAATTGGGGGTGAGTTGAGTAAGGAAGACTCAGATGGTACAACAACTTCGCAGAATTGGCTTGCTTATGGAAATTACAGCCATTTTTTGAACGAAAAATGGTACTTATATACAGACACGCTCTTTGAACATGATGAGTTCAAAGACCTTAATCTCAGGAGCACCCTGGGTGCGGGGGCAGGCTATCAGGTTTTCGAAACACCCCTGCTGAACCTTTTCATATCAGCGGGGGTGGCCATGGTTGACAAGAACTTTGATGTGGCCGAGGATAATGACTACTCCGCGGGTCAGTGGTCTGTGAATTATGATCAGTATTTTTTCGAGAAGTTTGTACAGCTGTTTCACGTGCACACCGGATTCGTTAGTCTTGAAGATGCGAATGACTGGTTTCTCAAGACGCGTACGGGATTACGATTTCCTCTTTACAAAGGCTTGACCGCAACGCTGCAATACAACTTTGACTGGGATAATCAGCCTTCGGAAGCTGCTGAAAAAGAAGAGGACACGAAGTTCATTTTTCTGCTGGGTTACGAGTTCAAAAACTAAGGGTTGCTTTCATATCGTGATTAAACGACCGACCTCCAATCAAGGCGATGTATTGAATACTACCTTCTATACGTAACAAAGAGCACTCTCAAATTGTCATGATTTTGGCTTGAAATAAACCGACCGAAGGTTTTGATTTCTGCTATAAATGACAAAAATATAAGGCAAGAATTTTTTGTGATATCGTTTTTCAATAAGGGCAAATCTTTTTTCGGGGGTTTGCTCTTTTCGTTTTTAAGAGCACCAGAACAAAATCAAGACATTTTTATAACCTCCTTTAAATTCAATGGCTTATCCTTTGAAACTTTTCTGTTTATTTCATCCTAACATTACCACAAAATAGTGTGTAACATGTCAGAGAATGACGCATTTTATGACCAAAATTGTCAAATTCTTTTGGTATGTGGAATTATCGAAATTAAGCTAACTTATTGAATTTATTCATTGTCATATTTTCTTAAATGGCTATTTTAACTTTTGTACGATTTTTGCATAACATAATCGGAACAGTGAAAAAATACCTGAACATCAACTCCATTTAAGTCAGCTAAAAATCTTACAAATTCTTAAATAGCAGTACAAAGGGATATTGATAAATTGGGTGAATTTTAAACAAAAAGGTTTTTAATGATAGAAAGATAGAGTTTCGGCACAGGGTCCGTGGAACAGTAAAATTGTTGTGTGGTGAATTCATAGATGTTGAAGGAATGATTGTGAGGAAAAAACGAGTTGATATTTATATGAATGTTAACATTCCTATATTGAAGAATATTTTAATTAGAGAACAACAACAAATTGATCATAATCACGATTAAAGCCTGCAATATTAAGGAGTAGACGTGACATTTAAAGAAAGAAGGAAACATCCGAGATTTAAAACAAACGACCCCATATCTTATGTTTGTATAGACAATAATGGCAACCGAATAAAGGAGGGCAAGGGAAAGGCCATAAATGTAAGTAAAGGGGGAATCCTTATAGAAACTCAGGACTCGTTTAATTGGCAAGATATTCTATTACTGGGCATCGATCTTAAAGATAAACCTGTTAGTGTTAAAGGTAGGGTCGTTTACTGCAATACAGACGATTCCGGAATGGTTCAAACTGGAATCGAGTTCCTTGAAACCGGGGAAATCATACTGTCAGAGGAAATGACCATTGAACCTTGGAAGTGTCCTGAATGTGACCAGACGAACGATGGGCTCTCAACCCATTGCATAAGGTGTGATTATACAGATGAAGCGTTCATAGAAGTACAGAGAAAATTGGCTTCAGAAAGTATTAAGAAAACTCGAAAACAACAAAAAAAACTTCTATTGACTTATTTAATTGCCACCCTTGCTATTATCGTCGTATGCACCTTTTTGTATTTGATTGGGGTATTGCCACAGTTTGATTGATGTGAAAGCACTAAAAATCAAAACGATTATCATGCAAAATAATATAGAAAGGCGAATGTATGAGAAACGATAACAAAATTTATGTTTGGCAAAATAATAAGGACCGCCGGGAGAGAGTTATAGATGGGATCATGATTGAGGATTATGACCGTAGGCAGAAAGACGACCCCAATTACAACAGCCCTGAAAGACGTAGCGGTGAGGATAGAAGAATCGTAAAAGATGAGAAAATAGTCATGCTGGTTACAGACAACCCCGAAGATGAACGGTTAATACTTGGTGCATTTCAAAAAAATGATATTGTTAACAAAGTGCTGGTTGCAAGGGATGGGGCCGAAGCACTTGACTATTTGTTTGGCTCTGGGAATTATGCGGACCGTGATACGAACAAAATGCCTCACGTTATTTTGTTGGATTTGAATCTTCAAAAAATAGATGGCTTGGAAGTATTACGGCGTTTGCACAATAATGAACGGACGAATCTGGTTCCTTTGGTTGCTTTTACTTCATCCGAGGATGATCGGGATTTAACTGATTATTACCAGTTTGGGGTCAATAGCTTTATACGTAAGCCAACGGACCCTGCACAATTTGATGAAATTATTCGCCAATTGGATCAGTACTGGCTGGTTTTAAACGAACCCCCGCCACAGGAAAAAGAATTTAGGAATAAACCCATCCGCGTATTGATCGTTGAAGACTCTGATGATGACGTCTTGCTGCTTGTACGCCAATTGAAGAAAGAAGGCTATAGGCCGACTTACGATCAGGTTGACACGGCTGAAGCCATGCGTAAAGCCCTCGAAAAACAAACATGGGATGTTATCCTATGCGATAATTCCATGCCCGGTTTTAGTGCGTTTGATGCGTTGGGTATATACAAGGAGAATAGACTCGATTTGCCATTCATCATTGTAACAGGTGCGATTGCGTATAAAAATGCAACTGCGATTATGGAGGCGGGTGCACATAATTACATATTGAAAAACGATCTTTCGAAACTTACCCCTGCTATTGATCGTGCATTTTCTATGTTGAAGAATCGGCAGGAACAATAGTGTCTAAAGGCAAGGACGATCTTTGCCTTGTCTCTTCCTCTATGAATCCCTTTTTTATTTATCTCAAATTTTTCAAAGTTTGGTCGAATCATCACATTTATTGAGTGGGAAGCTGACTGAGCTTCAAAATGATATTTTGATAGGAAGTAGTTACCTTAAAGACTTCTATTCGGTTTTGATATCCAAAAGTACGAAGTTTTTTTAAATTGTGAAATAAATTTCATAATTATCGGCAAGCATCAATAACAATTTTTAACTGGATAATATTATTGTGTGAGATAACTATTTATTATCCTTTAAAATATGTTTATCAGAAAGATTTTGGTACGATTTTTGCTTATAATAGCTTTAAACCTCTTTGTAATCATTAGGTATTTGGAAATAATTATCGCCATGCTACTGCAAGGACCTAATGATCCTTGATTGGGGGAGATATGAGACGTGATTTAAAAACTTATGTATGGATGAAAGATATAGAACGTCGGAAGAAAGACAGGCGTAAGAAGGTTGCAGATGGAATCATAATTAAGGATTATGACCGTAGAAAAGAGGAAGAAAAGGATGAACGCTACATCGGTGTAGGAAGACGTAGAAGTAAAGATAGAAGACGTGGAAAAGATAGAAGGCTGAAATAATTTAATTTGTCCTGCTTTACTCCCTCTGCGATTGATTATTCTACCTAATATCCATTACATTATAATTCAATGAAAACTCCCTTACCCAATATTAACCATAACTTCAGATCGTTAAAGGTTTCTGAATTAGATCCGGCAGTTTTTTCTTATGACCTGCCGTCAACCATCAGTCCTTCTTCAAAGTATATTTTCTTTCTACACGGAAAGATTGCAGAAAAGCTTGGCCCAAATGGCATACACCCTTGCTTCGGGATTTACGATTATCATGGTATTGTGAAATCCTTAACAAACTCTGGATTCAAAGTGATCAGTGAGATTAGACCCGAAGGAACCAAGCTGGATAAATATGCGAAAAAGGTAGTAAGGCAGATTAAGACTCTCCTAACTAACGGCATTTCTCCGGAGCAAATCACCGTCGCTGGATTTTCTAAAGGCGCTACTATCGCTCTTTTAGTTTCGTCCAAGCTGAGAAATCCAAGAGTAAACTTTGTGGTGATGGGTGTTTGTGGTCATAATGGAGCTCGTGTTCGGAAACACTATAATAAACTCATAGGCCAGTCAGCTCAATTCATGCAAGGGCGCTTCCTTTCTATATATGATGTCTTTGACAAAAAATGTGAAGTTAGTCAGAGGATATTTAAAAATGCTTCAGCTAACGTCACATTCAAGGAGATTATGTTAAAGAATGGTTTGGGTCACAGTCTGTTTTACCGACCGAGAAGAGACTGGATTGAACCTGTGGCGGAATGGATCAATCAAAAACATTAACTATGGATCAAAAAATAGCATATAATATCTCCGTATCAATAAGAAGCGCCGAGGGGAATTATGTTTTTAGAATATGTAAGATTATTAGGAATGGGAGCGGAGCCTGGATTCTCCTTTGAGTTCATTTCACGAATAGTTCTTGTTTTGTTGACTGTCATCGCTATGGTCTTTATCGGGTACAAAATAAAAGAAGGATGGGGTGCAGCTATAGCAATTTTGATTTGTGCATTTTTCTTCCTATACATAAACGGTCTACTTTGGGACCTTTTTAGGTATTTCATTTAATGCTTCAACTGTCCTGAACGAAACTTCATTTGACAGAGCCAGATTTTTTTTAAAATGTCAATAACAGTAAAAGAAACAATGGCCCTGATAATTATTATCCAACTTTTGATAACTGCAATGTATCTTGAAACGAAAAGCAATGCTTGGAGGTTGTGATATCAAACTCTGAGGATTTAACTGTCAAGTGATGTATCAATAGGCCTTACGATTTTGTCAAATTAAATATAGGTCGGGACAATATAAAATAGGGCAGTCAGTTTTATTTCGGGAATTTTTGGAGTCACTAAAAAAGCTTGCTAATACGCTCATTCATACCCTGTTTCTACCTGTTCTCCTTCCAGCCAATAAAAGTTTCATTATACGTATCCAACCCTTCAAATCATCCCTAATTTAACGAAACTTGACAGCATTAATAATTCATACCAATGCAATCAGGTAAAATGTTGCCATTTTAAGCCTCTGAAACTTTATTTCGGCACTTTTTTATTTAAATATACTTTGGTATTGACCTGCAAAAAATAAGCTGATATAAAGCATCTGAGGAGTTAAAAAGAAACGTTTATAAATACGTTAATCAGAAACGTATTGGATATGTCCAATGGCAACATTAACACAGAGGCGGAAAACAGACAGGGAACGGCTGAAGCGGTGGCGCAAAAAGAAGCTTGAGGAAGGCAATAAACAATTTCTGATTATGCTGACACCGGAAGCCCAAAAGGTTCTGGATCGTGAAAAGGCTCGTACCGGCAAGCCTTATGTTCAGATAATAAATAGTTTGATCATTAGTGTTGAAGATGGCCCACCCAGCGCCTCAGCCAAAACAGAGGTACGTCCTGCGTGGCAACAAAAAATGATCCGAAGAATCAAAAAGCTAAGGTCAGATGGATATACTTATACGGCAATAGCGAAAATATTCAATGATGAGGGAATAAAGACATTCAAGGGATTCGGGCAATGGCGGTCAAGTGCGGTTTCATATTTGGATAGGAATGGATAATTTAAGGCAAAAGATTAGCAACGCACCGATCCCATAACCCTGCGTTAGTTCACATAATGAAATTCTTTACTTTGAGTAAGAGAATGAACACTAATTCGGCCTCATGATACAGGAATGTGATAATTGTATAAGGCCAAAAAATTAGGAGGAGCTATGGTCGGCTTTAGTTTGACGAGTATAATTGTTTTGGCAGTTGTATTTGCCTTCCTGTTTATTTTAAAAAAAAGTATTCGGTGGCAAATTGCACACGGTGTTAAAAAGGAGATAATGAATAACGGTGGGGAAGGTGTTCAATGTCCTTACTGTGCCGAGCTGATTTTACTTTCAGCGCTAAAATGCCCTTTTTGCAGATCGGACTTAATGCAACTCGCATAAACTAAAAAGTCCGT
>Ga0233415_10000918_pt1 | contig 13243 bp, 13 predicted proteins | sample Na_anoxic_12_MG_FD_188631 | JGI IMG/M metagenome (GOLD analysis project Ga0233415, IMG submission 188631) | Seawater microbial communities from Saanich Inlet, British Columbia, Canada - Na_anoxic_12_MG | ecosystem: Environmental > Aquatic > Marine > Inlet | place: Canada: British Columbia... | reverse complement strand
AGTGTAGGGGTCAAGTGATTGAAGCATTTTGGTAATACTTATTTCAACCAGCTTTTCCGGTTCAATATCATCGACATAAAAGACATTAAGTTCCCGGAATAGGGAATAATAAATATCAAGATTTTTTAAAAGCTTAAAATCCCTGTCTTCATTAAACGAGATAAGGCCTGCAGCAAACGCAATGATAATGAGCGTAATAATACTTGCTTTCTTAAATGTTACAATCCTTGATAATTTCATGTGTTTGAAACTTTTATTATATCTGTTATTAATAATGAGGAGCAAAGATAAAAATCATTTCTTTCTGAAAGAAAATTGATCAGGTACCGGATCATAACCATGTCCCCCCCATGGATTGCAGCTAATTATCCTTCTAATTGCTAGCCAGCTTCCTTTAAGGGGACCGTGTTTTTTAAGTGCTTCAATGCTGAATGTTGAACATGAAGGGGTATAGCGACACGAGGAATGAAACAATGGTGAAATTAACCGCTGATAGATTTTTACTAATCCAATAAGCATATTAATTATTAATGTTCTCATAAATTTTTAATAAAATATTGGAATGCAGATATAATACCTTTTTCAATTAAGAGATAATCAGCGATTTGTTTTTCACGGTAAATGATAATAAAAACAAGCCCAAAATTTTTACTCTCCAGAAATTTATAAAGATTATGTTTGTTAAGGCGATATGCCTCCAGGGTTCTTCTTTTGATAATATTCCTGTCAACGGCACGTTTAAATAACTTTTTCGATACACTAACAGCAACTTGTGCAGGATATTTTTCTTCCGGGTTTGTTTTTTTCCAGATAATAAGAAAGGGTTGAGAATGGAAAGCCCGGCCAAGTTTAATTAATTCGGTGAAAGTTTTTTTGCTTCTGAGTTTCTCCCTTTTATTAAAACTGGTTTTCATAAACCGGATAGTTAATTCAGTGGTTCTATTTAAACAGAAATCATTAGCAGGTAATAAAAAGAAGTAAAGTACAAAAAAAGGGGGGAAAGCCCCCCTGATTTATAAGTTATCTTTCTGATTAAAAATAATTAATTATTTTTATTATAATTTTCAATATATTGTTCAAGAGCCATAGTCATTGATGGGGCTTTAGAACTGGGGGCTTCAATATCCAGTTTTAATCCGGCATCCCTGGCTGCCTTTATTGTAGTTGGTCCAAAAGAAGCAATTTTTGTATCATTTTGTTTAAAATCAGGAAAGTTTTCGAATAATGATTTAATCCCGGAAGGACTGTAAAAAACAAGCACATCGTAATTTACATTACTTAGATCTGACAAATCACTGCAAACAGTCCGATAGAGTATGGCTTTGGTATATTTAATTTTGTTATTATCAAGAACTTTTGAAATATCCTTTTTGTGAATGTCAGATACAGGAACAAAATATTTTTCATCCTTGTGTTTATTGATTATATCCATTAAATCAACTAGACGACTTTTGCCGAAAAATATTTTCCTTTTCCTGTAAACAATATATTTTTGAAGGTAATAAGCCGTTGATTCTGAGGTGCAAAAGTATTTCATCGAATCAGAAATAGTAACTCTCATTTCCTCACAAATTCTGAAAAAATGGACAATAGCGATCCTGCTGGTAAAAATTACAGCCGTATAATCGGATATATTAATACGAGTCTTTCGAAATTCTTTCGCATGAATAGACTCTACATGAATAAAGGGACGAAAATCAATTTTAAGATTATTTTTCTTTGCCAGGTCATAATAAGGCGATTTAGCATTCTCTGGCTCAGGCTGCGATACTAAAATCTTTTTTATTTTCAAAACACCAATTTTTTATTTTCTTGTTATGGTATTATAAATAAAACTACTAAAAAAATATTCTAAGGTATTTAAAGAAAACCAGAACGGGCATGAATTCGAGCGAACAAAGGTATAAAAACAAATACAATAGAGAAATCTTTCTTAAGGTAAATATTTTAATTCCTCTAATGATTCGAAAAAAATAACCTAAAATTATTATTACGGCACCGGCAAAAATGGCTACAGGTGTTATCCGGTAATCAGTATAAGGAATAGCTATTATAAATGGCAATAACAAAAGTCCGGTTACTCTTGTATGAATAAAAATATTATGCAAATATTCCGCAAAGATTTTTTGGGTTTGGGATATATATCCAACTATTTTACTGGCAATATATCGAAGCAAATATATAGCAAATACGAAACCGGAAAATAGCAGAAATGCTTTAATCCCCTCCGGATGGACAAATGTTAAGTTAAAATGTTTGGCTGACAGGTAAATAAAAAGACCGGCATTTACATAAAAAACAAAATCCATAATCAGAAAAGCCCTGTGTGTCAGGGTGCTTTTATCGAGAAAAAGATTATGGGAAGTCTGGTAATTGAAAATGGAATTAACAGTGGCAGATAACACTTTATTATAAAATAATTTGATCCATACAAGGAGAATAAAAGAGAATATTATTATCCCCAGAACCCAATCATTCCAGGGGGAAAAAATTTCTTTCCGGGATTGATAATTATCCCGGTTATTAGCAAGAATCTCAGTACCGATCCGGGTGGTATTATTATCAGTTATTTCCTCTGATGAAATAAACAGATGATTATTGTAGGAAACCTTTTCATAACTGCTTTCCCACATGTTTTTAAAGAACAATGGTTTAAAATCCTGGTTATCACTTATAGTAATAAATATATCTGATGAATCAGGCTGAAACACAGAGGTGTTTTTTTCCGGGATGATTCTTTTTTGTTCAGATTCTTTAATTGAGGTTTTGTGTATTGAATCAACTTTTTCCTGGTGTTGCTGTTCCCTCTCAAATATTTGCAGAGTTTCCTGAATGGAGTATTGTTTAATTTCAGGTCTGGAGATAGTGTCTTCAGAAATCACAGTGTCCTGAATGAGAATAGCTGTTGTATCCTGATTAAAAATTTTTGGGATAGTATCAACAAGTGGGTGAGAAAAACAAGATACAAAGATAAGGAAACTAGTGATCATTTTTTCTGCTTTTAAGATCAAAAATAAGGAATTACTTCTTTTTCCGGATTTTCCAATTGTGATATTTCCTTAAGCAAGTTGTTTGCAAGACTGCTTGCCCCGATACGAAAAAGACTGGATGTGATCCAGTTTTCACCCAGAACCTCTTTTATAATTTCAAGATAGTTAACAGCTTGTACACCTGTAGAGATCCCTCCGGCAGGTTTAATACCTATTTTTATTCCGGTTTTTGCTGCAAATTCGCGGATTGATTCTGCCATAATCCCTAATGCTTCAGTAGTGGCAGCCGGTTGTAATTTGCCTGTGGAGGTTTTAATAAAATCAGCTCCCGATTCCATTGCAAGGACCGATGCGTTGTTTATTTGATGGGGATTAAGGGCGCCTGTTTCAAGTATTACTTTCAGGGGATGATCACCCATTGTTTTCTTGATCTGATAAATTTCTGAGGAAACGTCTTTTTCTTTACCGGACAAAAACTTACCAAGGGAGATAACGATATCTATCTCATCGGCTCCGGCTTCCAGGGCCATCATTGTTTCTCTTTTCTTAATTTCAGTAAAAGTTTGTGATGATGGAAAACCTGCTGAAACGGATGCAATTTTTACCCCGGGAGCATTAAGGTTTTTTCGAACAATTTCAATAAACGAAGGATAAATACAGATTGCTGCGACATTAGGAATGTCAGGATATTGCTTATTGAAGCCATTCACTTTCAGGCACATATTTATTATTTTTTCTTCTGTGTCTGTTGAATTAAGACTTGTAAGATCAATAAGCCCAAACAGGGTTTTCAAATTGTAAATAGAGTATAATTCTTTTTTCATAAGGAAACTAATTTTTTGTATCGTAATTTTTCACCTTCCCACGTACCAGCGAGGCAAAAACTCCGCCAGTGCAAAGAAAGGAGAATATTATGAATGAAACTTTCATTATATGCATGAAATCATCAAAATACTCAGGATTGATTTCAACCCTCCCAAGGAACAGTGAAAACAGCATCAGGACTATACCCATACTGAACATCTGTCCTACCATTCGCATAGTGCCAACAGAACCGGATGCAATACCATAATGTTTTCGTTCTACAGAGCTCATAATAGCATTTGTGTTAGGAGAGGAAAAAAGGGCAAACCCCACACCAAGTAAAACAAGGATTAACAAAAGAACTGTGACAGATGTGTTTTTATTAATAAACGTAAGCATAAACAAACAAAAAGTAGAAACAATCATTCCGGCAGATGCAAGAATTCTGGGTTGTGTTTTGTCAGAAAGCTTGCCGGTAAGAGGTGAGAAAACAGCCATAATCAATGGCTGGACAACCAGTATAAAGCCCGCTTCACGTGGCTGCAATCCTTTGATATACTGCAAATAGAGACTTAGCATAAAACCGATAGCGAATGTAGCACTGTAATGAATCAGAGCTGCCAGATTGGAGTAAGCAAAAACCCGGTTTATGCTTAATAGCCTCATTTCAAACAGCGGATCTTTTGTACGAAATTCGAACCAGCCAAATAACATAACAATTAATAATCCCGCTGAAATAAAGGCATATCCGGTCCACCCGGGAAACTCTGAAAAGCCATACATAATTGAGCTTAAACCAAGTCCGTATAAAAGCATTCCTCGGAAATCAAACTTTTCCCCTTTGGCATCCGACCATTCTCCTTTCAGCCGATTTATTGTTATCCACAGGGTAATAAGTCCAAGAGGCACCATGATGAGAAAGATACTGCGCCACGAAAAATACTGGGTAAGAAGACCGCCTATTGTAGGACCGGCAGAAAGACCTGTATATACTGAAGCAACATTTATTCCCAGAGCCTTTCCCCGCTCTCCGGGTGGATATACAGATGTCAGAATAGCTACACCGGTGCCAAATATCATTGCACTGCCTATTCCCTGTAATACCCTGAATGCAATTAATAACCCGGTATTGACAGAAATACCACAACCCAATGAGGAAATGGTAAAGCAAAGAATACCATAAGTAAAAATCTTTTTACGACCAATGATGTCACCGATACGCCCGAAAGGAAGGAGAAATATTGCTGTAGCAAGGATATATGCACTTGCAATCCAGTTAATTGAAATAGCATCAGCATTAAAATCTTTTCCAATTGACGGTAAAGCAATATTTAATGCCGATCCCATAAAAGGAGTGAGAAACGCGGCAAAAGTTGCAACAAATAATACAGTTCTTTTCGAAATATTTTCCGACTGTTTATATACCTGTTTTTCCGGTCGATTCACCATTTATTCATCTTTATTAACTTTTGCCCTCTTAACCCTGGTTCACTTTTAACTTCTTTTCTTCTCTTTTCTTCCCAACTTCAGGCACTTATAACTTTAGTTCACTTTAGGCACTTCTTAATAATCTTTATTTTTTGAGTCGATAATTATAGTAACAGGACCATCATTAACCAGTGAGACCTGCATCAATGCTCCGAATTCACCTGTTTTTATTTCCTTCTCCAGGTAAAAACCAAGTTTTTCCACAAATTTCTTGTATACAGGAATTGCAACATCAGGTCGGGCGGCTTTAATATACGATGGTCTGTTGCCCTTTTTTGTTTTTGCATGAAGCGTAAACTGACTGATGACCAGTATCTCGCCATCAATATCAGCAACAGACAAATTCATTACACCATCTTTATCATCAAATATCCTTAACTGGATAATTTTTTTACATAGCCAGCTAATATCATTTTCACCATCATCATTTTCAATACCCAGAAAAATAAGCAATCCTTGTCCGACAGAAGAATGATTTTTATTACGGATTTCAACAGCAGCATTTTTAACTCTTTGTATTACAACACGCATAACTGAAATATTTGGTCCCAGAAAGATTTAGTACATGCCCAAAAAAGGAGAGAAGGGTTTCATAAATTCCTTTATTTGGACTAGTTTCAAAAGTAATGAAAAAGAGTAAATGGAAAAAATAACAGCAGATCTATTCTCCTTGCTTAATATTAGTTCACTTTATATACTGATTAGTTACATATTGCTTAATAATTATTAATTTAGCTCTATAAAACCATTTATTTTTTAAAACAGAAAAAAAACAACCATGAGCAACGAAAAATTTAGTTTTCAGAATTTTATTGAGGATTCAAAAAATGCTGTCTTGAGTCCCAAAGAGTATTTTACCACACTAAGTACTACCGGTGGCTTTGGCGAACCGGTGATTAAAGCGGTTATATATGGGTTTATTGCCGGGGTTTTTGCTTTATTGTGGAGTCTTCTTAATATCTCTGGCGGATCAGGGCTTGGAGGTATATTTGGCGGAGCTGTTGGCATAATGGTTTTTGTCGGAGCAATTATAGGCGCCCTTATTGGTTTGTTTATAGGTGGAGTTATTATTTTGATTATTTCTACTATTTGCAGTGGATCAAATGATTATGAAGCAAATGTAAGAGTGATGGCTGCGATGATGGTGCTTACCCCTATTAATGCTTTTTTAAATGTCTTTAATGGTATAAGCCCGGCACTTGGGGGTATAATTGGGTTAATAGTAAATCTTTATGGGTTATGGATGCTGTACCATGCGCTTAACCAGACATTAAAGGCAAAAGCAGAAACCTCAAAAATAATTACATTAGTTTTAGGGGCTTTAGTTTTGTTATTTGCAATTATAGGATTTAGTACCCGAAAGAAATTGAATAGATGGGAGAAAAAGCTTGGGGATTATGAAAACATCTCAAAAGAGTATGAAAAGGCTGCAAAAAAAATGGCAGAAAACTTTGAAGAGGTAGCAGAAGGGTTAGCAGAAGGAACGGAAGAAATTGCAGATGAAATATAAGAAGTTTATGGGGATGCTGAAACGGATTTTGAATTCGAAATGGCAAACGGGGAAGCAGTGAAAAAAATTAATCCTATTTCAGTAACAATGGCATTAAAAAGCCTTGATGAAGACAATAATTATGCAATACTCAGCAAAGGAGATTCATTTGTGTAAACAGCTGTTGGAGAAGAGGTTTACATATCAGAAGTCATTATAAAGACCGGCTTCATTTCAAAGCTATGATAAAAAGGGCGTAATCTTTTTGTGTTATAATAATTATCTACCTGAACAATCTTTTTGGTGTTAGTAACAACATCAAGAGGAACGTCATCATATCTTCCGTTTTTAAGTACCACAAGACGTCCGTGGATCTTTTTCAGGATCAGATCGAGTGCCAGGTTCCCGAATGCCATAGGGACAATAGAATCAAGAGCATCGGGATCACCACCCCTAACCATATATCCGAGTTTCTGGGTAATTGTATTGATAGTTTTCCCTTTATTATATTCAGGAGATAGTTTTTTTAACTCTGCCGAAACAAGATCGCCGATACCACCAAGTTTGGCGTGTCCGAATGCATCTTTTTCACTGTTTTGGAAAGTCATCTCAGCTCCTTTAAACATTGCCCCTTCTGAAACTAAAACAACAGAATAGTTGCTTGGGTTATTATTACGGTCTTCGATAAGTAATTTTGTGAGATTATTAATGTCAAATTTATATTCCGGAATTACACAACGATTGGCAGCGCCAGCCATAGTTGGTAACATAGCGGTAAAACCCGCATATCTGCCAAATACTTCCAATACCAATAATCGTTCATGTGAACCGGCAGAGGTTCTAAGACTGTTTGTCATCTGAATGGTCCTTGTAACACAAGTACTGAATCCGATGCAATAATCAGTTCCCGGTACGTCATTATCCATAGTTTTAGGAATAGCAACAACCTTAACGCCTTCCTTGTAAAGCCGTACTCCATAGCTTAAAGTATCATCACCGCCAATAGGAATAAGGTAGTCAATTCCCAGCCACTCAAGGTTTTTTATTACTTCAGGAGTAAGATCATTTATCTCCTTATTATATGTATCTGTTAAATGATCAGGCACCTCGTCCTTTTTCATATGACTTGGGCGTGTACGGGAAGAATGAAGAAAAGTACCACCGGTTCGGCCTGCTTTATCAACAATATCATCGGTAAGAGTTATGTAAGCAGCTTTGTTATCTGCTTTTTGGTCGCGGACCAGGTCAATTATGCCCCTCCATCCTCTTCGTAAACCGATTACTTTGTAACCTTCACGGTTAGCACGGATTGTAACTGCACGAATTGCCGGGTTAAGCCCGGGAACATCACCCCCTCCGGTAAGAATACCGATTACACCGTTTATTTTTTTTGTATTTACCATACTGAGTATATTTATGTTTAGAAAAATCTGTTTTTAAAACGCAAAACGGGTAAAAATATAAAAAGCAGTTTTATTTTAAACAAACTATTCTAATAAATTAATTATATGAGAAATGAATATTGTATTTAATTGTATGTATAAAAACTAATCATCTTGTGAAATCTGAATAAACTCCTCTTTATAATTATTATTAGCGTTCTTAAATTGCTTTAATCCATTGTAAAATAAAACAACACCATTTATTAAACAAAACAAAAAAAACATGAGATATAGGATAAGCAGTATTATTTGCGAAAGTATAAACTTGCTTTGATATTTAGTTTCTGATTGTATAAGCTTAAGGTCCAGGTTACTTTTATTAAAAGTTTTCATCTTCCCTATAAGCAAATTTGAACTCTCGCGAAACAAAGAATTAAGGGAATCAACCATTTTCTCATGAACAATTATTTCATTATCATACATCATCCTGACAGAATCCAGTAATAGTGTTTGACCCTGGGCTTTTATAAGCAGGTTGCTCATGGCCTCGTTGGTTTCATTAGATTTTACAATAGAATTGTTCAATTGCCGGTTAAGCTCTCCGACGTTATAACTAAGATCTTCAACCTCCCTGTCAATAAGGTCGTGGTTAATGGATTGGAATTTTTCTTTTGCTGTGATTTCACTTTTTATAGTCATTTGATCGAAACATGACGCCGATATCTTTTCGAGTTTATTTGGCAAATAGGTCATGCTGAAAATTATTAGCAAAAGTCCTGATACAGCAGCATAATTGATTTTATTCATTTTATTATTTGCGATTGATTAATTACTTTTTATAATCGTGTATGTTATCGTCCTTCAACATTGAAGAGGTTTGTTTTTTTCTCAATAGTTCTGACCAGAACCCATATAATTAACCCGGTGAAGAAAATAATAATCCATCTTAATTCGGGATACCAGTTTCCAGTAATACTATAGTTTCTAACAATGGCAAGAATAGTAAAGGCAAAAATTATATTTCCAAAACCATTATATTCTCTTTTAAGGATGTTTTTCCAGGAAAATGGTAAATTACCGGGAGCCCAGTTAGAAAAAGCTGGGAAAAAAGAAGGGGTTTTATTAGCCCATTCTTCATATTTCTTTCCAAATTTTCGTTTTAGGAATTGTTCTTCGGCAAACATAATCCGTTCATAATACAACCAGAATGCAAGGATAAAAATAACAATAAAAAATGGTGATTCAGTAAAAAGAGACAACCCAAGCCAGATAACAAAATTGCCTAAATAAAGTGGATGTCTGACAATTGAATAAATTCCGGCAGTATTAACAACCTCAGCTTTTTGAGCTTTGATATTTCTTCCCGAGGTATTCTTGGGAGTATGCCCTATAGTAAATGCACGGATTGCAAGTCCCAAAAAACTAATAAAGAGGCATACAATATCCGTTATTAGAAAATTACGATCAGGATTTAGTTCGTTAAGCATCAAAACAATAATGCCTGCTGCAAGTAAAACAATGGGAAGATATCCCCTTCTTTTAAAAAGCCAGCTTCCTGATTGTTCAAACTCTTCGGTTAGCGCCATATATCATTATATTTGTTAGGATGCAAAAATAAGAAAAAGAAAACTACTGCAATGAAATTTAAATAATAAGAGGTTAAAACACGGGGTAGCTGTATTAACCGTTAATTCCATACTTACGTTGGTTAAAATAAGCAAGAACTATAAGAATGAAAACTGAAGCCAGGAAATAATACAGAAGAGAAGGAATTGGAACAGGGTCACCCCCTGCGTAGGAATGAAGTCCGCTAAGGTAATAATTAACGCCGAAATAGGTCATAAGAATAGAACTAAAACCAAACAATGAAGCAAGATTAAAAGTAAAAGTCGTTTTTAGCCCGGGGACAAATCTCATATGAAGGATAAATGTGTAAACAATAATGGAAATCAAAGTCCAGGTTTCTTTAGGGTCCCAACCCCAATAGCGACCCCATGATTCATTTGCCCATATAGCACCAAGCACCGTCCCTATTGTTAGCAAATAAGCACCAACAATCATGCTTTGTTCAGCAATCCCGGTAAGTTCAAAAATTTTGATTTTTATTATATTATGTTTTTTTTCAGTTTGAAGCAGGTATAATATAAGGTTCAGAAAACCAAGTATTGCAGCAAGAGCCAAAAAGCCATAACTGGCAGTGATCAATGAAACATGAAAAGTTAGCCAGTAGGATTTCAATACAGGAACAAGATTTGTTATTTCGGGATTCATCCAGCTAAGATGCGCAACAAATAGAGCAAGTGCTGCAAGGACCGAAGTACCGGAAATAATAATTGGTGTTTTCCGGGCGAAAATAAAACCTGCAAGCATGGTAACCCATGCTATATAGATCATAGATTCAAATCCGTTGCTCCATGGAGCATGACCTGAAATATACCAGCGGAGAGCCAATCCGGAAGTTTGTCCGGTAAAACATAATATCAGCAAACCTACTATAATTTTGGTTATTAAACCGGTTTTTAAATTTGCATAGAGAATTTTTAAGACCATGATAATAAGCAATATAAGCCCCAAAAACAGATAAAACGGGAAAAGACGTTCAAACAAGTCAAGTTTATAATATAAGATCTCCAGTGAAATTTTTACTTTTCCCGGATAAAGAGAACCGGCACCCTGGTTCTGATAATTTTTAATTGTTGTAAGTATATTGTCTTTGTAATTAGCAGTATCATCAGGGGTAGTAATACGCAAAGATTGAAGATACAGACTGAATATGTTTTTAACAAAAACAGAATCCTGTGAGGGAACATATGCAGGTGCTTCTTCCGGGGTAAACCATTTAAAATTTTCACCTTCCGTTCCGGGAAAAATTTTTAGAAAACGGTTAGTATAAATCATATATGAGATATTCACCCTTTCATCAACAGAGATAATATCCTTATCAAACCTGGTTTTCTCTGCTGGTCGTTTCTTATAAGCTGCATCTACATATGGATTAAGCTTGTAAATACCGCCTTTGGTTTTATCAATAAAATCGCGGTAGGCAGCAATATTTCCTGATATTCCAAGTATTTTTGATATTTCAGGATTAGAAACTTTTATTAACGGGACTCCCTGCCAGAAATAGGGATTAGATAACATTCCCAGATAAACCTGATTGGGATCCAATCTGTAAATGTTTTCTTTCCCGGTGAGTTTTCTCAGGATATCAGATGTAAACGTATTAATTGGCTTGATTCTGCCTCCTTTATCCTGTATAAGAAGGGTCCCGAACTGATTTGCATGTTTTTTTGGTACTATTTGATTTTCCCCGATATTAACATCCTGTCCGTAAGCAAGATCGCCAACCGGGAAAAACAAAAGCATCAATATAGGGATAGAATTTTTGAAAACGCCTGATACCGTTTTTTTCACCTTTGTTTTTGAAAGAATATTAAAACGGCTTTTTTTATTGAATAGAGATAAAATCATTCCAAGGGAAAGCAGGAAATAACCGGCATAAGTAACAAAAATACCCGGACCGTCGTGATTCACAGATAATATGGTTCCTTTTTCATCATTATCGTATGATGACTGGTAAAACCTGTATCCATTGTATTTTAGAATATGGTTCATGTATATCCTGAATGGTATAGTTGTATTTTCCTTACGATCGAAAAGAATTACTTCGCTGGCATAGGATGAAGGACTCATTGATCCGGGGTACCTGTCAAGTACAAAATCCGATAATTTCAACTCAAAAGGAAGCATTATTGGAACACCCTCTGAGATCATAATATTGTTTGTTTCACCTTCCCGGATATGTATTATCCCCTCAAAACCCAGATATCGGGTTATTGTTGCGCCCAGCAGTATCACCAGGAATGCAATATGAAAGATAAAAACAGTAAGTTTCCCTTTTTTCCAGGATTTGAAACGGAATATTATCCCCGTAAGGTTAAAAGCAAAAATCAACAAAAGCAGTTCGAACCAACGTGCTGCATATACTTTTTCCCTGGCTATATGTGATCCGAAATCATTTTCAATAAAAGTTGCCAGTCCTGCTGAAACGGCAATCAGAACAAGTATAATTGCCATCAGGTTATAAGAAAAAACAAAATCAACTATTTTTTTCATTATCAACACATTTCGCTATTAAATAGAACCTTTGTAAATACTAAGTATCTTAAGGTTGGAATGCTCAAAATGGCTAATCTCATTATACTTTGCGTTATTAAGACTGCCGACTGATTATTAATGCTTAATCCTGTTTATCCACTTCAGTGCCTCTCTTTTACTTAAAGGAGAGAGAGTTGTTGAATCAACAAATTCCGATACCCAAACCGGATTTGTTTTTGAGTATTCCCGCAGCACCCATCCTATTGCCTTACGGATAAAAAATTCTTTTGAATCACGGCATTTAAGGATGTTTTGTTTAAGCAATTTTGTGTCAAGATTTTTTTTATACTTAAGTTGAAATAGCAGGGCGGTTCTGTTAAGCCACATATTTTCAGAAGAGATCCATTTTTTATTCATTTGTTCGACCAATCCGGAGTAGTTTGAAAGATGTTTGCCAATAAGATTAGCAGCAATAAAATCAATAGTATCCCACCAGGATTTGTTAACAACCAGATATTCAAAAAGCTGAATATCATTCTGGGCCATTTTCTTTAGCTCTTTTTCAACCAGTTCCATTGCAAAATACTGAAATTCCCGCTCTTCCAATTTCCACAATTTCCTGACAATATTTTCAAGGTTATTTAAATCCGGGCGGTTATGGTTTTTATAAAATACTCTTGTTAAAGCCCTGCGTTCAGGCGATTTTATACCAAGGAAACTAAATTTTTCCTTCATATACTTCTTCATAAAAAATGCATTTTCGGGATTTGCATTTTTGCGGAACAAATTTTCCAAAGCAGGTAAACTAAAACTTTCCATTCTTTATAGAAGTTTGAGATTTGAAGTTTGAGCTATTCTTTTTATCCTTTCCCAGGCATTTTCAACATGTTTTGCGGTTACATATGTTTGCGAAACAACCATTCTGATTACAAAATTACCTTTAATTTTTGTATGTGTAAGATACAATTTCCCCGATTTGTTAAGACTGTTGA
>Ga0233415_10000917_pt1 | contig 13249 bp, 13 predicted proteins | sample Na_anoxic_12_MG_FD_188631 | JGI IMG/M metagenome (GOLD analysis project Ga0233415, IMG submission 188631) | Seawater microbial communities from Saanich Inlet, British Columbia, Canada - Na_anoxic_12_MG | ecosystem: Environmental > Aquatic > Marine > Inlet | place: Canada: British Columbia... | reverse complement strand
CGTCGCGGACGGAGAGGCCCTGCACCGAGAACCCCTTCGCGGCCCCGCGGCGGGTGACGGCGAAGAGGCGGTTCCCGAACTCCTTGTAGCCGTAGAACTGGTAGTACCCCCCCCGGGCCCGGTCGGTGAAGCGCCGCTTCAGGACCGCGACGTAGGCGGCCAGCGCGCGCCCCTCGGGCGTCGCCGCGTCCCCCCCCGCTTCTTCGGTGCGCCCCCGGAGCCGCTGGAGCTCCGCGACCTCGGCGGGGGCGACGAACCCGAACTCGGGGTGGTTGAGCAGCTCGGCCTGGATGATGGTCCGGGTGAAGCCGATCACGAACACGGAGGGGCGGGCGGGGGGGGCGACCCCCACCCGCGACCGGAACTGGCGGACGAACTCCTGGGCGATCGCGAGGGCGCCGATCGTCTTCCCCGTCCCCGTCTGCCAGTTGAGCAGGAGGCGGGGATAAGGGGTGTCGGGGTTCTCGAAGTTGCGCACGAAGAGCTGGGCCCCCTGCAGCCGGAGCCCCGCCAGGACCCCCCCCTCTTCCCCCCCGGGGGCGGCGGGGGCCCCGAACGCTGGGAGCCCCAGGGCCGCGGCCGCCTCCGCCGCCGCCGCGTCGGAGGGGGGGAGGGGGCGGAGGGCCCGGAACTCCTTCCGGGCGCCGAGGTCCAGGAGGAACTCGCGCAGGGTCTCCTCGGGCGGGAGCCCCCGCGCGGCCGAAGGGGGGTCGGGGTACGCCATCGCGAAATCGGCGCGCTCGCTATTGTCCGCTGCCAAATTTGAAGTCCGCGCCGGACCAGCACCGTAGCCATTTTGGCTCAAGCCATGGGGATCATCTTCGGACAATCCCAACCTGGGACACTGTCTCTGAATCCGGGCCGGTTCTCGTCCGCCGACGTCATGGCCTCCGGACCAGTCTTCTTTGGGGACCTCGCGAGCGCCCGGAATGGGGTGACGCCTTCGGCGGCCCGCGTCGCGGAGGCCCAGCAGGCCTGCCGGGGCGGGCACCCCTGCCGCAACCTCGCCGACATCTTTGCCCACTACGACAGGCTGTACCCCGCCTCCCCCTACTTCAACGGCACCCTCACCGAAGGGGAGACGCCCAAGGGGCTCGCGGCGTTCTGCGTGTCAGTCGCCGGCTCGTGGAACCTCATCGAGTTCTTCGGGGTTTACGTGGTCTTCGGCCACATCTGCGTCCGCAACGTGCGGGAGGGGAAAGCGTCGCTTGCGAAGGAAAAGTACCGGGACGTCCTGGCCGGCTCCCTCCAGCACTTCACCAACGGCCTCGCCTTCTCGGCGAGGGAGGCCGCCGCGCAGCAGCGGCCGCGGCTGAAGTTCCCGTGCGACCCCGGGGAAATCTCCCCGCTGGCCGCCGCGCAGCTCGCGTGCCGCCTGCAGGGCCAGGCCGTGGCCCTCCGGAGCGAGAAGTACGCCGCGGTCGGGGAAAAAAGCGGGTCGAGCCACCTCTCGTACAAGGCGGCCCTCGAGCACCTGGCGCGGTGCCTGGAGATCAACGCCGAGCTCGAAGACGACCCCGAAACCAAGAAGAAGCTCGCGGCCCTCTCGGCCCAAATCGCCCGGCAGGCGGCCGCGCTGCTCCTCAAGGACAAAGAGATCTGCGCCGCCCTCGACGCGGGAGAACGGCCGGACGCGGCGATGGGCCAACAGCTGACCCAGGAGCGCCGCCTGGTCACGGGGATCGCGCGCTTCCTCGGGGAAAAGAAGAGCGCCAACGTCGCCGCGCGCTGCGCCAAATGTGAAGCCGTCGCCCCCGTCTTCCGGGGGGCGTCTTGCGGCTGCGTGGCCCTCTGCGAGGGGTGCGTCGAGCTCGAAACGCTCATGGAGTGCCCGTTGTGCGATGACTTCACCGAGTTCTTCCGCGCCGAGCCCCACTAGGGCGGGGGGCGCTAGTTTCGCCTCACATTCCCTGTTTTCCGTTGATGGATTCTCAGATCAGATAGGAGGCCTCGTGCAGGGAACGAATGTATGCCTCCATCGCCGCCGGATCCCTATGGTCGAACTCGCAGGGCACGACAAAGAGCTCCACGCCATGAGCGATACACTTGACCGAGTTTTTCCGATCTCGCTGCTGTTGGGCGTCCAACCCAGCGAGCCCTTTAGGCCAGTGGGGGACTAATTTGTAGTGTTGGGCTCCATTTTATTCAAAGGCAAGACCGAGATCATCGTCGTAGCCGTCGAGCTCCAGCCCGTTGAGAAACGGGGGGCGTCGCTTCGGTAATTTGCTTGACAGCAACCGCTCGAAGATCTCGCGCGCGCAGCCTTCTGCCAGGCCCTTAAACCCACATGCGGGACACCAAGTGCCGCTCTTCGCGTTGGCGAACGTGGCCTCCCATGGGTCGTGTTGTTCTTGACCGCATTTCCACCATAGATTGATGCCCGACCCTTTGTATTCCTCGGAAAGGCACGCGCCCCCTTTGTTAGCCGCGAAATTCTGACAGTCCTCGAAGCATAACCTGCGCGAAATGTGAGCACACTGGGGGCGCCAAGCACCACCATTCTTCACACCGTTGGGGTATGTCCGCCATTCATGTCCCTCTCTACACCTCCACCTCATGAACTTATTGGCGCTCTCATATGTCTCAGAGAGACAGATGCCCCCTTTCTCGGCGGCCGCTTTTCGGCAATCCTCGATCGTCCATTTCTGTAATGAAGAGCCCAAGCATTTTTTACACCAGTAGCGCGATAGCGGCGATAGCGGCGACAACATCATATGCTCTGGCCTCCCAGGTATGCCCGGCATTACACGCCCACGTGTACTTGTTGAACCCACCTCTGAACCACCTGGTCAGACAGCGTCCCCCTTTTTCGCCTGCAGTCTTATCGCAGTCTTCGAGAGTGACCATGGCGCTGTCCGAGCGCATGCTCAGAGAGGCCGTCTGCGAATCCCCTGGCCGCCTTCAAATGGGGACCCTCAAGCCTCTATTTGCTAAATAGAGGCGACCGCGGTAGATTTTTTTTACAAAAAAAAAAAGTGGGGCCGCCCGCCCGTGTTCGGGCTCTCCTCGAATTCAAAGCCCTTGTTTGCCGTTAATAGATTCTATCAATCTTTCGGTCTCGGGGTCGCCCCTCCCCCCCTCCTCGGGGGGGGGCGCGGGGGCGCGGGCGGGGGGCGGGGGGGGCCTCTTCGCCCCCGGCCCGCCGGGCGGAGCGCCGTCGCGGCGCGCCAGGCTCTCACTCCGGCGGCCGCCGAAGGCGCCGCGGTTCACCGCGAAGAGGACGCCGGCGAGCAGGACCAGGACGATTATCGCGGCGAGGGCGGCCGAGGGATGGGCGGCGACCCACCCCGACGCGCGCCCGTACGGCCCCTTCTTTTCCTCGCCCCCGCAGCGGCCGGGGGGGCGCCGCTCCTCCCGGCCCCTCGGCTCTTCTTCGCCCCCCGGCCCTTCTTCCCACCGGACGGCGTCGCGGCCGCGGAAAGCCCCGCCCTCCCCCTCATAGGGCTCGCGGTAGGAGCGCCGGTCCATCGCCGGCGCGGGTCGCGGAGATTCGCGCGGGGCGCAGTATTGCGCCGCGGCGCCATGCCTTCAGTTGCCCGCGACCGGGGGCGAAAAAGGCGAAAGCGCCGCCGATCCGGCGCAGAACCGGGCCAGGAGCCCGGGGCCTCGGGCTCAGGCCCCCTGCTGCATGAGGCGCATCAGCGCGTTGTCGTCCACGCCTTTCGCGGTGACCCCCAGGTCGTGCGCCCCCCCGCCGGCGTCGAGCACCGTCATGTTGATGGCGGGGTCCAGCGCCTGGATCTCGTAGAGCACCCGCGCCTCCCCGAGGGCGTCGGGGGCGTAGCCCGAGTCGCAGTTGACGTAAGCGGAGTTGAGCGTGGTGATCGCGTCGGGCCCCGCGGCCGACGCCCCCCAGACCCGCCCCTGGCCCAGGTTGTAGAGCGAGTCCATCGACCCCCCGAACCCCGCGTTGCCTTTTTGCTGGTACCACTGGGGGTTGTTCCCCCCGGTGACCATGTTCCCCCCCGTCGCCGTGGCGTACCAGGTCCCCTTCTGCGCCTTCTGGGACTTGTTGTGCTTGTCCCACAAGACGAAGGTCAGGATGAGCAGGACGAGCAGGACGAGAGCCCCGACGATGCCGCCCGCGGCCAGGCCGCCTTTGCGCACCTTCACGTGGTCGTCCGCGGCTGCCCCACCAGGTGTATCCATGTCGGCGATCGTGCCTGGGCACAGGCCCGAAATGCGAGGTATACATGCGGAGGAAAAGGACCCCCGAAATAAATGGACCACCGGCAAAACCCGAAATTGAACGAGGGCGAGTCCCTCTATTCCCGAGCCGGCGGCGACCAGGGGGCGCCCGCGCGGAAAGGGGCCCGAGCGGGATGGGGGACCATCCCTCTTACGCCGTCTACGAGACGCTCCCTCTCTTCTTCCGGAGCCGCGGGCTGGCCGCCGTGCCCCCCCCCCCGGCCTCCGCGCGGAAGGGGCTCAACGCCGACCGCAGCCGGTTCATGCTCGAGCTGGACCACTTCGGCTACTTCCGCGCGGAAGGGGAGACGCCGGAGGGGCGGCTGGTGATCGTCCTCCTCCTGGCGACTCGGGGGAAGTTCAGCGAACACGGCCCCCAGCTCCGCCAGCTCCTCGCCGGCCTCAGCGACGAAGAAGCCGCGCGGAGGGGGCGCCTGGCCGAGGTCCTCGTGATCGCCCCCGACGAGGTGCTGGCGAAAAAAAACCTGACGGACATCGTGGCGGAATTCCGGCCCGCGCCGGGGGAAGGGGGGGTCCTCCACGCGCTCTACGCCTACCACGTGTTCTCCCTCGACCTCCCTCGCGCCCAGTGCGTCCCCCTCCACGAGCTGGTCCCCCCCGCCGAAGTGGAGGCCCTCCTGGCGCGCGAGCGGCTCACCGAGCGGGATCTCAAGACGATGCCCTGCTCGGATCCACCGCTGATCTGGATCGGGGCCCGGCCGGGCCAGGTGGTCCGCACGACGTCTCCTTCCGAGACGGCGGGAGAGAGCATCGACTACTGGCTCGTGATCCGGGGGTGAGGCTGAGGATCCCCCGGAGGAGGGAGAGGGCCCCCCGCCCCGGCGCCCCCGGCTTCGCCCGTTTTTTCGCGATCCTGGCCGCGAAAAGGCGGGCCGCGGCCCGCCGGGCCGGGCTTTGGCGGCCCTCATGAAGGACGGCGGCCCTTGCGGGCGCGGAGGCCCCCCCTTCCGCGGGCGCCGCCCTCCACAGCGATCTCCGGGAGGACCTTGACCAGGCCGTTCTTCACCAGCGGCCGCAGGTTCTCCCCGGAGTAGCTGGCCAGGTAGGCATAATGGCTGGCGTCGTTCTCGGAGAGGCCCTTCTCCTTTGACTTCTCCTCTAAGCTCGCGCTGAGCTCGTCCACCGTCATGGCGTGCCCCTCGAGAGCGACGAGGACCATCCCCTCGTCCGACGTTTTGTCGATGTAGGGGGGCATCGGCGAGGGGCCGAACAAGAACTGCTCGCGGGCCGCCGGGGGGTGCCACGACTCCTCCTCCTCGCCGCGCGGGAGGTCCGAGGCCGCCGGGGCCCCCTCCGGGGCCTCCTCCGGGGCCTCCCCCGGGGGGGCCGCCGCCGGAGACGCCGCCGGGTGCGTGGGCTCCGGCTCCGGCGGGGGCGGCGAGAAGCCCGACGCGCCGGGAGGAACGTCAGCTCCTCCCCGGCGGGAGCCCCCGCCGCGCGCTCCCTTCCCCTTCCGCAGGGCCAAGGCCAGGAGAACGGCAAGCACGATCACCACGAGGATCAGGAGGACCCCGCCCACGTTGGAAAGCAGGCCATGCCGCGCTGTCGCCCCGTGCGCCGCACTGTTCGTATATCCGGGCGCACCTTACCCGCGCGGCGCATCCGGGAAATTTCCCGCCGAGGGGTAGGCGAGGTCGTCCCCGGCGGCGTCGAAGAGCGCGTGGAGGGGGCCCGGCCCCCCGGGGGCCGGCGGGGGGGCGGCGGCGTCCCCCGCGGCGAAGTCGTCCCCCGCGGCGTCGAAGAGCGCGTGGAGGGGGCCCGGCCGGGGCCCCCCCGCCCGCCCCCGGCGGGTGGCGGCGAACGCCCGGAAGGCCGCGGAGGGGTCGGGCGCCGCCCGGACGGCCGAGGCGGCGGCGAGGGCCTCCCCGACGAGGGGCTCGATCTCCCCGAGGAAGCCCTCGCGGCGCTCCACGAAGACGTAGTCGACCTCGAGGAGCTTCCAGGGGATGACCCCGAGGAGGTAGTGGCCGGGGGGGGCGGCCTCCCGCGCGCGGAGGGCCGCCCCCACTTCCCGGCCGGTGTCGAGGGGGGCCCCTTGCTTGGAGCAGGTGCGGGGGCCCACGTGCTCCACGGCGAACCCCCCCCCGTCGATGCAGGCCAGGGCCTTTTCGAAGAGCCCGGCCCCGCACTCCCCGAAGTCCACGGGGTCGGCCGCGGCCCCCGGCCCCCCCGGGGGGGGCGCCCCGAGGGCGTCCCGGGCCAGCTCCGCCCCCGCCCGCGCGTAGTCGACGAGGGCCCCCGCCTCGGGGGCGAAGGGGGCGTAGACGGCGGCGAAGCCCCAGGCCACCGCGCCGGCCCAGCGGGGGTCGGGCGTCTCGGGCGCGCCGTCCCGCCTCGGCGGGAAGCGCGTGTCGTAGAGGGGCGAGGCGCCCAGGTCCCCGAGGGAACATTTCCGGAAGACCGCGTCGACGAAGAGGCCGTACTCGGCCGGCGGGGAGAGGGCCAGGCCCGACCAGAGCTGAGGGAGGTAGTGCCGCGGGACGCCCCCGGTGGGCCGGCGGGAGAGGGGGCACTTGAACTCGAGGAGCACCGCCGCGGGGCGCCCCCCGCCCCCCGGGGCGTCGCCCGTCCGCAGCCGCGGCTCCCCGCCGCCCCCCCCCGGGAGGAGCTCCACCACGCAGTAGCCGTCGGGGCTGTTGGCGTGGAGGCCCTCGAGGGCCGAGCCGGGCGGGGCGGGGACGCTGACGTCGGTGCCCCGGAGGGTGGTCCCGCAGTCGAGGGCGACGAAGCGTTCGATCACCCCCTCGAAGAAGGTCCCCCACCGGCAGGCGGTGTTCCCCCCGAACACGGAGAGGCCGGCTTTCGCGGCAACGACGTCGAGGAACGACGAGTAGCGGTTGTGCCCCATGAGGGCCGCGACTTCAGAGCCCCCCACCGACCCCGCTTTCGCTTCTTTCCATTCCTGCGTGCGCTGGCGGGCGCGGTGGGCGTGGCGCGCGACGAAGGTGGCGATCGCCGCGTCGAGCCGTCCCCACTCGCCGGAGTGCGCTTCCGGGCAACCCATGGCGGGCGTATCCAGCCCCCCCCGTCTCTCTAATAAAAAATGCCGCGTCCGTCCCGCGCCGCGCCTTCCGGCGAAAGGGCCCGGCGAGGGCACCCGCCCAGAACGGGCGGCCTAGGCGGAGAGGGCTTCTTCGAGGGCGGCCGCTGCTTCGTCGAAGTAGACGGCGACCTGGCCACGGTATTCTTCCACGGCGGCCGCATGGGGGGCGGCCCCTTCCTCGAGCCGGGCCACCCCCGCGTCGTCCCCCGCCGGGACCGCCCGGAGGGGGAGGGGGGGGAGCGCGGCCGGGGGGGGCGGGGCGGGCGCGAGGGGGGTCCCCCGGGCCGCGGCCGCGAGGAGGGCCACCTCTTCGGCGAGCCGGTGGAGCTCGCGGACGTCGGTCTCGGGCTGGGCGCCCCGGACGCCATCGGGGGTGAGCGCGGGGACGGTGAGGGGGGCGTCGGGGGGGAGGCCCAGCCGGCTCCAAAGGCTGGAGGCCCCCTGGCCGGTGAGGGCCCCCTCCAGAGCCTCCAGCGCCGTCGCTAGTCGTTCGGCCGCGCACCCCAGGGGGTCCCCGAGGGGCGGGGCGGGGGCGCCCCCCCCCACCGCCCCCCCCCCGGCGCCGGCGAAAACGCTCTCCAGGACGTCCCCCCCCGAGACGTAGGTGCGCCCCCGGTAGCGGCTGGAGGGGGCGCCGCCCCCGCCGTGGGGGGCCGCCGCCCACTTCGCGCGCCGCCGGGAGATCTCGTGGGCGGCCCACCCCCCCACGGAGCGCTCCGCCCCCCCCACGAACACGGTCGAGCCCTCAGGCTCGGCGTCGCCGAAGTAGGGGGGCCCCCGCCCCCCTCCCCCCGGGGGGGGGCGGTCTTCGACGAAAACCGATATGTCCTCGGGCGCTGCCATCGCACCGCGCCCGACAATCTATCCCGGGAACGTATATAAGCCGAGCTCAAAAGGCCGGGGCCCCCAATGGAAGCTCTTCGGGGTCTTCGTCCGGACAACGTGGGGGGCGGCGAAGAAGCGGAGGGGTGCGCCTGCGGGGACGGCGGGGGCCCCCCGCCTCTGCGGTACGAGGCCGCGCCCGCCGACGGGGGGGCCGAGGCGGCCTACGAGCGCGAGGGGGCCTCTTTCGCGCTCGGCGCCCCTCCCCCCGGGGACTCCCTGGAGGCGCTCTTCCCTTTCCCCCCCGAAGAGCCCCTCTCCCTCTCCGCTTTCATCGTCGGGGGCCGCGAGCGCCCCCCCACCGGGGGGGCGGCCGAGGAGGGGGCGCCGGGGGGAGCGCTGGGGACCTCGACCTGCGAGTGCGTCGAGACCCTCTCCCGGGAGAAGGGCCAGCCCTGCTCGACCGCCCCGGTGGTGGCGGCGATCTCGGAGTTCGTCCGCGAGGTCGCCCCGGAGGAAAAAGGGACGACCTCCACCGAGGCGGTCCGCGGGGCCGCCAAGGTCCTCGGCTGCACGAGCGAGTCCTGCATCGTCGCCCACCCCGACTTCCGGGAATTCGTCGAAGGGGAGACCGACCTCCCCGCCGCGCGGCTGGACGCCGAGCTCCTCCTGCGTTTCAAGCCCCCGGGCCCCCGGAACTCCACCCGCCTCCTCTCCAACTACAACATCGATGACGTCCTCCAGCAGTGGGCCATCGCCTACCCGGCCTTCTTCAACTACTCTTTCAACATGATCGACTTCGAGACGGCGGGGGGGTCGCTGGCCCAGACGGACGTGGCGGGGATCCTCGAGGGAAAAGAGCCCCAACAGCTCTCGGGGGGGGTCGTAGTCCGCCGCTGCTGCACCACTTTCGCTTGCGCGATCAACACCGACGTCTCCACGGGGCGGGGGAAGCACTGGGTGGCGATCTTTGGCGACTGCCGCGGCGGGGGGGCGTGGAGCCTCGAGTACTTCAACTCGGCCGGGAACCCCCCCCCCGTCGCGGTCACCCGCTGGCTGGAGACCGCGACGGAGCGCCTCAGCACCCACCGCCGCGCCAATCCCCGCAAGTTCGGGGTGGCCCCCGTGACGGGGCTCCCCGTCACCGACGTGCGCCACCAAGACTCCCAGACCGAGTGCGGGCTGTACATTCTCTTCTACATCCGGGCGCGGCTCGAGGGGCGCCCCTGCGCGGAGTTCGCCCGTTCCCGGATTCCCGACGCGGCGATGGCGGAGTTCCGGTCGCACGTCTTCCGCGAAGAAGGGTAGCGGCCCAGCCGCCCGCGGAGGGCCGCCGAAAAGATCGGCGCCGGATATACTGCGGCATCGTCCGCGCTGGCAGTGCGGAGCGGTATTCGTGGAGACGAATCCGGGCGGAGAGGGATGGCCTTCGCCGTGGGGCTCCTCGTCGCCTTCGTGGCTCTCGGGCTCGTCCTCCTCATCGTCTGCGCCGCGGGCAAGGGGCGCCTCCCCCACGCCGAGACCTTCATGCGGGGGACGCAGTACCGCCCCGCCTGCGGGGCCCACTGGCTCCAGAATCGGGTCCGCGAGTGCAAGGGGATGACGACGGGCGAAATGCCCAGCATCGAGGAAGACCCCTACCTCAGCTGGCTGCCCTGCTGCGGCTCGCTGGGGGCCCCCCCCCCCACCTACCACTAGCCGGGGCGCGTGGGCCCCGGGACTTTTCGGCGCCGTGTATACTCGCTGCCCCCCGGGGAGGCCTTTCGCGGCGCAGACGTTCGTCTCGATGGCGCCCGCGCCTCCGGTGGTGGGCGGGGGCGGGGGCGTGGGCCTCGCGCTTGCCTGCATTGTCTTGATGGTGGTCTTCTTCGCCGGCCTCTACCTGGGCCGCCAGAAGGGGGCGCCGGAAGAGAAGCTGGGCCTCGGGCCGGTCGCCGGGGACGGGGGCCCCGAGTGGCCGGTCGGCGGCGACGAGGGGGGCCCGGGCGCCTGGCCCAACCCGGGCGCCTGGCCCGCCGGGGGGGACGGCTTCGAGGTCGCCCGCGAGTCCCAGCCCCCGGCCGCGTGCCCCGACCCGGATTTCTCCCCCCTCCTCACCTCCGGCTACCCCTACAACTTCTCCCTCGAGAGCCCCGACCCTGTGGAGGTGGGCGAAAACCGCATGTACTCGTCGGCCGAAGTGGACCCCCGCGTCACCGGCCAGCTCTACGCCGGCGCCCGGGCCGCCGGCGTGGGCCGCCAGTTCATTTACGGGAACCGGGTCTCCTTCGGCGACAAGTGGGGGATGCGCGAGTTCAGCACGGGGGTGCCGGGCCAGACGGGCGTCGACGTGGGCCCCCTGGGGATGTGCCAGTACTCTCTCAACGGGACGCCCGACGTCTTCGACGACGGGATCCCCCCTGAGTGGATGATGCCTTCCACGCCGCCCAACTGGTACAAGCCCAAACAGCGTGACTACTACAACGTCGAGACCGGGGGCCCGTCCGTCTACCCGAACAACCTCATGCCGCTGTACGAGCCGGACCACGGGCCGTTGTTTGGCTAGGAGGCCGCCCGCGGGCGTCCGACCATTTTCCCGCCCCGGGCCGAGAAGCTTTTTGCGTTCCGGATATAGCCGCCCGCTATGAACGGGCTCGTGTTCGCCTTCGCCGCCGTGGTGCTCCTCATCATCGCGATGGTCGTCTACGCCCGCACCCGGGGGGGCAGCGCCCCGGCCGGCCCCGGGATGGGGCTGGGGGTGGCCTGCATCCCGGGGGGGCCGCCGTGCGACGCCCCCCTGGTTTGCCGCTCCGCCCCGCCGGGGGGCGGGGACGCCTGCCTCCCCCCCGGGAGCGACCCCTCTGGGGGCGGCTCGCCGGGCGGCCCCCGCCCGGGGAGCGCCCCGCCAGGCTGCCCGGCGATCGCGCCGGGCTACGGGGGGGAGGGGGACGCCTGCAAAATCCCATGCGAGTGCCGGGTGCCCTTCCGGTGCGACCTGGGGGCGCACAAATGCGTGGCTGGGGGCTAGCCGAGGGCGGCTTTTAGCTCTTTTGCCCCGCGCGGGGCGTGCGCGGGGGTAATAGGGCGCCGTCCGCACCCCGGTGGGCCCTGCAGGTCTGCGGGCCGGGGTCTGAACCATGCGCGGCCGTCCCATCCTGATCGGCGCCCTGGTGGCGCTCGCGCTGGTGGCAGTGGCGGTGGCCTACGCCCTTAGCAAGCGCCCTCCCCCCTCCGGCGGCACCCTGGGCCGCGACTGCAGGGAGGCGAAGGACTGCGACTCCCCCCAAGCCTGCGTCCGGGGCACCTGCAGCCTCCGGGCGACCTGCGGCCTCGTCGCCCCCCCATCTTCGGGCGGCCCTTTCCAGCTCGTTAGCCGGGAGCTGGACGGCTACGCCGTGGGGCTGAGGGGCTGCTGCCGCGGCGACGTTTCTCCTTACTGGGCCGACCTGGTCGACCTCCGGACCGCGGGGCCGGGGGACACGACAACGTTCGACGTGGTCCCCGCCAAAGACGCCTCGCCCGCGGGCGGGTTCTTCCTGGTCGCGTCCCCCTCTCCCGACAAAGGGGCCCGGAGCTTCCTCTCGAGGGCGGACGAGAATAACCGGCTCATGGTGGGAGGGCTCGACCCCGACCCCGTCGCGGACCCCCACAAGTTCAACCCCGGGGACCGCCCTGGGGCGCTCTGGGGCCTCCTAGAAGGGGGGGCCCTCGGCGACCCCGGGCACCGCACGCTGGCCGGGGCCGTGCGGTGCCCCCCGGTGGCGGGGCGGGCCGTGGCTTGCGACGTCCCGGGGGTGGAGCACCCCCCCCGCCCCCTCGCGACGGGGGTCCCCTACGCCGCCGGCTACACCACCGACGCCTGCGAAAACGACCCCGCCTTCCGGTGGGATCTCCGCCCGGCGCCCCGCGCCTGAAAGGCGGGCCGGGAGCGCGCGCACCTCTCCCGGCCAGGTATATGTCCCCCTGCCCGGCTTGCTCGCCAGGCGAGATGGTCGGTTTCCTATTCGGAGTGATTTGCGTGGCCGTCATCGTCATCATGATGGCCGCGTACGCCCACGTCAGCGGGAACGGGAAGGGCCACGGCAATGGCGGCGGCAATGGCCACGGACGGCAAACCCCCTGCGCGGAGGACGGCGACTGCGCGGCGGGGCTCGTCTGTATCCCGTCGTCGCCCGGGGGGTCTTCCGCGTGCGGGTTCGCCCCTTCGGCCCCTTCGGCGGGGGACTGCGAGAAGGACAGCGACCGCAAAGAGTGGTGGTTCTCCTGCGTCGGCGGCCGCTGCGGCACCCCCCTCAGTCCGCTCCCCGTGGCCCGCCCGATCCCCTGCGCCCAGGACTCGGACTGCGGCGGGAAAGGGCTCGGCCCCGTGGCGCCCCCGGGCGGCTGGGCCGACGGGTTCCGCACCCGCTCGACCCCCCCGCCCCGCCCCTGCGAGGCGGGGTGGCACCGGGTAGGGGGCCACTGCGAGCTGGAGCCGCCCGCGCGCCACCAGCGCCCCGGGGGATGGCCCCGGGTGGGGCCCACGGCGCACGCGTGAGACCGAACCGCTCTTTTCTGTCCAAGAATAGCCCGGGTCCACGGCGAGCGACGCCCGGACAACGGCATGGAAGCGAACCCGCCAGCGGCCCCCACCCCCGGGGCGGGGGTGAAGGGAGCGAAAGGCCCCAAGGCGCTGCGGAAAAAGAAGACCCTGATGTGGGCCGCGCTCGCCATCGCGATCGTCCTGGTCCTCCTCATCATCGTGGGCGTCTGGTGGTACCTCGCCCACCGGCGAGAGTGCAATGTCGACCAGGACTGCGGGTCGGGGTACCTTTGCATCGATGGGCACTGCCTCACCAAGGGAAAGGCGAACCTGGAAGACAAGTGGAAGTTCATGGCGGTCGCCAGCGTTGACAACTGCAACGGGGTCGACCAGAACGGCGACCTCCAGGAGGGGGGGAAACAGACCTCGGCCGCCAACTTCCGGGCGGTGCTGCCCAAGGACTTCCCCTGCCGCCCCGCGGCGGGGATGCCGGGGGGGGCCTCCCTGGGAGGGGGCGACTGGGCGGCCTTCTGCTCGCGCGCGGTGAAGGGGGGGGCGACCTTCCTCACGGGGGAGGCGCACCCCGCCGGCACGGTGCTCCTCGTGGAAGGAAAAGAGGTCGTCGTCGCGCCCCCCTACGCGGTGGGGGGCATCGTGGTGCGGCGCAACGGCAC
>Ga0233415_10000915_pt1 | contig 13274 bp, 15 predicted proteins | sample Na_anoxic_12_MG_FD_188631 | JGI IMG/M metagenome (GOLD analysis project Ga0233415, IMG submission 188631) | Seawater microbial communities from Saanich Inlet, British Columbia, Canada - Na_anoxic_12_MG | ecosystem: Environmental > Aquatic > Marine > Inlet | place: Canada: British Columbia... | reverse complement strand
AAAACATCAAATGATAAAATTAGAACTTATTCGCCATAAATCAAAAGGGTCATATAATGTTGAAATGGGTATTGAAATTGTATTAACTGTATTAAGATTAAGATATTTTCATCTTACAAATGATATTAATATGATGATGAAAGATATAAAAAATATAAATTATCCACCAGCCCAAAAATTTTATTCAACATTTCTCTATAATAATGATATTACTGGTATTTTATATAATTTAAAATGTGATAATCATCTAGAACATTACTTTATGTGAATAAAAATAGTTAAAAATAAAAATAAAAAATTATCCAAATAATAATTGTTTTGTTGCTTTCCATTGTTGATATTGTGTTCCTAATGGATTTAAAAATCGAGTATTAAATAATATACTAACTATAATAATCATAACAATTCCAATTACTTTATTCATACTAAATATAATTAACGAAATTAAAAAAAGAAACAAAAAAGCGTATTGAGCCATATTAATCATAGACTCGAAATGTTTTTTTGCCTTCATTCCTTCATCAAAATTTTTATGCATAAATTGAATTACAACCATACCATTTTTCCCAGATGGTTCAAAATAATATTCGTAAAATGGCATACAATTATGTTTTTTCATTATATAATCCAAAATATATTGAGGATAAATATAAAGTAATGGAGCGCTACTATAACATTTAAACGAGTAAAATGGAGTAAATCTCATTTTATCTTGAATATTATAATCCCATTGTCCTTTATCAACAACATTATTAATATTTTCAATTAATGCTTTATTTTTCGTACTTAATATGTATGCACCACCCCTAGCCAGTCTTAATCCTACTTCTATAATTTTATCATCACGATATTGAACATTTACCGCTCCCGTAAATCCCGACATGTGTCTATTCACCCAATCAGTTATCTTTGAAATGGGTTTATTATCAGGACTTATATATTTCCAATCGTCAATAAATCCATTTTGAGAGTCTGAATATATATAGGTTATTTGATGAACTATTTGTCCATTTATTAAAAAATAATCTGTCATCTGTTCTTTCGCGTCTATAAATTCTGACCACATCATATCGGGTGTATTTTTGTAGTTATTGATTTCTTCCCAATTATTTATTTTAAAACAATTTTTACTAGTAGCTGTTTCATGACCCCATCTAGGTTTTATAAAAATAGGTAAATGAATATTATCATTTTTTTTTAATTTATTTAAATTGCCTGCCATCAAACCCTGTGATTTAGCTATCCATAATTTATCATACACAAAGTTATGGTCATTATATTTATAAAATGCTTGAGAATCAAAATCTGGAATATTTTTTGATATAAAAAAATCAAATGGGTCTACATATGGATTAAAAAATCCCATCATTTTACACCAAGGTATTTCATATTTGACTATTGATTTTAAATGTGTTTCTAATTCAGACATTATTATATTATATATATATTATTTTATTTCCAGTAAATATTAATTTCATATTTATTAATATATATTAATTATAATATGAAATTAATATTTATTGGAGATATAGAATTTGGAAGAAATAAAGATAAAATATGTAAATTTATATTACCTAGTGATATTATTAGTATAATAAATAAGAATGATTATTTATTTTTTAATTTAGAAACTGTATTATTATCTAATAAATTTAATATTAATAAAAATAAATTGGAAAATAAAGATATAAATATTTATTCTTATACAGAAAATAATATTAAGTATATAAACGACACCATAAATATACCTACATTTGTATCTACTATTAATAATCATACATTTGATTATAATATTAATGGGTATTATAATACATTAAAAGTTTTAGATAAATATAATTTTAAATTTACAGTTGAAAAATCATATTATATTGATAATAATTTTATTTATTTAAATGCTACAGATCACTGGACAATAATAGAAAAAAATAATATAAATTATCCAGAAAATAGAGAATTATGGAATAATCATTGTTTACTTATTGATACACCTATAAATGAGGAATATACATATAAATTAATTGAATATTTGAATAAAATAAAAGAGAATAGAAAAATAATATTTTCAATTCATTGGGGTAGAAATTTTGAAAATAATACAAATGAAAATACATATCTATATAATAAGATTGAATCGTTTTTCAAAAAAATATGCGACTTAGGCGTTGATATAGTTTTTGGACACGGTTCGCACCATATTGTAGATAAATATTATGAAATTTATAATAATAAATTAATTATTTACGGATTAGGTGATTATTCAGGAGATTTTGTATATAAACAAAATTATAGTACTGATAAAAGTATTATGTTGATATACGATACAAATAGTAATGAATGTAGAGAAATTTTATTAAAAGGAGATTATATACCATATCAAGGATCAGATAATAATTTAAAATGTAAATATTCATATATTTTAGATAATGATTTGAATAATAATAAAAAACCAAATGGTGGTGGTAATACTTTCGCACACGAGATTGAACGATTGGAATTAATACCATATTTAAATAAATATAAAATAAAAATAGATAAAATTAACAAGAATTTAATATATAACAATAAAAAGATAAGTTATCAAAATTATTTTAATACTAATTTAGAATATGTAGAATATTGTAGAAATAAAGAATTATCAAATATTATTTATGATAAACACAATATTCCATACCCAAAAACAATAAAGTGTAAAGATTTAAATAATAATAAAAATAATATTATATTTCCAGTTTTATTAAAGCCAATCAATGGATCAGGTGGTCGTGGTATTATTAGTGATATAATGAATATATCTGATTTAAAATATAATATGAATAAAATTAATACCAATGAATATATTATTCAAGAACAAGTAAAAGGTAAAACATATAGAATACTAGTTTTAAATAATAAGATTATATATATAAGATATTATCCTACTCCATCAATTACTGGTAATGGTAAGGATAGTATAGATACACTTATTGATAAATTAAATAATAAATTAAAAAAGGTTAATTCATCTTCTTATGTTAAATTTATTTCATATGATTATATAAAATCTCAAGGCTACGAAAGGGATAATATATTAGAAAAGAATAAAAAAATATATATTACTAATGTTATAAACTATTGGAATGGTGCACAAGAAATATCATTTATCAAGCCTGATGATATTCATCCAATAAATATTGAATTATTTATACACACAGCAAAATCATTTAAATTAAATTTTATAGGAATTGATTATATAACAAGTTCACTGGCATTACCTTATTATTTAAGCAATGGGAATATAATAGAAGTAAATTGGAAGCCAGGATTTCAAGATATTTTTAATAATGATCCAGAAATATTTATACAATCATTAATTGAAGTTAATCCGTTTCCCGGTTTTTCTGTTACCGAACAAAAAAATGATGGTATAATCGATAGATGGGTTAATGCTTTATTTTAATTATATTATTTTATAAATTAAATTAATATAATATATAATATAATATATGTATAGTTATACATTACCTTATACTATTAATCCAAAATTTCTTCCTAGATATTGGAAAACAGAACATACCGAAAATTATATCTCCAAAGAGCAACATAAATTATTACATAAACCACAAAATACTACACAACAACTTATACCTTTTTTTATATATAAAAATCGTTAAATACATCTAATCTATTAAAAAGATGGAATAGTAACCATATTATCGAAACAATTGTCTTCACCTTGAACATCCGTCGCGCAGGCGATTTGTTTGTTGGGCGAACCATCTATTGAAGACATTGACCAACATGTAAATGCCCCTGCTAAATAGTTACCGTTTTCACACTGAAGTGAAACCATAGTAGGTCCCCCAAATGTGGACCGAATAGAGTCACTAGATACCATATTGCCTACATTATCAGTAATAATTGACGGGGTTCCAAATGTTTTGCCTAGATTTAGTGTAGTATTGAAGTAATTCTCTTGACTAAGAGGTGAACATGTTCCGTGTTTGGTCCATTCGTGTTCCCAGAAAGAATCATAATCAGGGTCGCTGGTATTTGACTTGACATTGGGCCAATATTGATTCATATCGTCCATACCAATATCAACAATGACCTCTTCGTCAAATGGTTCATCTGTACAATCAGACGGATATCCACCTGTCGAGTATTGGGGCCATAGTCCATGTATGACAAAATTGGTTTCCCAAAACTTCTGTGGATCGGCGCATTGGACCCAGGTAGGATTTTCGTAACAGCTTTCAGGTTCCCATATATAAGCAAATACATATGTGTCGGCCGGAGTTTGTTCAACAATAGTCTGTGATTTCATTGACGAGTTTTCAAGTGACCCGCTAACAAGTAATAAAGTGGGTAAGAATGAAGATAACATCAACATATGGAGAACTTGGTAAATTATATTCATATTTATTATACAAGAATATAATTTAATTCTCAATACTTGCTTCATATTTGCCTCCTTTTGATAAATTTTCTACTGCCCATAATGGCTGTAAATTTGTATAGTGAAAACATTTTTTTTGCTCTTCTTCATTCTTTAAATCAAAACTACAACATGGTTTTATATGGTCTATATGAATCTCGTTACCCATCTTATCCCAACTCATTCCTTCCGTAAATTTGGCTTCAAAATACTTGGTAAATTCTTTTTTTGAACAACCTAATAAATCGTATGTTTTATCTTGTTTTCCTATATTTCGTTCTCTCAATACCTTTCCTATTCTACATCGTATAAGAAATACTGCTCTAAAATATGGATCTTCTTTGTATTTTTTTTTATTATATTTTTTTACATTTTCAATTATTTCTTCTCTTTTATTTTCATAACGAATATCACTAACTTCCCTTCTTCTACCAGATTTTTTATAATTTTCATTATATATCATATCTTTTTCACGATATTTTGGATCATTTTTTCTTTTATTTTGTCTATATTCATTATTACATTCACGACACATTCTGCCTAATCCATCCCAACTTGAACATTGTTTATTAAATTCATTTAATTCTTTTGATTTATCACATGTAGGGCAATGTTTTTTTTCAATATCATTTTCAAAAATATGTTCTTTTCGTTTTCCCATTTATACATTTACTAAATATTTTATTTTTAAGTAATTTCTTCATATATTCCTAAATATTTTAGTCTTTCTCTTTTTGTAGTTTTTCTTTTCTTTTCAAATATTCTCGTTTATTATATTCTTTCTTTTGTTCTGGTGTAGGTCTATATTTTTTATTTCGCTCATTAATAATCTCTTTATTTTTTTCATAATATTCTTTTTTATATGAAGGTGCTGTATATCTTTTTAAATGTTCTTTTAATTTTTCATTTTCTTCTTCTAGCTCTTTTATTCTAGCATCTTTATCCATTATTATATTATATAATAAATTATTTATATAATTTATTATATTACAATATATATCAGGAGATTACATTTCACCTCCTCTTAACCGGAGCACGAGATGCAGTGTGCTTTCTTTTTGCACGTTATAGTCTCCTAATGTGCGACCATCTTCAAGCTGTTTTCCTGCAAAGATTAAGCGCTGCTGATCGGGGGGGATACCCTCCTTGTCTTGAATTTTTTGTTTAACATTATCAATAGTGTCGGACGCCTCTACTTCTAGCGTAATAGTCTTTCCAGTAAGAGTCTTAATAAAGATCTGCATTATATACTTTATAAAGAAACTATTTTAAATCGTTTTTTAATCTATTTACCAATATCCTCTAAATCTACGATTCATAAACCGACGGTCATACGGACCAGGAGCCATATAAACATCGGGGGCATATACAACGTTTTTTCGGTAGGGTCTTCCGCCATATACAGGAGGATAAAAGTATCTTCCTATACCAGCACCTCCACCAGTAACTACAACTTTTTCTGTTGAGGTTGTGTCAGTGGGTCCTAAAATTCCCAACATAGAGAGAATAACAATAAAAATTAAAAATGATGCTAGAGTAAAAAAAACAGTTTTACTTTCCATTCTTATATATATATTGAATAAAATGTTATTATTGTTTGAATTGTTTATTACACTACTCTATTTACTATATGTTCAATTTTCTCCGCAGATGGGTAATATATGGTGGAGAAATGATTATTTCTCTCCAATGGGTGGAATACGCTTAATGATATATCCTTTGAAGGAAATACAAATGTGGTACCCCGAATTTTGGGATATCAATTATTTCATTTGGCTTTTATTTGGAGTATGTATATACATAACAATATTTCAGATACATATGTTTATTAATAAAGAAGATGAGTTTCAATAACATAACTTAAAAAAAAGCACTAATAATTAATATTAATAATATTAATAATTATATATGTATAAATATGCTTTATTAACAGGACTAGGAATAGGAGTAGGAATAGGAATGATAATGGTTATAGGAGTTTGGGTAAAAGTTTGTATTAACTATAATCAAATTGATATTGAAGAAAATATTGATGAGACTAATGGTAATGAAAGTGATAGTTCTGATAGTACTGATAGCAGTAATGATAATAATCGAGGATATATACGATATTTAGAAAATATACTTGATAATTCCACAGAAGTAACAACTAATTCATTTACTTTACATCATGTAGATGTAGATGTAGATGTATCATATAATATTATAAATCCAGAATTTGTTATTGTTCCGCCAAATCCGGCTAATCCGCCTAATTCACCAAATTCACAATCAAATCCAACACCATCCGCCCCACTAGAACCCTCATCTAATGTAATAACTATTGAAAATGAAGATATTTTAGGTAATATTGAATATACTTATGTAGAATATTAATAAAAAAATAAAAAAGTTTTTATTTAATTAAATGTTATAAAATCTATACTATTCCTAATCTAATTTTTATTTTTATTTTTATTTTTATTTATTTTTATTTATTAATTATTACATAAGTGTGTAGAAAACAACTTGCGTGTTTCCATATCCAAACTTGACTCAAAATTACGATTATTGAGCTGTCTATTATCATCATTATAAGAATTAATGGATTTTTGAATCTTACATTCCATACTCATACTACCATCATTATTCTCATAGAAATCATAACCATATTTATTCAGTGGATCAATATTATTGAGTAAATCTTCTTGACGGCTTTGTTCAAATATAGCACGAAATTCTTTAGAATGAACAACACCTCCATCTCTATATTTATGCCAAGCAGCTAGTAGAGGGCGTTCATTATCAACAGCATTATCAGCAGTTTCAAGTTCATCAATGGTCATAGGATTATCATTATAATCTTCATCATAATTTTCATTCTCTTGTCCCATTAATTGGTCAATAGTTTCTTGTAGGCGCTCGATTTGCTCCTGTTGTGTTTTAATAATATTTTGTTGTTCTGTCAAAATATTATCTTGTGATGTGACCTTTTCTTCTAGTAATCTAGTATTTTCAGCTAGTTGATGAATATTCAAGTCAGTGTCTTTAATTGGTTTATGATTTTTTAATAATACCCAATATTCAGGACGAGTTGGATGTGTATACAGTTTATAGGATGTATTCATATCATGAGTTTCATTTATAATCATATTTCCTATTGGGGTATTCAATACATTATTCATATGAACAAATGCTGAATTATAGGAATTATTTCTATGATTTTCTGAAGTAATTTCGGCGAAATCGACGCGTTTTACCTCACCAATACAATTAATATTAAATACAAATTTAATATCTTCTTCGGTATAATTTTTTGAAATACGAGGGATATAGAAACTGAATATCTCATTTTCATCACCTATATATCTAGATGGAGTATTCATATCGTTGTAGTTCATGTTCATGTTAGAGTTCATTTTGTTAAGTTTAAAGTTTAGCTTTTAAGTTTCAATTAAGAATTACTCAACAACAATTAACAAAAAATACTTCAATTTTTTTTGAAAATGAGTTTTTTTTTATTTTATAGTTTAAAAATTTTGTTTAAAATTCAAAATCGTATTTAATCTTGATTTTCTCTCTAAGGATTATTAGTTGTTCTTCTAATTGATATTCTTCTGGTAAAACCATTCTAAGATTTTGTCTTTGTCCGTCTGGTGCTTTTCTATCAAATGTTAAATGAGGCTTTCCTCTATAATCTCGGTTGCTTACAAATGTAGGCAAAACCTTTTCTACAACAGTAGGATAAATATCATTTTCCAAATCTTCTACGATTTTGTTTGCTTGGGCTAGTTTTTCTAGAATGGGGATTTTTTCGGATTTAGATGAGGTGAGTTCCTTGTCTAGTTTTGGATGTTTTTCAACACGAAAAAATTCTCTATAAAGATTTTTTTCTTTATTGTAACATTCTCTATTATAGGTAACATATTTTTTAATCATATCTTCATTAATTTCTTCGGGTAAAGGTTGTGCTGATGTTTTCCTTGCTCGTTTTGTTCCTTCCTTAATACCTTTAGAATTTTGTCGTTGAACTTCTTGAGATACTATACGCAGATTTTCACAAGTATTATTTAATGGGTCTTGGTCAATATGGTCTACGCTTTTATTTTTGGTTCCTTTACCATTCCAATAATAATTCATTATAACTTGATGGATAAATAATGAATTATTACCCAATATATATCCATTATTATGATAAGACCAAATTATTTTATTGTTATTAAATTCGTTACTATTTTTTTCAAAGTCTAAAATTTTTTGATAAGAAATAGGACATAGTCTACATAATTTATTTTTATTACAAAGCATTAAATATTCTTCCTTATTATATTCATTTAATATTTTACAGATAGGATTTTTAAATTCTCCAGCATATTTACCTCTGCGAACTAATATTCCATCAGTCAAATATTCTATAACATTATAATTTTTTGTTAATTCAATAAAATCTTTTGGAACTATACTTTTGATATTTTTATGTCTTAAGTCAAATATATTATTTGTTTTAAAATTATAATTATATAATTCAGGATTAAATTCAAATATGTATTCAAGTAATGTAATATATTTTCTATTTACTCCATACGATGGATATATATCATTATCATTGTAAAATATAAATTTTTTGCTATAATTTAATATCATTTCAAAAACATGATCATCAACAATATATATTTTTCCGTTAGAATATTCAATATTCCAGCTATTTTCATAAATACTATTTATGAGATATTTTGGTTTTGTTTGATTGTTCATATTATAATTAGTATAATATGAATATCTTTAAGTTAAAATAATCTTAATATATATAAAATATATATAATGAAAATTTAATTTGAATAGGCGAGCCCGCCCATACCAGACATGACACGAAGGACATTGTAGTTGGTAGCATAGACACGGACCTTAGCAGTCTTGGTTCCTTCAACAGTGGCGTTACTGAGAACAAGTTGAAGAGTAGCATTGTCAATTCTTGAGAAATTGCATGAGCCAGAAGGTTGATGTTCCTCAGGGCGCATGGCAAAAGAGTAGACATTGATACCGGTGTCAGGGGCACGGGTGTGGTGTTGCCATGGTTGAACAAGATCAAAGTATGTTCCTTCACGCTCAGAGAATCTATCTTGACCATTAAGTTGTAATTTACCTGTAACAACAGGATTTTCACCCCAACAATGCATATCTAAAGAAGCTTCAGAAAGAACAAAGGTTCCAGCATCAGAGACACCAGAGTTGGCAATAGCAACTTGAGGAGATTGTGCGGTTTGGTTAGAACTGGTTCCGAAACCAAAGTTGACTCCGGCGTAGTCATCGGCAGCAAGTCCAGCAGCAACAGCAGCGTTAGTGCCAGGGTTGGTCCACCAGTTTTGGGCAGTAACATCAACGGCACCAGCATCGTGGAAAAGACCATCAGCGGTGATGTATGATTGAGAAGTCTCAGCAACTCCGTCAGGTCCACCGAAAGAGTGGATGGCATTAGGAAGAGCATCAACGGCATCAGTATAATTGAAAGGTTGGGCACCTAATACGGAGAAAAGAGTTTGTCCGCATTCAAGAGAAGCACAGTAATCAACATTTTCATCAGGTTGGACAACCCAGATAAGCTCTTTAACAGGATGGTTAAAATTGAGCTTGATTTTATTGGAGGAGGAACCAACAGATTCATCACCAGTAAATTGAAGTTGTTCAATAAGGTATTCATGAGGATTTTGAGCCATTCTACGACGCTCATCAGTATCTAAGAAGACATAGTCAACATAGAGGGAAGCAGCGACAAGAGATTGGTTGTATGCGGTAGTGACTTTACCGGATCCAGTGTTACCCTTGGCACCATTAGCATTACCGACGCAGTTAAGGTCTCCAACAGCCCATAAGCACTCATCAAGAGGACGGATATCAAGATTGATCTTGACTTCGTGATATTGAAGAGCGATTAAAGGAAGAGCAAGTCCAGGATTACGGCAGTACCAGAATTGGAATGGAACATAAAGAGTGGTCTCAGGAAGAGCGTTACGAGGAGCACACACTTGACGAGGAGCGTTGGATTCACAAGGTCCATCAACATCATTGAAAGAAGGATCAGTGATGAAGGTAAGTTGAGTGGTATTACCAATCATCTTGTAGTATCCACGTTGTTGTTCAGAAGTAAGGGTAAGTTGATTCCAGATGTGCATCCAGTCACCATATTGACGATCAATTCTTTGACCACCAATCTCAACCTCAACTTGAGAGATAAGTTGCTCTCCAGGGAAATCTAACCAACGAGCGTAAACACCAACGGCAGAACCAGAGGAATTTTTCATTTGTTGATTGATTTCAGGAAGAGTAACTTGAAGATATGTGCGGTAAGCAAGATCACCATTTCTACTGATGGTACAGGTTACACGGCGACCGAAATCGGCTTGACCGTTAAATGTTTGTTCAATAGATTCCATTGCAAAATTAGTATGACGTCTATAAGAGACTTTCCAGAAAGTAATTTGAGGGTTGCCAGTAAGATATACATCTTGGGCACCGTAAGCTACGAGTTGCATTAATCCACCTCCCATTGGTTATATTATTGCTAAATATTTTTTTTTTATGAATATATCTATATTATCTACATTTAATTATTTAATTAAATTTAATTTAAAATTCTCCTTCAAGAATGTATGTATATAATTATTCGAAAATACTTCTTTTTTTCCTTGATGCGATTTAATAAATATATATTCATCCTTGTTTTTTTTCATATTCCATCCATTATTTAATGAATTATAAAGAAAACAAAAAATATATTTATCTTTTTCACATATATCAGCACTAAATGGCATTTGAAATGCTTCATCTATATAAATTTTGGAATCTTTTTTTTTAAGAACATAACAATTTTGTTTTTTCTGAATTTTCCAGTTATTTTCTAAATAATTATTTAAATAAAACATTAAATTAATAATTTTTGGGTTTAATTGACTGATATCAAAATTGTCAATATTAATGTTCATTTTTGTTAAATAGAGAGAAAACATTAATAAAAATATAACTCGAAAACATTAATGGAAAACATTTACAGAAAACATTTACAGAAAAATATGTATTAAATATAATTTTTTTAAAAATATTATATTGAATGCCTAGTTTTAAACATAAAACCAATAAAAAAATTGTATTGGACGAAAAAAGTATAATTACTTTAGATAGTAAACATAAAGAAATTGAAAAAGATTTTGAACGGGATCAAAGTGAAATTATCCCTGATTTACGGGCTAAAAAAAAACATTTTATTAAATTATTACAAGACCCTTCATTAACTATAGATCAAAAATTGGAAATAGAAGATTCAATTAAGAATATTAAAAGTCAAATTATTGACCTCAAATCAAATAAGAAAAATTATTATTTAAATAATAATAAATATATTTATGATTATTTTGAAAATAAAAAGGAAATATCTAACAATAATAATCCAACTAAATTATTAAATTCCTTTTTTAAAATTAAAACCAATACAGAAGAAACTGATGATAGTCATAATAAAGATAATATTCAAAAATATTTATCCAATCTCGATGAATCTTTTATTGATATTAATAAATTTATTGTTGAAACCGATATTTGTCAAATATGTAGAAAAGGAGAACTAATCCCGATTGATCATGAAGGGATTATGGTCTGTAATTTTTGTCATAAACATATTCAATATTTAGTTGAAAATGAAAAACCATCTTATAAAGAACCACCCAAAGAAGCATGCTTTTATGCGTATAAAAGAATTAATCATTTTAGAGAAATATTAGCCCAATTTCAAGCAAAAGAAACAACACAAATACCTCCCGAAGTTCTTGAAAATATTAAGAATCAAATTAAAAAAGAAAGAATTGATTTAAAACAATTAAATAATAAGAAGGCTAAGGAAATTCTAAAAAAATTAGGATATAATAAGTATTATGAACATATACCTTTTATTAAAGATAAATTAGGTATTAGACCCCCTGTTATGAGTCCCGAATTAGAAGATTCATTATGTAATCTTTTTATGGAAATACAAGGTCCGTATGCTAAATTTTGTCCGGATGATCGTGTTAATTTTTTAAATTACTATTATACCGTTTATAAATTATGTGAATTATTAGATCAAGTCCAATTTTTACCCTATTTTCCTATGCTTAAAGACAGAGAGAAAAGAATTGAACAAGATGAAATCTGGAAAAAAATATGTGAGGAATTAGATTGGGAATTTATTCCCACAATATAAAAATAAAATATAAAATATATTATTATATTATTATATTAATGTCAAATACTATTCCTAATACAATAGATTTAGCCTTTTCTAGTAGCACATATTTACCTGAATCATTATTAAACAGTTGGTTAAATGTGTCAGGTGTTATATTAACCTCTAGTTTATTATTTTATCATATGTCACGTGTTCACTCATTAAAAGTGAATCCGTTTTTAGCTAAAATCGTGGCTATCGGTTTAATTATAGTATCTACCGCTTATATGCTTTATGCGTTTATCCCTTATTCAAAACGAATGAATTATACCATCTCTAAATGCACAAAATTAAAAGAATGTTCCCAAGAGCAAGTAGATGAATTACTATTTTTGAAAAAATCTTACTTAGCATTAGGAATAGGTACATCAGCAATTCAATTCATTATTGTTTATTTAATTATTTCTACTATTTAATAATATATTGTATATCATATTACATCATATTATTCTTTTCTTTTATTATTTGTTTTTATTATTTGTTAAGCAGGTTGTTTGAAAAATAATACTAGTTACTAAATAAGGATCACAATTAGAACTAGGTCGTCTATCTTCGAAATATCCTTGTTTCTCATCAACAGTAAGATTTCCTATTCTAATGGATGTACCACGATTACCTATTCCAAAG
>Ga0233415_10000914_pt1 | contig 13276 bp, 27 predicted proteins | sample Na_anoxic_12_MG_FD_188631 | JGI IMG/M metagenome (GOLD analysis project Ga0233415, IMG submission 188631) | Seawater microbial communities from Saanich Inlet, British Columbia, Canada - Na_anoxic_12_MG | ecosystem: Environmental > Aquatic > Marine > Inlet | place: Canada: British Columbia... | reverse complement strand
AAGATTTAAAGAGAATTGTTAAGAGAGTATTAAATGAAGGTTTGTTTAGTAGAAAGAAAAAAATAAAATCTTTTCAAGACTATAATGATTATATAAATGATATTAACACTACGGTTACTCTATATGAAAAAGGTGATAATTTTTTAGTTACAAGACGAGGAGATTATGATGAGTATGTAATTAAAACATTTAGTAAAGATGATTATAGCGTTGAGGATGTTTTAAATATTGTTAGTGATATGACTAATGAAGATAAGTTTAGAACAGAACCAGAACACTTTACACATAATGATGAAGGTACGGTTAATAAGTCAAATTATATCGATGAACTTTATAAAGATTATATAGATGGAAAAATAAGTAAAGATAGTTTAAAAGATATTATTCCATACTTAGAAAAACATAAAAGATCACAATTATTGGATATGATGAGAAATAATTAATTATTTATCAATATGAAAATTATATTAAGAGAAAATCAATTTAAAAGAATTATACTGAAAGAAGATATAATGGATTGCCCTACAGGTTTTGTGTATGATAAAGAAGTAGACAATTGTGTAAAAGTACAAGAAATAGATGAAGTGAATATTTTATCATTTGAGAACGATGTAGATGGTAGTATAAGTGAAAGTTATAGAAAATATGTACATAGACTAAAACAATTAGAAAAAATCTACGAAGAGGAGGGTGGAGTAAGAGAAATTAGTCCCGCATTTTATTATAAAAACCTTAAAAAACCAATGGGTGGGTACAATGTAGAATTTTTCGATAACCTATATCATATAGTGAATAATGAATATGTTAACAGATATAAAACATTTGAGATATATAGGAGAGAAAGTTTTATTGAGGATGAGGTAAGACCGATGGTAGGTAAACCTTACGTTTGGGGTGAAATGGGTCCAGAGTTTTTTGATTGTAGTGGATTAATATGTCACGTATTCGAAAGGGGTTGGAAACATAACGCACAAATGTTATACGATAAATCTAATTTATTTTATTCGATAGATGATGTTAAAGTTGGTGATATAGCTTATTTTGATTATGACCCTGATAATCTATATGATGAAATTAATAATCCTGATGGTGATAAAAAACCTATTGATCATGTGGGAGTAATATCAAAAAAAGAAGGAAATAAACTTTGGTTGATACATGCATCAGGTAAGTCAAACTGTACTGTAGAAAGATATGAAAAAAAGAAAAACAAATACGGTAAAAAAATAAAACCTATAAAATGTGTAGTTAAAGAAGAAAGGTTCAATAATTATTGGAAAAATAATGTCGCAGCATTTGGTAGACTAAAAGATTTCAACTTTTAATAAAAAAATAGTATATTTATATAAAAACAAATAAAATGGGAAGAATTTTAAAACAAAAAAGAATATTAATTGAGGAAGCTAATAGAAGAATGTTAAATGAATCTGAATACGGTACGGATTTAGATGGTGGTGATAATCCAGATACAGAATCTAAAAATTCTGCTTTGGGAGGTGCTTTAGGTATGTTTAATTTTATTGCCGACGCAGGTAAAAGGACAGTGGAAAAAAGAAGGAAAGATATGATTCCCACAATTAAGAAAAGTGAAGATATATTGATGAAGTTGATAGACTTACATAGTAAATATCAGACAAAAGATAACATTAAAGATTATTTTGAGAGGTTTAAAGATAAATCTATTGATGCCTATAGAGATTTTTATCAAAATCCTGACATAAGTGAATTTAAATCAAAAGTTAATCCTTTTAGTGAAAGTGATACAAATAAACTTATTAGAGAAATTGCGAAACTATATGAAACAGGACAACAAAGTACAAATATATCAAGAAGGTTTTATAGGATAGCTAGTGATTATGTAAAAGATATTAAGGACATTATAAGTGACATTGCGAGAGGTAAAAAAATGGAAGAAATTGATTTACAGATGCACCAGCTTTCAGATGATTTAATGGGGTTTATTGAAGAAAACCCTATTATGACATATAAAAATTAAAAAGTATATACAATGGGAAGATTAGAAAAAATGAAACGTCTTATTATTGAAGAGGCGAATAAGAGAGTATTAAACGAATCTGAAGATTCAGTGGAAATTATTGATTCTTTAATTAGTGATGTAGATTTAGAAGATGCAATAGATTCTGAACAAGAAATGGAAACACCTGAAGTTATCTTAGACTTAGAAAAAAATCCACCTAAATGGTATTCAAAACTAAAAAAGAGAATTGAAATAAAACTCTATAAACATAGAGGTAAAAAAAGAGATAAAAGAAGAGGTGTTGGACAAAGTGATTACAAAAGAAAAAAAGAGAATAAAAAAGTCTTAAAAAGTTTAGGTATTGGTGCGGCAGCACAGGCTGCAATAATTACAATACTATATAATACAGTCAAAAAGTTTAGGGATATTGTTAATAATATTTCAATAGAAGGTAAGTCTATTAGGATTCAAAATGAGTCAACTGATTTTGAATACGGTACGGATTTAGATGGTGGTGGAGAAGATAATGTAGAATATAATATAACACTACAGTTAAATCGTATACTTCGTGATGAAGAAGGGAATATAATGGAAATACCCGACATAGAGGAGGAGGAACTTTTAGACATTCCCGATTCATATGAAGAAGGATTAAAAATATTTCAACAAATAAAAGATAAATTAGAAAGAAATAAAAGGTAACTTATATAAAAGAATATTAACCTCATCAGAAATGGTGGGGTTTTTTTGTTTATATGGAATATTTTGTTTATATTAGTATTATGAAATGTTGTATATGTAAAGGTGATATAGAAAAGGAGAGAGATCCTATCACAAATAAAGTTTATTGGGAAGAAGGCAATAACGCTCAACCATATAAAGATGGAAGATGTTGTAATATTTGTAACTTTCAATTGGTTATACCTTATAGGATTGTTATGGGTAGGATTGATGTTATTAAGAAAGAATGTTTTAATAATTAATATGTGTATCCCCTATTGATGTCGTTTTTTATTTTATTAGTATATTTATTATTATAAAAAAGAAACTATGGGAAGATTAGAAAAAATGAAACGTCTTATTATTGAGGAGGCGAATAAAAGAATGTTAAATGATGAAGGAGGTGAAGATCATTTCCTTAGACATAAAACTGTAGTTGATTATGATGCAACTGCACCTATGGAATGGAAAGAATGTTCTGTTGACATTAAAAACCACGATGGCCCTGTCCTATTAATGTTTAGTAGACCATGGTGTGGACCTTGTAAAAAATTAAAAAATATTACAGATAAAAGTAAAGACTTCCAAAAATGGGCAGCTGACAATAATGTTATTGGTTTAAATATGTGGTGCGAAAATAAAGAATGGATGGATGATAAACAAGGTTGCAGATCTACAAAATGTTCTGATGGTAAAACACTCCAACAAGACTTAGAAGATATGACAACGGAGTTTGGTGGTGAACTTGGAACTGGAATGGCTAGTCTTAGTGGTAAATGGCAAGGTGTACCTAAAATATTTCTTACTGATTCATCATTTAATAAGAAAAATGAAATTAAGCTTGATTTTAACATGGATAATTTCATTGAAACTTTAGAAGGTGCACTTTAATAAAAAAAAATAAAAAGATATTATGGGACGTATAGATAAATTAGAGAAAAATAATTAATATCTCTATATATAAAATAATTAAACCTCATCAGAAATGATGGGGTTTTTTTATGATCGAACAATATTTATATATATATGTTAGAAGATGTGTATTTAAATAAAGTTTTGGGTTCGTTGATTAGAAGTACGAGATTTAATCATGAAAAATCGGAGGTGTATACACCTTTTTCAGATTCTAACGTAATACCACCGTACAGTTTATTTAGAGATTATTGTGAGAGAATATTTGGTTTGAGTCATAGTGAGATTGTTAACGTATGGTACGAGTATTTAGAATATATTAGAAAAGAAATAAATAAATAGATAAAAAAGAGATTATGGGAAGAATAGGTAAATTAAAAAGACAATTAATAGAAGAATCAAATAAGAGGTTATTAGGTGAAGAAATAAGTGACGATATTTGTAAATGTCCTGATGGGGGATATCGGATTGAGTGTTGTGGTGGAATTAAGTTACACCATAGTGACGAAGAAAGATTACATGATATGTTTAACGATCACAACGATCACGAAGAAAGTCACACCTTTATGGATACTTTAAAACATAGTGTTCATGCCCATATTGGTGCTGATCATGTAACTTTTGAATTTCATGATCTGGGTAAAAAACATAACATCGAACTTGATTTAGAGGGTGGTTTTCATTCTTCTTCACATAGTGATCATGATAACTCAAACTATAATTTAACACCACATATCGTTTTTCGTGGTGGTATCAAGATACCTATTATGTCAATTAATAAAAATAAGTAAGTGAAAACATTAATAAAAAAAATATTAAAAGAGGAAATCGATAAATCACTTATTAGTAGGATTGGTACTAATGATAAAATCCATATCTCAAAAGGGGGTGATTTAAAATTTAAGAATGTCCCTACTAATGAACAACCTGTATCTTTTAAACCTAAAGGGTTATGGTTTTCTTTTGGTACTGAATGGATTGATTTTGTAGGTCGCGAATATAGAAGAAACAATGATTCTTTACAATATGTATACGATATTAAAACCAATGACTCTAAGATATTGACTATAGGTATGGAAAATGAATCTTTGTTTTTGGAAACCTATGGGGTTGAAAATGATTCCGATATGATGGATGTGGATTGGGAAAAGGTTGCCTCTGATTGGTCTGGTGTTGAAATATTAATTAACCCAAGAGAATTAAATGAAAGGTGGTTGTGGTCTACTTGGGACATTCCATCTGGTTGTATATGGGATATAAGTGGTATTAAGTCAATCACTAAGATATAAAAATATATAAATAATGAAAGTAACCATAAAAAATATCGTTAACGAATCATATTATAAAAAACCTAACGATGGTTTAATAAAAGAAATCGCAGATAAAATTCCTTTACCTTATGTCAGAGAGATTGGACATTATGGTATTACTAATGAAAGTGATATTATTTTAATATTATCTCATTTATTTGGAAAAGAACTAAAAAGGGTGAAAAACACTGGTGCGTGGTTTTCGTTAGAAGATGAGATGGGAAGAGTTATTTACGCAGAATTAGTAGATGACTTTAATAGTACATTTAAATTGGGGACTTGGGTAACATTTAAGTACGAAGACGAGAGGTTCCCAACAAAATGGACATATCAGTTACAATCTAATGGTGAAACCGAGACTAAAGAATATTCTAAAGATGGGAGTGTATCGATAAGAGGATATGGTGAAGTAGAAAAAATACCTAAAAGAATAACAGAATCTGCAGATAAAAAAGAAAGGTATTTAAAATACATAGTAAAATCTTTATTAGATAATAGTGAATACGAAATTCAAAAATCACATAGTGTTAATAGAGATGGGGGACCGAGAGTGGCAGTGAAATTATTTCGACCATTCGAAGTAGATGGGGTTTGGTCATCTCATTCTTTTTGGGCTAAAGACTTTTTTGGGTTATTGAGTAATTACAGTGGGTTGGAGAAAAAATACGGCACAAATAAAGAATTTCAAGTACTATTTATTAAGTATATAGTAGACACATATGGGATAACTAATAGTGAAGTTATGAATGTAATTGAAGAATATTATACTATTATATATGAAAAAATGTATAGCGATTATTTGTGGTTAAAAGAAGATGGTGAAATAACTATTAAGGGTACAGGAAGAATAAATTGGAAAACTATTAGTGATGGAGAATAAAGAATACTTAGATAAGGTATTAGATTTTTATGTTAGGAACACTAATATAGATTTTGATAATAGAATCATATTAACCCCTTTTATTGATAAAATAAAATTTGAAACTTATATGTTCGGTGATCTTATGTTTGGGTATTATAGTGAAAAACATTTTGGGTTAACGGAAGACGAGATAAAATATTTATGGCGTAGATATATATCTATAGTAAAAGAAAGCGTAGATATATATCTATAGTAAAAGAAAAAATATGGGGTTCGAAAAGGAGTATATAAATAAAGTATTAAGAAATATTGTAAGAGGTACTATGTTTGATTTTGATAAGAAAACTATCCGTTTTCCTTTTCTTCATCATACGTTTCTTATTGAATACTTTTTTAGTAAAAATGTAAATCCATCGACTTACCTAATGGGACCATTTTTTGGGTATTGTAAAAATCAATTCGGATTAACTAATGGTGAAATAGAATATATATGGGAAAAATATATGTCTATTATATATAATACAATAATAGAAAATGGAGAATAAAGAATATTTAGATAAGGTAATTGGATCATTAGTAAGAGGTACCAAGATAGATTATGTGGAAGGGACAGTTAAAACTCCTTATGATAACATATATACCACAGACCTAGTTTCTTCCCCTTCAGGTTCTCTTAAACTTATCTGTATGGTTTATTTCGATTTTGCGGATGTACATACAATGTCTAGTAGAAGAACATTTTTCAAATTAGTCGATTATTGTATAAACCACTTTGGGTTAACTTTTGATGAGGTTGAATTTGTGTGGGATAAATATAGAGATATTATAAATAAAAAAATAGGGGATGGAAAATAAAAGATATTTAGATAAGGTATTGGATCATATGGTAATAAATACTAAGGTAGATTATAATAAGAGTGAAATATACACACCTTTCGCACTTCCCCTAATGTACTTCCACTCCCTCGTCTTTTCTCCACCTTCTCAAGCACCTTCTTTTTCCGCCTACAGTAAAAAACAATTCGGATTAATAGACGATGAGGTTAAATACATATGGGAACAATATATAGAAATTATAAACCATAAAATAGAAAATGGAAAATAAAAGATATTTAGATAAGGTAATTGGATCATTAGTAAGGGGTACTAAGATAGATAATGAGAATGATGTAGTGTTTGCACCTTTCATCACACTCCCTAAACGACCCTTCCATAATCATCTCCTTACTCGTGACCATATATCAATTCATGGTTTATTTGGTTATTTAAATAATACATTTGGTTTAACAAGTGATGAAATTTTCTACGTATATAAACAGTATAAAAAAATTATGTTAGATAAAATAGAAAATGAAAGATAATAAGAAATATTTAGATAAGGTATTGGATCATCTGGTAAGAAATACTAAGATAGATTATGAAGGGAAGGAGATTTACGTCCCCTTTACTAACCATTCTTTTCATATGTTTTTTCCATCACTTTATCGCCACTATAACCATTTCTACGAATATTGTGAAAAACATTTTGGTTTAACACTAGAAGAAGTAGACTATGTATGGGATCAGTGGGAATCAATTGTAATGGATAAACTTTGGAGTAATGAAGAATAAGAAGTATTTAGATAAGGTATTAGAATACTTAATAAAAGGTACTAAAGTAAAACCATCACATGAGAGTATTTATGAAGGTATTCTTGTTTATATGCCTTTTGACGGATCCCCACCAGAATTTATGTCGGTAAATGATTATCACGAAACATCTTTCCCATTTTTTTCTCCTATACCGTCTTATATGTTTCATAATTATTGTGTCAACCAGTTTGGATTGGTTACAGAAGAAATAGATTATCTATGGGAGAAGTACGGTAATATAATGAGTTTGAAATTTAAGGATGAATTAAAAAAAATAAAATAATATTTATAGATTATGAACAAATATATTGAAAGAGTAATAAAACACATAGATAAGTATCCAATATCTGACAGATATGATATTGAAAGAATTTATGGTATCGGAAAAGAAGAATATATACAACTATTGGAGTACGAAAAGTCTTTAATAGATAAAACTCTATTAGGTAATGTTTATAGTACTTTAGATATTCCTGCTAGTGGTACTTACGATTTTCAATTTGAGGTTACTGAGACACAAATTATAGATATGAACACCAGTAAATCTGGTGGTTATGGTGGGTTGGATTCTGGTTGGTTTACTGATGACATCAATAAGTCCATTTTTTTATTAGATATACCTATAAGAGTTTATATAGATATCCTACCAGGTGGTACTGTAGATATTGATGGGGAAACTTATGATGTAAATGTTAATCTTATTAATAATAGTGACTGGGGTTGGGAAGTAGAAAATGAAATTAAATCCATCTTTTATGAGTTTTTACAAAGAAAAGTTCCACTCATTTATAAATCATGTGGGTATCAAGTTTTTGAAGTCTATCCTAATTATCCTGAATAGGAGGCACTATATAATTTTTTAATCTTTTCTTTATATTTATAATAAAAAGAATAATAATGGGAAGGTTAAGTAAATTAAAAAGACAATTAATAGAAGAATCAAATAAAAAACTATTAGGTGAAAGTGTTGTCGATATAGATAAAGTATTAGAAGATATGAAATTTAAATTCGGATATGGTGATTTATCACCTATGTGGATGGAAGAGTTTGAAAGTCATATGGGTGAAGATTTAATTAATCAGTTATCCACAAACGAATATACCGATTTATTTTCTGACTGGATGAATACTAAAAGAGATGGTTCTGATGAAGAAGATGAATACGATTTATTAAATAAGTAACATGAAAATTATTATAAATGAAAAACAATATAAAACTATTTTAAGGGAATCTTATTACGATTCTGATAAACTATATTCTAAACAATATATAGAGAATATCACAAGAAACGCAAACAGAGATATTAAAAATATTGTTAGAAGTTTAGAAGTTATTGGTTGTAATGATAGTAATGGTAATATTTCACAGTGTGTAAGAATACCTGAAGTGTTATTTGTTTATATTAGTGGGAGATATTAGTTATGAAAATTAAATTAACAGAAAAACAGTTTAATAAGCTTATCCTTAAAGAAGACTACTACAAATGTAGTAATGAATGGAAACCAGTATGTGGTAGAAATACACAAAACGGTGATACTATAATATACCAAAACGAATGTTTGGCAGAAACATCTGCCGCAGATGTTTTGTATGTTTTCGATGATTCACAAAAAAATATTGTTAAACAAGGTGATTTCTGCTCTGCCGATTTAAATATTGAGAGGGGTGTTGCAATTGATCACTTCATAGAAAATATTATAGAAGAACTAAGAGAGTTCCAAACTATGATAACTAAAGGTAAAGAAGAATTGTGTGATTTCTTAGAAAATGTATGTTATGGGATAGAAGGTGGCGGTGAAATGGTGAAAAAACAATCATCTCCTACAATTGATTGTGCAATGTCAGAAGGGGAAATAAACGGTGGTAGTATCATAAGGAAAGGTTGTTACAATGACTTAGTTGGTGAAGTACAAACAATGTTAGTTGGTTTAGGGAAGGATATTGGGGACTTTGGACCTAAAAAAGATGGTGTTGACTCTAAATATGGTAAGTACACTATGAATGGTATTAGAGAATTCCAAAAAGAAAATGGACTTAAACAAGATGGTATAACCGAAAAAAATACTTACTCTAAATTAAAAAGTGTTTTTGAAGATACAAAATAGTTTTTATTTCCTACACACTGAAACTCTGTATCATTACACCAAAGTTTTTTATTAGTACCCTTTATCTTCATATGACAATTATGTTTCTTACCCCATTTTTTAGAATGGTTAATAATTGTGTCATTATTTTTGTTCCTTACAACCCAAGGACACTCTATACAATTTTTCATTTATCTTTTTTATTTATTTCATCATCTATTAGTGACATCATATATAAAAACACCACTGAAATAATTCCCAAAATAATATAATAACCCATATAAATAAATATAAGGGTTACCTATTTAAAAGTTTTGTACTACCCTTAATAGGTATTTAGGGTTAAACTTTTTTGGTTCACACTTAGCACATGAATAATCTTGCCTAGGTCTTCTATGCCTTGGATTCTCACCACCACATGTATCACAGACTAAAGTATACTTATGTTCTATGTTATTAACCTGACTACTATTATAACATCTTATACCATTACACCCAATAGACTTTGCCACATGAACCCATCGTTTACAATGACCAGTACCACTACTACCATGTATCTTATAAGAAAGTGCGTGTGCTATCTCATGTAGTATGGTATCATTAATCTGAAAGAAGTTATCGAGGTTGTTAGAGGCGAGTGGCTTTGATAGACTTATTTCTTTTCTTCTATAAGAACATAGACCAAAACGTCTCTTAGCGTTATCGAATTTAAATTTATAACCTAATTTATTTGGGGTTATCCTGTGAACCTTTCCATTAACTTCCACACTATACTCTGTTTCCATTAACTGTTTTGCGTGTGACTCAACGTCTTTAATTGATTTGAAACTCATAATTGTTTAATTTTGTTATACAAATATACGAAAAATATTTTAATCTACCAAATTAAATTTTTCAAAAATTAATTATATTTAATATATAAATAAGATATGGAAGACGAATATGAATGGTATCCCGATCAACAAATTTAACCTAAAATTTCGTAATAAAAATATAAATCATTACCGTCAACACCCACATATAGTTGTCGGTAATTTTTTTTGTTTAAGAATTTTAATTTTTCTTCACCATCACCTTCTTTAAATCTTACTATTTTACCATTCACACCTTTTACTTTATCCCACTTTAATTTATAATTGTTTGGTAGTGTACTTATAGGACTTTTCTTTTCGTCAATATTTTCTCTTTTCTTTGGTGTATCACTTTCAATAGTTTGACTTTTTACTTTTTTTCTTCCCATAACACAAATATATAAATTTTTATAATAAAAACCAATATTTATTAAATAAATGTTTAGTTAATGGACTTAATTAGAAAAATATTAAGAGAATATGATGATGAAGAAGAGATATCTATTTTCGATAAAGAAATGTTTCCTGAAAAGGTGTATCAAAAGATATTCAGAATTTTTGATAAACATATAGAATCTAACCCTAATTTTATTTTTGACTTTTTAGAGGGTTTAAACCTTTTTGATGAAGATATTAGGAGTGAAGATTTAGAATCTAATATAATTTATAAATATTTAACTGAACATAAAGATAGACCCAATTCACATATAAAAATTACTTTTATACCTTCAGAAATGTCGACTTTCTTTTGTGACGATGATGGAGATTATGATATCCAAAGTATAGCTAGATCTTATTTTAGATTTGAGTACGATTATGATGTACATTACGATTGTTATGATTTTGAAGAATACTATTTTGACAAAATAGATAAAGTTAATGTCGACACAATGAGAGAGAAGTACATACATGAGTCATTTGGTGATGAACCTAACGAAGAAGAATTTAAAGAATTTGTTGCGGAAGAGTTTGGTGATGATATAGGTTGTGCAATGGCAGAGGCTCAACATAGCGCAGATATAGATTTATTACACTCAGACTTTGAGAATGGTATAATAGATTATTTATCCAATTTTAATGGGGAGTTACAAAATCAAACAGATAAAGAAGGAAATAAGGGGGATAGTGTAGAATATGTTGGATATGTAGAATTAGGTGACCTTGCATCATCTCCTGAATTTAAAGAAATTCTACTCGCAGAATTAACACATGGATACCCAAACTTCACCACAATTTTTGATAGTATAATAAATGATGAACATGAGGGTGGTGCACAATATAATTATTTTCTACCTGAAGACTGTATATCGATAGACACCTATAAACATTTTAGATATGGTGGTGGTGGAGATGTTGATTGGGCTTTTTTTAATGAAATATTACTAGATAGGATAAATAATTATTAAAAATTTTGTATATTTATAGAATATGAGAACAAAAGACAAAAGAAATAACGTAAAAAAGGTTAATCTTCTAATGGAGATGAGGGGACATTTAATAAATGAAACTCCACCTTACTATCCAGATATGAGTGATCCTGTTGTTGCCCCAAAAGCACAACATGGTTATTTAGAAGGTGATTCACCAGAGTTGATAGGGAAAGAGATTTGGTTCCACACAAACAGACATAATATAATGCACAATAAGAATGGTGCGTTTGGTGTATATGGTAGAAATAGAAGGGGTAGGAAAGATAGCACCCCAGGTATCATAGGATATACAAATGATTTATTATTAGGTGGAGATATAAATTTCGATATAAGTTCAGGTTATCACAAAATTATGAGAACCACTAAAGACGCTGGTGAGATGTCAAAACGTTCACAAGTTGTTGGTGTAGGTGGTGTAGTACAAGAATTACCTGACGACCCTGTAACGTTAAAAGATATTGCGGAAGAAATAAAATATAACCCTTTTATTTCTGATTTCTTTCATACTACGGATGGGTCGAATAAAGTGGTAGGTGCGGAGTTTGTGTACGCTGAATATCGTCCAGATGGTAGTTATTCATTACACGCAATTAATCCTATTTTAGAACCATTTAAAATGGGTGAATACAACCCAATCTAATATGGAAAAAGGTATAAGTAAAATATTAGATAGGTTAAATAAAAGATTTAATAGGGTAACACAACCCACAAAATCTTATGATTTATATGATGATGTAGTTAGTTTGGCATATAAATACGTTTCACCTGAAGTTTTAAGGTACGGTATAGATGAACGTACTGATAGTTATTATTATCTATTAAAGAATTGGGTTAGGGATAATTACGGTAATGGTAAATTAGCTTTACCTGGTGATAGAATAAGACTTATTAAAATGCGTAACGACCCCAACCCAATAGAATCTGGTGTAACAGGGACAGTTAAAGAAGTAAACTCAGTTCAAATGTTCGGAGAGGATCATTTAATTGTTGATTGGGACAATGATAGGGGTTTAAACGTATTAGTTGGTGAAGATGAATTTGAAGTTATTGAAAAGGGACAAGAATGAAACGATTAATAAAGAATATATTAAAAGAAGAGTTTAAAACAGAAACTAGAGATATTACTGAGATTAGTATTGATTTACTACATAAGGCTGCAGATAGTTTCGCAGAGGGACTTAGATATATAGAGTCCGCCATACAATTCGCTTATCAGACTAACAATGAAGATATGATAAGAGACTTAGAAAAGTTAAGAATGACAATACAAAGTGGTAATGATAAAGTGTGGGAAGAAAGAGATGAAAGTATGAACATAGTTAATAAAATAAACGAAATTATAAAAAAATATAGTTAAATGAGAAATAGAATCAAAAAAATATTAAAAGAGGAAAACATAACACTTAATGAACGATATCACGATGATAAAGAACTAGTAAAGAATGAATTAATTAACACCATTACATCTGAAATGATAAGTACGTTAGAATATACAG
>Ga0233415_10000913_pt1 | contig 13278 bp, 14 predicted proteins | sample Na_anoxic_12_MG_FD_188631 | JGI IMG/M metagenome (GOLD analysis project Ga0233415, IMG submission 188631) | Seawater microbial communities from Saanich Inlet, British Columbia, Canada - Na_anoxic_12_MG | ecosystem: Environmental > Aquatic > Marine > Inlet | place: Canada: British Columbia... | reverse complement strand
CAATAAAAAGAGAAAAATTATTCCCTACCTTATGAATTTTTAAATAATAGTATGATACTATAATATGAAAAAGGTGTATGCTGAATATTTTCAAAAAAGTAAAGTATTTTTATATCCATTACTGGAAATAAAGAAAGGAGTAAGGTATGTACCTATTGAAACATATATAGCCTGGGAAGGCGTTTGTGAATTAAAAGATGAGAAATTTATTTGTCTTTACAGTGCAAAAAAAGATGATGCGTATGAAAAGTTTGAACAAGACTATTTGGTAAATCACAAACTCTTTGAAGGTTATTATAAAATTGAAGAAGATAAACATTTATATGTTTATGATTATTCAAAGTTTAAACATGACCTTGACATGTTTATAGCAGGAAAATATTCAAAGTTTACACTTCAAACAAAAGATAAAATATCAGAATTTTTTGGAGATGTTGGAACTATTGCTGACTATATTCAAAGTTATATAAACCCTGAAGGATTTCATGAATTATATGCTGAAAATCTAGGTGTATCTCTTGATACAATTGAACAGGTTTATGAATTATGTAGTAAACCTGATATAAATAAAGAAAATTTAAAACTTAAACTAAGTGAAATTGATTCAGTTAAAGATAATTCTTTAACTTTACAATCAAATAAATAAAAATAAATATGAGTAATAACAAAGAATTAGGAAACAATATGATTATGATTACTTCAGCTTTTAGAGGAGCTCAATCATTTAATTTAGTACCTGCAACAGAATCTTGTCCATATGTGGAATGTCTGTTTGATCCATCAACAAGAATATTAGCAGTGATTACAAAAACAATGAAAGGATCTTTTCATATGGTGCCTAGAATGGATGACAACGGTCAACCACAAATGCTTAAATTTCCAAATAAAGAAACAGGCAAGACCTTTAAAGAGCAAAGAGTTTTGTGTGATACATTTTCTGAATTTTACATATCAAATCCAAAAGAAATAGAAGAATTTATTAAATGCTTTGCAATAAACTCTGATACTTTTAAGTATAAATCTTACTTAAAAGAACAAAAAGAAAAACCAGCATCAAAAATAATTACTTCTGTTTAAGAAGTAATTATGCTTTATTATAAAGGGATGCCACACGGTGTCCCTTTTTTTATTTATCTAAATAGAGAATATGAACCACTATGTAATGGATTATGAAACTTTGAGTAACTGTTTTGTTGCAGTATTTACACATTATAAGTCAGATGAGACTGAAGTGTTTGTAGTACATGAATTACAAAATGATTATGATGCGTTCATAAAATTTCTTAATAAAAACAAGAATGACAAAGAATGGCACATATCTTATAATGGTCTTGCATTTGATGCACAAGTCACTCACTATATACTAAAGAATCATAATACATTAAAGCGGCTTAGTGCAGAAAATATAGCAAAAACTATATATGTATATGCACAAGAATGTATAAACAAAGGTCACAATCAACAGTGGCAGGATTATGCTCCTTGGCAAATGAAGATTGGACAAATAGATGTCTTTAAATTAAATCATTGGGATAATCCAGCTAAAAGGTCTTCACTGAAGTGGATTCAATATAGTATGGATTGGGATAACATCCTGGACATGCCAATACATCATGAAACTGAGATTACTACTAAGAAAGAGTTAAAAACTATTATTGAATATTGCATTAATGATGTTAATTCAACCAAAGAAGTTTTTAATAGGTCTAAACCTGAAATAGCACTACGTAAGGATCTTACAGAAGAATATAATATCAATTTATACTCTTCTTCAGAACCTGCTATTAGTAAAGAAATATTTGCATATTATTTAAGTAATGAGCTTGGTATATCAAAAAGGGAACTTAAAAGCCTTCGTACATATAGAAGCTCAATTAAAGTAAATGATATTCTTTTAGATTATATTAATTTCAATGCACCAGAGTTTATTCTTCTTTTGCATAAGTTTAGGTCTCTTGAGCCTGATCCAGAAAAATTAAAGGGAGCTTTTAAGTATTCTCTTGCCTATAGAGGAATGAAAATTGTCTTTGGATTAGGTGGTGTTCATGGAGCAGCTGCTTCAGGAGTATATGAGGCTGATGACGAATGGGTTATAATGAGCTCAGATGTAAAAAGCTTTTATCCAAACTTAGCAATAAAAAATGGATGGTCTCCAGCTCATTTACCTAAAGAGGCTTTTTGTAGTTTATATAAATGGATGTATGATGAAAGGGTTAAAATACCTAAAAGTAATCCTATGAACTATGTTTATAAAATTGCACTTAATTGCGTATATGGTCTTAGTAATGAAGACAAATCATTTTTTTATGATCCAGAGTATACAGTACGTGTTACTGTTAATGGACAACTAAGTTTAATGATGCTTTATGAAATGATTACTGAAGCTATTCCAGAAGCCCAAGGCTTACTTCAAAATACTGATGGTGTTGAGATACGTATACCTAAAGATTCTGTTGAAAAATATCTTGAAATTTGTAAAAAATGGGAAGAAATAACTAATCTAGAGCTTGAACATGATCAATATCAAAAACTTATACTTGCTGATGTAAACAGTTACATTGCTATTCATGAGTTTAAGGAAATAGATATGAAGAGCTGGAGAGAAACTAAAATCAAGAATCCACATTTTTTATTTAAAGTAGTTGGTAACAAATTTTATTATGCTAAAACAAAGTGTAAGGGACGTTTTGAATTCAACAACTTAATGCTACATAAAAATAAATCAAAGCTTATAGTTCCTAAAGGGATATATGCTTATTTTGTAAAAGGCATTCTTCCTTCTGACTATATTAGCTCTAATAAAAATATCTTAGATTATTGTATAGGAGGGAAAAGCAAAGGTAAGTGGCAGCAAATATCTAGATATATTGACGTAGATCATAAAGTAGAAGATAAACTACAGAAAATTAATAGATATTATATATCTAATAAAGGATCTAAAATCATTAAAGTAAACTCTGATGATGGGCGTGAAATTCAACTAGAGTCTGGACACTGGTTACAGACACTATACAATAAAATGAAAATATATAAAAGATGGAGTGCATATGATATTGATAATAGATACTATATACAGGCTATTGAAAAAGAAATCAGTAAAATTATGGCTGAAACAAACCAATTAAAATTATTTTAAATGGCAAGAAAAACAAATAAACCAGAAGATGAAAATAAAATAACTGAGTCCCGCATGTTTGCTGATAAAGAAGCAGCTATGGGTCTCAGATTAGCCTATGAAAAGGCATTAGAAGAAAACAAAACCTCCTTTATATTTAAAGGAGAAACTATAAATGTCATGTATGCTAAATACATGCTTAGTTATTTAAATCAAAACGGATATCAAATTTAAAATTATGGGATACACAAAACCAACAGAAACAACAAAACAGTTTCTAATTTCAAGTCCATTACCGTCACACGGAAGTACTTACACTGTAATACCACATAAAGACGTAATGAAACATACAGAGGATCTATTAAAAAGTAATGGATTCTATATAGAGCGTGAGCTTTATAGAGCTAATATGAATGCCCAAGTAGCTCAGGGTATATATCACATCAAACCAATTCCACAGGTATTTGACCTATATTCTACAGAAGTAAAAGAAGAAGAAGATTTGGGGATGATGTTTGCATGGACTAACTCTTATGATAAAAGCACTAGATTTCAGTGTGCTGTAGGAGGATATGTTATGGTCTGCAGTAATGGTCTTGTCTCAGGAGATATGGCCACTTTTGCAAGAAAACACACAGGGAATGCAGATAGTGAAGTAAATTCACAAATCTCTTCTCAAATAAAGAGTGCACATAAGTACTTTAAACAATTAGTTGTTGATAAAAACAATCTAAGGACTATTGACCTTTCTATAAAAGAGCAATCTGAATTACTAGGTAGGTTGTTTTTTGATAAAAAGCTTTTAGATGTGACACAGATGTCTTGCATTAAGTCAGAGATGAATGCGCCATCATATGATTATAAAGCTGATCAAGATAATGCTTGGGCTTTTTATAATCATGTTACCCATTCTCTAAAGAAATCCCATCCTAGAACCTGGCTAAGTGATCAACAAAAGTTTCATGACTTTATAGTTGCGGATGTGCTTGGAAAAATGGGCATAAAGCAGCAAGATACTGTAGATCCTGATACAGTTATTGATGACAGTATAGACAATACATTAACTGAAACAGCAAATGTAACTGAGTCAGAACCAATACAAAGTGATGACACGGAGGAAAACTATAGTGCAGATACACTGCATACAAGTTCTGAAGAATCTATACCAACACAAGAGCTAGTCTTTGATGAAGACGGATTTGTTGAGGCACCTGAAGAGGACCTTTCTGCTGATGAGTTTGATCAAGAAGATGAATGGGTTCTATAATTTATATTAAATCTTGTGACTCTACCCTTTTTGTAGTAAAGAAGGGTAGATTTTCAAGTATCTTTGTTCAAAAAATGATCAATTGATTGATTTAAATGATCAAAAATTGATATATTTATTTATTAATGCATAAAAAATGAAAATATTATTAATAGTATTATTACCAATATTTGGTATTAGTCAAACTAAACAAGAAGTATATAATTATTTAATAGAAATAGATTGTAAATATCCAAAAATAGTAACAGCTCAAGCTATATTAGAGACTGGACATTTTAAATCTTATAGTTGTGAAACAAGACATAACTTATTTGGTCTTAGATATAACCATAAATATCTTATCTTTAATAATTGGAAAGAGAGTTGTGATGCATATATATCTAAAGTTCAGTATAAATATACAAATGGAGATTATTATGCATTCTTAGATAAATTAGGATATGCATCTGATCCAGATTATATAAATAAATTAAAAATATTAATTGCAAAAACACTTTAAACTATGGATTATTTTGAATTAGAAGCCTGTATTATAGGATGGGCAAAAGAAAAAAGAATTTTTCTTGAATCAAATCCTATGAAACAATCATATAAAACTTTAGAAGAAGTAACTGAATTAATAAATGCAATATATGATCGAGATAAAAATGATATTAAAGATGCTCTTGGGGACATTATGGTAACATTAATTATACAAGCAGAAATGCAAGGAGTAAATCTTGAAGATTGTATGACAGATGTCTATAAAATCATTAGTAAACGTAAAGGTAAAATGATTAATGGGTTATTTGTGAAAGACTAAATCAATGGGAGGTTAATATGCTCCGCTATGAGTGAATATTGTGACCCATTGTAGGCCTCTACAGCCTTTGAAATCACAATGTTCTATTAGTTCTTAGATAAGAAGGCATCCTATGGGTGTCTTCTATTTATGATTTTTTTCAGCTTTTCTTTCAGCTCTTTTATCTCTCCAGGATTTGATCTTACCAACCTTTTCCATGGATCTGCCTCCAAAATAAGCACCTATAACTGTAATTAATACTAATTGAAGTAAGTCAGTCCATTTATCTTTTACATCAAAGTCTATGGAACCTGCATCAATAAAAACCAACAGGACCGTGCTTACAACTAAAAATATAAGAACCATTGGTCTTACATTCTTACTGAGCCAACTATCACTGCTCATATCAGACTTCCATCTCTCAGTTACGTTTTGATTAATGATCTGCTCACTATTTGCTAGTAGTTCTTCAAGCTCATTCTTTAAAGTCAACCTTTCTTCATCTGATGTTACAACATTATCAATGATCTTATCAGCATTGCCAAGAAGACCTCCAAATATTTTTGCTATCCACGGTGCTGCCATTTTTTAGTTATAAGGTTTTAACTGAATTTTTTTAGGTTTCCTATAGACTGTCTTTCCGTTCTTCTTTGTTACAGCTACCTTACCTGCTTTTAAAGCAAGTTGCCTTTTAGCTTTTTCATCATGCATTGCTAACTTTTCCTTATCAGTCATTGTACTACCCTTAGTCACAGTTGCCTTTACCTTTTGGGCCCAAGGATTATTTGCACGTTCAGGCCAATCATTCTTAGTTTCTACTCCAGCTTGTGCTTTTGCAATTTGAGCATCTTTTTGTTTTCTAAAGTATCCTAGTGGATTGCCTACAAATTTTTTATTTATTCCTCCCATTATCTTCTTTTTTTATAAGTTGTTACTTTAGCTGTCTTAACTTTATTTAAATTAGATGACACCTTATTAATCTTCTTTTTTTTACCACAAGCTTTACAACCCATGTCTTATTTTTTTATATTTCTGCGTCCATTCTTAAAGTTTGGCTGATCAAATCTAGCTGCAGACTTAAAATTAGAAAGCATTCCACCACCGTTCCGTCTTTGTGGTACATTTTGCCTTGCTGGGTCCATTTGCATTTTGAGAAGCTGCAGATCAAATCCATCAGGATTACCAGTTGAAACTGAGTGTGTAAGATCATTTAACAATTGTAAATTAGCATCTCTTGTTCCATCTGTGTAACCATGTCTCTGAGCTGTATCCCATCTAGTTCCAGTAATACCTTCCCATGTCTGTTTAGTATTATGATTTGGATTTGGATATGTTCCATATCCTGGTGCAGCATTAACATTTTTATAAATTGGACCAGTGTAGTCTTTTATTTCACTGTTGTTGATTTGTGCTTTTTTAAGTGGTTTCTTCTTTCTCATGATTTTTTATTTTTTTTGGGTTTTCTACCTTTCCTCTTTTCTCCTTTAGCTGCATCAACTATATCATCTAGTTGATTGATTGTTTCTTTAGCAGCTTTTCCAACATCTTTAATTTCTTCTTTCATGTTGTCAAGCCTTCTTCCTGTCTCTTTAGCAATTTCTACTATTTTTTCATCAACAGTAGTCTTATTAAGTAAAAAATCTACACCTTTTTTCAAACTAAATGTGTAAATTCCATAAAATATTTTTTTGAGCATGATGGTTTGTTTAGTGTTTATATTAACAATATACAAAAAAATCAGTAGAATGCCAACCCTTCCCTTTAATAATGATATACAAAAAATGTATATAAAATATAATAATTACAAAAACAATATGAAAAAAAAAACAAATGGAATACTCTCACATGAATTCAATGTTGAAGTTATGCCTAAAGAACCGTTACTAGGTATAAAATTTTGCAATTGTCTTTTAGTAGATGAGGATAAAACAGAAAGACCTCTATTTAGAATTGAAATAGGAATACTTTTTCTAATGTTTAGTTACACAAATGTAGATTATCGTGAATAATTTATCAAATATTTTATGTATCTTATATTATGAGAATCCTCACAAAGACCAACACACATTACTAACTTTTAAAAACTAACTAATATGGAATTAAGCAATGAAATTCTTAGTGAGATTACTATCCACATGAAATATGCTCGTTATATCCCTGAACTAAACAGGAGAGAAACCTGGAAAGAACTGGTTACACGTAACAAAAATATGCACATAAAAACTTATCCTAATTTAAAAAATGAAATTGAACATAATTATAGCTTTGTCTATGGCAAAAAGGTTTTACCTTCTATGAGAAGTATGCAATTTGGTGGCAAACCAATTGAAATCTCACCTAACAGAATGTATAATTGTGCTTATATGCCTATAAATCATATAGATTGTTTTAGTGAATGTATGTTTTTATTGCTTGGTGGTACTGGAGTAGGTTACTCAGTACAAAAGCATCATGTAAAAAGCTTACCTAATATAAATAAACCATATGTTAACCGTAAGAAAAGATTCTTAATTGGTGATTCTATTGAAGGCTGGTCAGATGCAATAAAAGTACTGATGAAGTCTTATATGAATGGTAAAGGATCTCGTATAGATTTTGATTATTCTGATATAAGAGCTAAAGGTGCAAGACTTGTAACGTCAGGTGGTAAAGCTCCTGGCCCACAACCATTAAAAGAATGTGTACTTAAATTAACAGGTATTCTTGATCAAAAAAAAGATGGTGAAAAACTTACAACTTTAGAAGTACATGATATAATTTGTTATATTGCAGATGCCGTATTAGCAGGTGGTATTCGTAGAGCTGCACTTATTAGTTTGTTTTCAGCAGATGATGTAAATATGATTTCATGTAAATCTGGAGACTGGTGGGAATTAAATCCACAAAGAGGTAGAGCAAATAACTCTGCAGTTTTAATAAGACATAAAATTACTAAAGAGTTTTTTATGAATTTATGGAAACGTGTAGAAGCAAGTGGATCTGGAGAACCTGGATTCTATTTTAACAATGATAAAGATTGGGGTACAAACCCATGTTGTGAAATAGCTTTACGTCCTTTTCAATTTTGTAATCTATGTGAGGTAAATGTATCTAATATAGATTCTCAAGAAGATCTTAATGAGCGTGTAAAAGCTGCTTCATTTATTGGTACACTACAAGCAGGTTATACTAATTTTCATTATCTAAGAAACATCTGGAAAGAAACTACTGAAAAAGATGCACTAATTGGTGTGTCAATGACAGGAATTGGATCTGGATCTGTTTTAACATATGATATGTCTAAAGCTGCAGATATTGTAAAAAAAGAAAACTCTAGAGTAGCAAAACTTATTGGAATTAATAAATCTGCTAGAACAACAACTGTAAAACCTGCAGGTACTACATCTTTAGCTTTAGGAACAAGTTCTGGTATTCATGCATGGCATAATGATTATTATATTCGTACTCTACGGGTTGGTAAGACTGAAGCTATATATGAGTATCTTTCTAAGAACATCCCAGCATTGGTAGAAGATGAGTTTTTTAGCCCGCATACCACTGCTGTTATCAGTATTCCTCAAAAAGCTCCAGAAGGAGCAATAATGAGAACTGAATCCCCATTTGCTCTTTTAGAAAGGGTTAAGAAAGTTGCAACAAAATGGATTAAACCTGGTCATAGGACTGGTTCAAATACCCATAATGTTTCAGCTACAATATCTTTAAAAGAAGATGATTGGGACCTAGCTGGTAAATGGATGTGGGAAAATAGAGATTCCTATAATGGATTATCTGTTTTACCACATAATGGTGGTACATATAAGCAAGCACCTTTTCAAGATATTACAAAAGAGAAGTATAATGAGATGTTAAAATATCTTAAAGAAATTGACTTATCTAAAGTAATAGAAGAAAAAGATGAAACAAACCTTACGGGTGAACTAGCATGTGCTGGTGGAGCTTGTGAATTGTAAAAGAAAAAAGGGAGATGTAATGTCTCCCTTTTTATTATTTTTCTATTTCTATTATATCAATACTTTTCAATTTATACCATTTTCCTATTTCTAGCTTTTGCTTTGTCAATATGACTTCCATTTTATGTGATCTTGGATTATGTAAATGATACATATTAACTTCTAGCTCTTGTACAACCTGATATCTTGCACAACTAGTTATAAAAAATAATATAACAGCACTACCAAACCATTTTTTTATTATAGTCCATAGAGTAAGCTTTTTCTTACCAAACCTTCCATTTTTATTTCTTTTTTGCTTTAAATAGCTTGTTCTTTCTTTTTTTGGTTTCATATCACTTAATATTAAAGTCATGTTCTCTATCATATCCTCTCCATCTTTGGAACCCATACCAGATAGGAACAGCATCAGCCCATTGTTTAGCTAACTTTAACTGCCCTTTACGAGGTTTGTTTTGATAAACATATGTAGAATTAGTTTTAAACTCTTTATCACTTAAAAACATTTTTCCATATCCAAAAGATAATGTAGCATCTATAGCTTCAGCCAATTCACCAAGAGTTCTAGTTGATGCTATTGGAGATTTTCCCATCTGGTATATTTGTTTAAGTCCTGATGGTGTCCAAGGCATAAATTGCACCATTTCCTTGTATGATCTATCAGCTTGATATATTAAAGCATTTTCCAATCTTTTTTGTAATACTGAGTCATCATCATCATCTTCAAAAAGTATTTGAAGCAATGATGAAACAATAATTGTGGACATCATTAATCCAAGCTCTCCCACAGACCTCCAAACTCCTGACATTTTCATTTTTGCTTGTTGTGAAACACCATTAACTAAATTTCCTTGTTCATCAGTTTTTGAATATTGTGCTTGAAAATTAGTTGACCATTTATTTATTTCACCCATATGCGTTGCTGCATATTTCATAAAACTCCACATAGATTTATATCTACCCTCTAACCATCCTACATTTTCATCAAAATATTCAGGTCTAAAACGTGCTTTAATTGCAGGAACAACCCATTTATGAAACTGAGCTACTAATTGTCCTACAGCCTGTGTTTGCATTACCATTCTGTCTTCATATGCATAATTACCGTGAATTTGCTTATTAACTTCACGGATCTCATTTCTTATATCATATCTTACATCATTAGTAAATTCTTTTTCTTTTATTATTTTACCATCAGAATCTAATTCAATTAAAGTATCATAGCCTTCTTTTAATGTTATTGTACCATCTCCATTAATAGTATATGCATCATATAAACTTAAAGTTTCCTTTGTTTTGCTATTCATAATAGTCTTACCCATAATCATAGCCATTCCTACTTTTGTTTGAACATTATACTCAAAAGCATCATTAAGGAGATACCCCCAATTCATGGTTTTTGAAAGGAAACTTTCTTTTTCATTAAACTGTCCTGACTCACGTATATCTGCTTTACTATCCATCATTCTAAAATGATCAACTAAAAGTTCATACTTACTTGTAGGCTTATAAAGCTCATATGCTTTTTTTGTTCCTATAAATGCTGTCTTTCGTGCAAGATCTGGTAGCATTCTTTTATTAAACTCAGCAGAAGCCCTAATATATGCCTTTCTAGGAAAAAATCTACCTCCTGCTAACTCAATTCCATTATTTATTCTAGCAATTGTATAGTTGTTTATATTACTAAAAGGGTTAAATGCAACATATGATAATGATGAATATCTAATAAGACCATCAATAGTTTTTTGATACCATTTTCTTGTCATTTTATCATTATCATAATAAACCATCTTCATCCACTTCTTTGCTCTCCTTACCATATTTTTCTCACCTTCAGTAGATACACCTGGAACACCCACTTCTTTTAGCTTTCCTTTTACTTTAGAAAATAATTTTTGGCCACTTGCTGGACTATACTCTCTTTTTTCAACAACCTTTAACATTGCTGTAAGTGTATCTTCTATAGTTCCCATCACTTCATAATTTTCAGCCATTGCACTAAATCTTAAAAGGCTATCTCCTAAATCTTGACTTATCTGACTTTTTGTTGGTTGTGACATAATATCACCCCTTCTCATCTCAAGTTCTTGTTTTTTATCATCATATCTTAACTTAGACACTTTACCTGTATTAAAGTCTTTTTTTAATCCTTTAATCTCATTCTCTATTTCTTCAAGAGCTGTTTCACTTCTTGGATTTCCTACATAAAATATAGGAAGAGTATCTATGAAATTACCATTTTCATCTGTTAAAACTTTCTTAGAAGATCCTGTTTCAACAAAGAAATCAGTTGCACTTCTTGTAGTTTTGGCCCACAAGCGTGCTACTAAATTAGGTTTATCTTTTAATTCATCCCAAAGAATATCTTTTACAAGAGGGGCGTGGCCAAGCATATTATTTCTTGTTTCCATTGGTAGCATTCTTAATAACTCTTCTTCAAACTGTTGTCTAAACGTAAGATAAAAATCTTTTTGAGCTTCTTCTAAAGAATTATTTGGGTTCATTACTTTTACCCACTTAGGGTCTCGCATATCTTTTCCTGCAGCACTGATAGATCTTATTTCACTATGTCTCTTTTTTACTATTGGCCTTGTGTCAATTCTAGTCATCCCTGTAAAATCACCATTAGAATCATTAATCTTATAATGTACAGTTCTTATATCATAGTTTTTTGCAATAAATCTTTGATATGCAACATCTGACACACCTTTTTTTCTTTCCCAGAAACCTTTACCTATTGAATTATATACTTGATATTTACTTCTTTCTGTTTTAAATTCTTCAGTATACCTATGAAACTCTCCATCTACATAACCTTTTTCAGTATTTACTTCTGTTGATAAAAACTTTCCATATGCAGCCTTTGCCTTTGCTAAATCTTTGTTAAATGCAACATCTTTGGGCTTGGCGTTTTGCAAGTCTTCTATAAAGATATACTCCATCCATTCACCAGTTTTTTTATCAAAAAGGTCATTTCTTAAATCAGCTCTTTGTCTAAAATAATCATATCCAATTTCTTGAATATATCTTCCATTAAATGATCCATCGGGATCATACTGCAACATAAAACTATAATCAATTTTTTTACCACTAGAAAGCTTTAATAATCTTGAAATTACTTCTCTAATTCTATTATTTCTTAAATCAATTCTATCTAATACTTCTTGCTTTTTTCTTTTAAACAACTTATCCATTAAAGCAAGTAATGTATCTGATGAACCTGCCATATCATATGACTGCAACTCAAAACTTCCCATATCTTTGGCCATAGTCATTAGATCATTTAAATCCTCTTCTGTAAAGTCTCTATTGGAGTTATCTATAACATATGAACGTACATAATTATCTATAGCTTGATCAATCACACCTTCTTTTCTAGATCCATCTGGTGAAGTCATAGTTTGAAGCTTATTTAGTTCAGACATAAGCTTTAGTATAAGCTTGGTTTGAGTCTTATTTAAGACACCAGATTCTTCCACACTGTATAACCCTCTATAAGTTTCTATAAATTTTGAAAAATTTAAAACATAATTGATATATTCTGGTTTATTATAATTTGCTGGATCTTTTACATATTCATTAAACCTCTTAACTTCTCCTAATGCATCTTGTAAAAGCTCTGAGTATACAACTTCAACTGCATCAGCACCTTGATCAAGTGCTACTGCTATATTAGACATAGCCTCTTGAATTTGTTCAATATTTTCCTGCCTTGTTTTATCAAGATATATCCCATCTTTCATTTTTTCAACAGCTTCTTTTCTCTTCATCAGACTTGAATTAAAATCCATAAGACCTTTAAAAAGTGCATCATACATAGTTCCAGATGTATCATTATCTTCTGATATAGCTTCATCAGGAGTTAAAAAGTCTTCATCTCTAGTTGGATTATCTACTCCCGCTGCTTTAAGTGCAGCTTGTATATCTGCTTGAGACATTTCATTTACTACAGAAGGAATAATCTTATCAATATAATAATTGTTTAAAGATGGCGCATGAGGTAACCAGCCATCAAACTTAAAACTATCATTAAATGTTTGTTCACTTCCTTTTCCTTGAATGTCAACATTAATGTGAAGTGTAGATATACCAAATGATTGTTCATCTAATACCTCATATCCCATGTTTTCTGCCATTCTCCTATATGAATTGACTTGAATACCAT
>Ga0233415_10000912_pt1 | contig 13278 bp, 20 predicted proteins | sample Na_anoxic_12_MG_FD_188631 | JGI IMG/M metagenome (GOLD analysis project Ga0233415, IMG submission 188631) | Seawater microbial communities from Saanich Inlet, British Columbia, Canada - Na_anoxic_12_MG | ecosystem: Environmental > Aquatic > Marine > Inlet | place: Canada: British Columbia... | reverse complement strand
TATCAACTGCATTTAAAATGCTTAAAAAATCAGGCTCATCATTAGAGAAGTTTGCCGATGGTCATGGAAAAAGCGCTCTTGAGTCACGAATTGAACAACAACTGGAGGCTAAGTAATGGCTTTTAACGATACTGTACTACAGGAAGTTCGCGATCTTCCTGCTGGCGAAGTCATTGCGGCTAGCCCATATAATGTAAGCGCATTTGAAATTTTCCAAGACGGCATTGTTGAAGGTCGTTTTGTAAAGTTTGATTCTGGCTCAATCGATAAGCTTGACGGTTCTGCTACTCCAACTATCGCTGGTGTAGCTAAGCGCAAGGTAACCGGTGAGATCGGCTCAGGCGTTTATAGCACTTCAGGCCAAGCTATTGATCAAGTTGCTGAGGTTGTCAACTTTGGCTTTGTTACTGCAACGGCTACAGATGCAGCAACTCCAACTAAGTATGCTCCTGTCTATGTAATTAACTCTGATACTGCTGAAGCTGGCAAGGTTACTCAAGACTCTGGTGCAACTGGTGCTTTACTTCTAGAAGATGCTGTATTCTGGGAAGTTAAATCAACTGGTGTTTGGCTTGTTCGAATCAATAAATATCTGTAAGGGGTTATCATGTCTGACAAAATGAAACAAGTTAAGAGCCTTTACGATATTAAATCGTTTGAAGATAAGGCAAAATTCGCTAAAACAAACTTTAAGGATGCAGGCGGTATTATTCTTGCTCGCAACCTTGAGCATGTAAGTACTGAGATTTTCACGCAAGAGTTCGCTGGCCTAACGTTCCTTAATCAAGGTGTCACGGTTAACAATGAAGGCGGTTACGCAACTTCAATTAAGAAGCTTAAGCTGCAAGTTGAAGGTCAATTCCGTGAATCTGGCACGAATACAAACACATCTGGCAAGATTACTCTTTCTGGTGAGGATGATTCAATCCCAGTATTCACTCTTGAAGGTGAGTCTGATTGGTCTGAAATTGAGCTTAAGCAAGCTGAGCTAGAGAACATCAACCTACCAGGTCGCTACTTGGAGGGGCATTCTGAGCTTTATAATCGTAAGATTGACGAGCTTGGTTATATCGGTCAAGTTCGCACTGATGGCTCTCAGAAGACTACAGGCCTACTTAACCATGGCTTCGTAGCCTCTGCTGCTGGCAGCACTGCTGGTTCCCTAACTGGTGATCAGCTTTACCAAGCAATTGCTGACTTGATTACCGACCAGTGGGCTGGCGTCTTCAATGTTGAAACATATATGGCTGACCGAGTTGTTATGCCTGATACTGTTTACAACATCTGCACGAAGAAAATCCTTAACTCTGCCGGTTCTGAGAAGTCAGTAATGGCGGCGTTAATGGCTAACTTCCCAACAGTTACATTTGGCCTGACAACCAAGGCTCGCAGCGTTTCTGGTGACTCGCGCACAACTGCTTTCTCTTCTAACCGTCGAGCTATGCAGATGCGAATTCCTGTACCTCTAAATGTATCAAGTGTTGATCAGCGTGGTTTTAAATACTACGTTGAATCATACTTTGGTGTTGCTGGTCTAGATGTTATTGAAAACTCATCTGGTCGCCATCTGACAGGTCTTTAATGTATAAGGGCGGCTTAGGTCGCCCATTTATTTGGGGTGTAGAATGAATCGCAAAGAACTAGAAGCTCAAGCAAAGGAATTGGATTTAAAGATTGATGGTCGCTGGTCTGATGAGCGTCTATCTGATGAAATCAACGCATTACTAGAAGATGAAGTGGAGGTTGAAGTGGAAGCTGTAGTGGAAGCTGAAGTGGAAGCTGAAGTGGAAGCTGAAGTGGAGTTTGCACGAGTTCGAAATATGCATAATGGCCCATGGGTTGTTGATGGTGCAATGATTGAGCGTGGCGAAGAAATGGAAATTGATTGCACTACAATTCAAGCTAAGAATTCAATTGAGAAAGGCTTCCTTAAGGTCTGCTAATGTCGATACTTGATGATTTCAAATCTAGATTCCCAGAGATAGACCCTGCAAAGGCTGATATTCTTATTCCTATTTACGAGAATATCTACTCATGCTATTACGGCGGTGATTATGCAGTGGCGTGTGATAAAGAGGCGATATTATTGCTCCTTGCTCACTTGGTTGTTACTGATCCACAATACACTGGTGGTTCTGGTTCAGCCCCTAGCAGATCAACTCAAAGTAAAACAGTTGGCTCAGTGTCTGTATCTTACGATGCGGTTGAATCTGGTAGTAATCAGACGGTATGGTTTAACAGCACTCGTTACGGTCAAATGTTCCTGATGGTTACCGCTAATAACATTGGACCCAAATTCGCATGACACCAGAAGCAGTGCTGAAACAAATGCAGCACCAGTTAAAGACTTTGCAGGAAATGAAGTCTAAATCTGTTGCTGTAGGTATTTTGAAAAGCAAGGCAACTGGTAAGGTATACAAGAATGGAACGAACGTATTGAAGGTGGCTGCCGTCCATGAATATGGCACAAACACAACCCCTCAGCGCTCATTCCTTCGCATGCCGCAAGAGTTAAAAGAAAAAGAGCTAAGTGCTTTTATCAATAAGCAAATGATTAAGGTTTTAAGTGGGGGGCAAGCGGTTGAGAAGGGTTTGGGCTTAGTTGGCGTTTATGCTGTTAACCTATCCCAAGATGCGTTTGCAACTGGTGGGTTTGGTAAGTGGCCTGACATCTCAGCAGAAACCAAAGATCGCAAAGGCTCTAGCGCTATACTTATTGATAAAGGCATTTTAAAGAATTCTATAACGTGGGAGATTCGTTAGTGATTTTTTACGAGAAAACATTGCTTACTGAGCATAAAATTGATGGTTGTTGTGAGCGCTTCACGGCGCCATTTATTGAATTTAAACGCGTTAATGATGTTTCAGTAATGAAATTCTTAGGGCTTCCGTTCTTTAAAAAGGTCGGCAACTTGTCGGTTTTATTGGGAGTAAATTGGAATGCTTCCTGATGTATCGGATGTTTTAACAGAATGGGAACAGTCGGTAATCCTAAAGACGGTTACCAAAACAACCGTTGACTTTGTTGAGACTACAATTGTGACTGCTACTCCTGCTCTAATGGTTGTTCAAGTGGCTGAGAAAGAAAAGCTCAACCTAGACTCGCTTAACTGGTCTAAAGAATATAAGTGGTTTCATGCAAAGTTCAAGCTGGAATTAAATCAGTTTGTCGAGCATCACGGGATAGACTACAAGCTAGTATCTCAGGGGGATAATTACAAAGAATATGGATACACAGCTTTTGCCGGTGAAGAGACTAAGAAGCCCCTACTGGTGGCTACATGACGCAACCCCCGCACATGATAGCAGTAGCTAAATTCGTTCGTGACCTTCTTGTTTATGATGAGCAGTTGATTAAGTTCGACCGCACCGATATTCCTGAAGGTGATTTCTCTACTAGTTACATCGTGGTTAACGGCTCCAACATTGCCAATCGCACATCAAGCGGTAGAAATTACGATGGCGAATTAGAGATAATGAGTTACAACTCTTCATTCGTTCAGGGTATTATATTAGAGTTCTATGGCGATGATGCCTATGTTAACTCTAGCAAGTTTGAGCTAATAAACCCAAGTCAGCTAGGTTCGGACCTTAAGCGAGCGCTGGGATTGAGCATATCTTATGTATCATCATCTACTGATGTTAAGCAGATTTTAGGTAACTCGCACGGTAATCGAGTGCATCTTGAAATGAACATAAACTACAACCCATCGTTTGACGTTGCAACATTGCGCGTAGATTCGACAGAATTCACCATTATAGAGGACAAATAAATGGCGAGTATTAACAACGTAATCAATGTAACGCTTCTGGCTGAGGGTCAGGCTGCCGCTACAGATAACATGAATGTTACATCTATCATTACGGGTAATCAGGGCGTGTTGTCTACTGCTGAGCGTTACCGACTATATAAAGACTCAGGATCGGTGTCATCTGACTTTGGTGCGTCATCTCCAGAGGCTGCGTTTGCCAATACGTACTTTGCAACATCGCCAACCCCTATTAGTGCTGGTGGCGTTCTTGTTATGGGTTACTGGCGAGCAAGTGAAGAGGACGTTCCAGCGTCAGCGGCAGTACTGAAGGGTGAGCAATTATCTGAAGCTCAGCTAATTCCAGTGTTAAATGGTATCACCGATGGATCATTCACTCTTACTGTTGATGGTGGTTCTGAGCAGGATGTGACTGCGATTAACTTTACAACTGTTAGCACATTTGCAGATGTCGTTACCATCCTAGATGGTGCGGTTAGTGACGCAACTATCACGCAGGTTAACGGTAGTTTTATCGTTACCAGTGATACCACCGGAGCTACATCCCTATTAACTTACCTTGGCATGTCTACCACTGGTACAGATATTTCAACCACTCTTGGATTGTCTGAAGAAACTGGCGCTTCATTAACGCAAGGTGCTGCTGCTAGCACTATAACGGCAGAAACGAAGCTAGAAGCGCTTGCTGCTATTAAGGCTGAAGTTAACATCAAAGGCGCGACATTCATCGATAAGATTCTGGATGCTGAAGTTTCAGGCATTGCGACTTGGGCTAAATCAAATGAAGTTATTTTGTACGAGGCGTTTAGTGGTGCCACTTACCTGGAGAAGCAAACAACCAACCCAGTATGGGATGTTAAGCTGGCTGGAAAATCAAGCTTCCGCTGCCTATACAGTGCAGTAGGAAATCGCAAGCTAGCAGTGACTTACATGGCGCGCACTCACACGGTTAACTTTGCGGGTCAGAATGTAGCGATCACACTGAACCTTAAAGAGCTTGCAGTTAGTGCTGAAGAGTATAGTGAAACTGATATTGCAAAGGCTGAAACTGTAGGGTTGGATATTTACACAACAATAAAAGATATACCAGTTGTTCTATGTAGTGGTGCTAATGACTTTGTTGATAACGTCTACAACCTAACCGCGTTTATCGATGCAATTCAAACAAATAATTTCAACTTCCTAAAAGTAACGCCTACCAAGATTGCACAGACCGATCAAGGCATCGATGCCATCGAAGACGACACCGAGAAGACTTGTGAGCAGTTTGTTAACGCCGGTGTGTTTGCGCCTGGTGCGTGGACACTTCCAGACTTCTTTGGCGACCGTGATCAATTCTTGGATTCTATTGCGACTCGTGGCTACTACGTATTTGCTGGTGATTTAGCAGACCAATCAACTGCTGATCGTCAGGCGCGTAAGTCTCCTACAATTCAGATTGCAGTGAAAAACGCCGGTGCAGTTCACTCTGAAGATATCATTATCACTTTTAACAAGTAAGGATTAAACAATGGCAGTTATTAGCTATCCAAACGCTCAATCAACACTAACTCTGTCGGGATATACGTTTAATCACCTGATGGAGGGTGAGGCATTAAACCTAGCTCCTGTTAATGAGAAGACGTCTCGAACTAACAGCATCAGCGGTGGTGTTTCAGTATCTAACCGCGTTGATGGTGACGTTCACAACCTTACCATTATGGTTCAAAAGCACTCACCTGATGATAAGTTCTTGAATGATGCTAAGAATTCAGTAGAACCTTTTATCTTTGATGGCTCAATGAAGCGATCTTACATAGAAGGAGGGTCACGCAAGAAATCTACAACTCAGTTGGTATCAGGCTCAGTTACAACTCAGCCAACAAATATCAACAACAATAAGGAAGCAGACAACTCAAAAACTTATGTGATACAATTTAGAAGTGCTAAAGAAACTTTCTAAAGGATAAAACATGAGCTCAGTATCAGAGTTGAAAAAGTTACACGAAGCCGGTCAATTTACGATCGGCGGTCGTGTTTATGAGATGTCTAAAATGCCATGGAAGGAAGCAAAGAAAATCTTTGCATACCTTACCGTTGTAGCTGGAGAGCTTGAACTTGGTCAGATGGGTTTCATCGACACTCCAAAGTTTGAGGTTGAGATTGAACCAAAGCTTTTATCCTACATGATGGTTGATGGATTTAAGCTGAGTACAATCCCAGACTACTTTGACGATTACCCATGTGATTACGTTCAGTTTGTTACAATGTCAATTCAGGGGTTTGCGGCACCTTTTTTGCCAGAGACCGCTACAAGCTCACCTTCTCAAGCGGAAGAAGACCAGATCGTTACATTGAAGAAACCAATGTAAGTGATGACATGTTTATATTCTCATTCCTGGCTAAAGCTGGGTATGGGAGCATTAAAGAAGTCAGTGAGTTTGACACAGTAACGGTTTTAGACCTTATTGAGATTGAAGAAATACAAGCCGACATAAGCTGGCTTAAAGCGGAGCAATCACGCAATGGCTACGGTTAATGAAGTGATCACTAAGTTCTCATTTGTTGGCTCACTAAAGCCTCAAGAGAACTTTAATAAAAACCTTAAGATGTCTATAGGGCTTTTAGGTGGATTAGCTGCTGGCATTAAGACAGCGGCCTTTGGCGTTGCCACATGGACAGCAAGTGTAACTGAAGCTTTAGACCCAATGGTACAACTATCTAGGGAGACCGATGTTGCTGTATCATTTATGCAGGAGATGGGTTTTGCCGCATCGCAAAACGGATCCAGCCTTGATGCAATGCAGGCTTCCATCAAAGAGCTAAATAAGCGTACCGGTGAGTTTGCCAGAACTGGTGGCGGACCCGCCGCTGAAGCTTTGCTTCAATTAGGTCTTAATGTGCGAGATGCTAGCGGTCACATGAAGACTGCAGACCGAATAATTATGAATCTTCAAGGTAGCATTGGCGGGTTCAGCAAGTCAGAGCAAGCCGACATCCTAGATAAGCTAGGTATTGATCCATCCCTAATTCAACTACTAAACCAATCAAGCGATAGCATTAACACTCTTCGAGAGCGAGCTCGGGCTCTTGGTACGGTAACAAAAGAGCAGGGTGATGCTGCCGCGTCGCTAAACGACTCTAACACCACTCTAAGGTTCGGCCTCCAGTCTCTAAACAATCAGATCGCAGTAGGGCTAGCTCCGACCGTGCAGAAGATGACAGAGGGGTTTATTGAGTTTCTTATCGCAAATAAAGAACTAATCCAAAACGGAATCAAAAAGCTAGGTAGTGCAATCGTTGCTCTTGGTGGTTTTTTCGACCGAATGACGCCGTTTGCACTTACCGCTGCGGTCGCGTTTGGCGTATGGAAAGTTGCAACTGTTGGGTTAACAACTGCGATTGGGGTGCTAGCTTCTCCAGTAGTCCTAATCACTGCTGGTATCGCAGCTATTGCAATTGCTGTTGACGATCTAATTGTTGCTTTCCGTGGTGGTGATTCTGTAATTCGAGATTTTATACTTAGCTGGACTGGATTCGATATAACCCCAGCATTACAAAATGCAGTTTCAGCGGTGAAAGAGTTTGTTGCTACTGTGATATCTGAGTTTAAGCTGATGTTCAACCTTATCTCTGATTTCAACTTTTCAGAGGTATGGGATCGGATGCTGGAAAGCTTCCTTAATGTATTTAAGGTGATAAAAGATAATCTATTATCTTTAGGTGGGATTCTTAACTTTGATTTTCTTGGTGATGCTGCAAACTCAGTAGCTAGCACATTTGGCTTTGGCGGCGGTAACGATGCGACAATGGACCGAGGTGTTAATAATTCAACATCAACCTCAAATGTAAGTCAATCAAACAGCATTAACGTTTACACTTCTGACCCTGTAGCGGCAGGTCAAGCGGCGGCTGACTTCTCAACCAGACAACTAAGAGGTACGCGTCAATATTTTGATAGAGGTGGCCAATGAGTTTTACCGATGGAATAAATCAAGCTCTAGGAAACTCAAAAACTGAAGTTGAAGTTGGAATTGGTGGATTTAGGCTATTTGCCAAGGTTAGCGAGGCTACAAACTATTCTAACGTGGTTCCGGTTGATGTACTTGAAGATGGCACCAACTCAACTGATGACATCATAAATAACCCTATAGGTGTAAGCATTGAGGGCGCGGTTGGAGATACCTTCATATCCACACCACAGACAGCAACCGTGATCGGCAAGGACTTATCATTGATTGGGGAGGTTAATGAGTTCCTGCCAGAGAAAAGCCAACAGCAACTTCAAAGAATATCTCAAATAGACGATCAAGTTAACGATGCAATACTTGTTACTGAAAGGTCTGAGAGAATTGCCAATAACGTTTATGAGTTCTTTTCTGGAGCACCTGGCGGAAAGACTCAGAAAGAGCAGTTTGTCGAGTACATGGAATCAATCTACTTTGGCCGACAGCCGATAAATCTATCCACTGAGTATCGAGATTACTCCAACATGGCCATGGAAGACTTAGTGATCAGCTCTAACAACCAAGATGGTGAAATTAAATTCTCTGTTAAGTTTTTGCAGATAAATTACCTACCATTGATTTATACTCAAGTTAGCGATAATTACAGCTCTCCATCTCAAAGCATGAGCGGAAAGGTATCTAGCAACGCCAATAAGGGCGGCCAGAACCCAGAGGTCAACCAGGAGAAATCACTACTCAGCAGCTTGATAGGCGGTTAAATGAACATAGTAGAAAACATTACATCCGAATATATTCAAACTCACTCACTGGAGTTTGATAGGGGATTGGCTGAGTTAAAGCTTACTTATGAAGCCAATGTTCAAATGTGGAAGATGTCAGTTACCTACACAAGAAGTGGCGACACAGAGCCTCAGCGACCTATCTACGGTGTTAAGCTGGCACTATCTACAGTTCACTTTATTCATAGAAACTGGCCATTTGATTTTACCGTTATTGACACGACAAATAACGGGGTTGACCCTTATCGTGCTGACGACTTTGAAAATGGTCGATGTGAGCTTTACTTTATTACTCCTGATGAAATGATTCAGATCCGAGGCGCAGATGTCCAATAGATTCACGCGTGATTACATTCTAAAAATACAACTTCCATCTGAAACTGTAGAGATTAGGCCACCCTTTAATATTTCATTTTCAGCAAACGAGAGTTCACTCAATAGGGCTCTTAACTCGCTAAACATGAAGATACCAGGACTTAATGAAAATACTCGCCAGAAGCTCATAAAGAAGGAATTGGACAGAAACGTTAGGCTGCCAATCCAACTTGAAGTTGGCTATCTTGGAAAGCTTTACGTTGCGTTTAAGGGTTCAATTAGAACTGGAGAGTTGACTCGTGAGGGTGCAATATTCGTAAATAACCTAGAGTGTTATGATGGGCATCCAGACTTCACTCAGGCGTTCACATCAAAGACCGTGGAGAGTAAGTCACTTGCTGTCGATGCTATTCTTGAGGATATGCCTAACACTGGTAAAGGATCTATTACTGCGATATCTAACACTACTAGGCCAAGGGTGCTAGTTGGATCAAGCTCTGACCTACTTTCGACTATTGCAGAGGATAAGGAGTTCTACATTAAGGATGAGAAAATATTTATTCTTGGTGAAGATGATACCATCTCATCAATTGCCCCTTTGGTTTCTGCAAAGACCGGGCTTAAGAATACTCCACAACAAGATCATATAGACACCAGTTTTGTAACCGTTCTTAACCCTACACTAAAGATTGGCGGACTATGTACGCTTGAGAGCATTAGTAACCCGGCAGTTAATGGGGTTTATCGAATATTTCAAATAACCACTAACGGGCAGTACAAGGGGGCCAGCGCAGCGTGGGAACAAGTGGTAACATGTCGCAAGGCAAATAATTTTAAGGTAGTACGATGAGGCGCGAAGACCTAGAGCAAACAGTAAACCAAGCATTAGCCTTTGCACTGTCAAACCTCCACACGGTAGTTCTTTGCAAAGTTGAGAGTGTTGAAGAGAAAACCATCAACTGCAAGCCGGTTACAAATCGCGTTGTAAATGGCGAGTCTAGAGAGTTACCTTTATTCACTAAGGTCCCGCCAATATTCCTAAGTGGCGGATCATCCTACAAAGCATACCCAATATCCAAGGGTGACTATTGTTTGCTGATGATTACAGAGCGATGCTTTGATTCTTGGAATGAAGGTAGTGACTATGTTGCGCCACTAGAAAAGCGAATGCATGACTACTCTGATGGATTTGCACTTGTTGGTATTAAAAACAAAGCTGGCGCTATAACCATCCCGGACGTTATCACACAAATTGGTGACATGTTCGCGCAAGGTAACTGGGAGCACGAAGGTAATTTAACGAGAACTGGTGATGAAACGCTAATTGGCGATAGAAATCAAACTGGTGACGAAAAGGTTACTGGTGAGATTGAGTCAACAGTTAAGGTTAGCGCCCCGATACTTTCAGGCGTATTAACTGGGGTTGGTGGTGCTGCACCAGTAATACCTCAATCTATAACTGCAGCTGAGCTTCACGCTCAAAATGGATTTACAGGAACCAAGGTTGCGGATGGGGTTTCATTTGTTTTCGTTGATGGGATACTAATATCATGAGAGTAAGAGCATTAGATAAAAACCTTGACTGGACATTCGGGCAAGGAAAGGCAAACTACATCAACAAAAAACAAGCATTAAATCAAAAAGTATCATCTCGCATCAAGTCGTTAAAAAATGACAACCCATTAAATATGAATGACAACATTGACTGGATTGACCTTCTTGGTAGAAAAGGTACTGAGGATACTATCCTAAAAGAGCTTGAGCGCGTGGTTAGGTCAACAAGTGGGGTTACCGAAATAACCAAGCTAGAGGTGATCAAAACGGTAAACCGAGTGCAATCTATCCAATTAAGTTATAATACCATCTATTACGAAGATCAAAGCGTGGAGATAACAGACTTATGAGTTTAACCTTTGATGAAAATGGTGTTCAAACCAACACTTATGACGAGATATTTCAGAGGCTTGTCGATGGTTACAAGACAATCTACGGCACTGATATTGATATAGATCAGGATTCTCCAGATGGACAAAGGGTCGGAATTGAAACGACTCTTAGGTTTGATATTGAGTCAGCATTGGCCTGGATATATTCTCAGTTAGATCCAGACCTAAACAATGGCGACATGCAGCAGATTATCGCTAAGCTTGCTGGTATCTATCTATTGGCCTCATCTCGATCTCAGTGGGACCTAGAGGTAGAAACGGACAGGGTTTTAACTCTGCCATCTGGATATACAATTACAGATAACAACAATCAAGATTGGTTTTTAGAAACTCCTGTCGATCTATTGCTTAGTGCTAACAATGTAACCTTTAAGTCTAAACTTTGGGGTGATATTTCTGGTGTGGCATCTGGTAGCTCTTTCACTCAAGCAACCCCTGAACTTGGCATTCTATCGATATCAGCAAGTCTTGACGCCGTAAAGGGTCGAGAGGAAGAGACCGAGGAGCAATTTAGAGTTAGACGAAAGAGATCTGTTGAGAACCCATCACAGAGTACGATAGGCGCAATTTACGCTAAGTTAGCTCAGTTACCAGGAGTTGTTGACCTTCAGGTTTATGATAACTCATCTGATACTCTAAATGTTATCACTGGTTCTTCAAACCCAGATGCAATAAATAACCCGGAACCAATAACGATTGATGTACACACGATGTGGGTTGTTATAGAGGGTGGAACTTTAGATGACATTGGAGAGGTTATAGCAAAGCAGAGGCTAGGCAACACCAAGGGCAACGTAACCGTATCTTACACCGATGAACTAACCAAGCCTGATGCAACTACGGTTTTTATTATTAATGAGCACCAAATAGATCGACAAGATGATGTAGATTTGTATGTCAAACTAACTGCAACGCAAAAAGTTTCTGGATCAGCAATTGATACTGCTGCAATAAAGAATAGCATTGCATCTTATGCGTTCATCATTGGTCAGTACATCCAAGCTGGTGAGCTATACCCATTGTCATATATTCAAAACTTTAACTATGTTGTTAGTGATTTGGAGGTATCTCTTGATGGGGTTACCTATACTGATGAGCAAATATTTTCAGGTTATGCAGGCAAGTTAAAAATAGACGTAGCTAACATAGATATAACAGAGGTTCCTATCTGATGAATAACGACATTATCAACAGATATATACTCTTCTTAATTAAACAGTATTACGAAAAGCCAAAGGCTAATGCTGAGATAAGAAACCTGCTAGTTGACTGGCAACAGATAGGGGATTTCATTAGAGATTTTGGTGAAGATTTCGACATCGACAATGCCAAGGGGTCTGTATTGGATCTTATTGGGAGAATTGTTGGTCTTCCTAGGCAGGTTAACTCAATAGTTCCTGTGGTTTATTTTGGCTTTGATAGTAACCCTAATTCAAGAGGTTTTTCATCAATATCAAATCCAGAAAGGGGGTCGGCTGCTTTTTTTAGAGTTGGACAAGAGGTTTACACACCATATCAACTTCAAGATCCAGAGTATAGAAAGTTCCTTAAAATAAAGATCGCCAAAAATAACTGTTCTCCTTATTTGGTTTCTGATGAAAAGACAAGCCTACAGCAAGTTGTTTTCGATGCTTTTGATGGGAAAGCATACGTTGTAGACAATAAGGATATGACACTTACCCTTTACGTATCACCATCTGTAAGTAATGATGATTTAAACTTAATACTAAAGCTTGATATACTCCCAAGACCGATAACATTTAGCTATAGAATTGTCATACAGGCCGAGCCTGGAGAAACATTCGGATTTTCAAACAATCCGAACTCAAAGAGCTTTTCATCAATATCAGACCCATCTAGAAATGGTGGTGTTTTTGCGAGGATTTATAATGCCTAAAATAGAAAGGTACAACGGCAATGTTATTGCATTTTCATCGGGGCAACAGTCTGGTGAAAGATTCGTGTTTGGTTCTTCAACTGTTGTTTCTGACAATCTGACAGACCAGTACACCCCAGAGGCGATCAGAGGATGGGCCACTGTTGGTCCATCTGAATTCCCACCTCTTGAGTGGTTTAATGCCGTTGGCTTTACTGCAACTCAATTTATAGCGTACCTGCATCAGATGGGCGTCCCGGAATGGAACCCATCACAGGAATACCCAACACAAGGCGCAATTGTAATACACAATGGAGTTAAATACTCAAGAGGTGCGTCTTGGTCGCTTGGGGATGAGCCAGGAGTAGCTCAATCATGGATTAGTGATGATAACTTTGTGGTCGACAGCGGAGTATCTGGAGGGGTTAGTTATAGAATTTACTCAAACGGAACAATTGACATGTGGGGAGCGGGTATTGCAAGTGGGAATACCCCATACACTATAAACTTGCCATTCTCAATAGACTCATCACTAATGCTTGATAGAATAACTCTTGGCACAAGGCAAAATCCCGGAACTTCAGCTGCTGATTATGGGATAACATCAGTGACAAGCGTGTCATCATCTTCATTTAGCGGTGCTCA
>Ga0233415_10000911_pt1 | contig 13296 bp, 9 predicted proteins | sample Na_anoxic_12_MG_FD_188631 | JGI IMG/M metagenome (GOLD analysis project Ga0233415, IMG submission 188631) | Seawater microbial communities from Saanich Inlet, British Columbia, Canada - Na_anoxic_12_MG | ecosystem: Environmental > Aquatic > Marine > Inlet | place: Canada: British Columbia... | reverse complement strand
TTTTTCTTTTTGAAACCTTAAATACTAACAAAATTAAAAATTATACCTTTCCCAAATATGCATTCGCCGCCAAAGGTCCATCCAAATCCATAAACATTCCCGTAGCCGACTCCCGTTCGGGATATTTCGGCTCAAATTTCCATCTTCCTTGGCGTCTTAAATATGCATTTTTCTTGTCATATAATCTCTGTCCCTCTACCGCCGCGGGCGTCGGTCCAGTTCCCAGTTGCGCCGTTGCAACCTGAGCGTCTTTGGACCCCTTTTCCAAGCGAGATGGCGGATAATAAAACGCTGCCTGTGTGCCTATATCGGTGGTTAAACCGGAATACTGCGGCGTCAAATAACTCTGTTTTCCCGCATCGTTTTGTCCCTGAACATCGCTTCGTTCATATGTCTGCGGAGGCGGTAAAATAGGCTGACAACCGGGACAATCAATATCGGAAGTGCATTGGTCGCGTGTTTTGGCACACTGGGACTGCGGACCGCAAAAATTGGTGCAACTGGTGGTTGTGGTTAAAGGAAGATTGACTGTGTGGCTGGTGTCGGGCGTTCCGCGGTCTTCAATCATGGTCTCAAATGTTTCCTTGTACTTTTTTGTGGTTGCATTTACATTTGCATTTCCTAACAAAAATAAAAAAAGAACGGCACAAATGACCACAACACCACATACACTTATAATTATATTTTGTCTTTTCATTGTGAGGTTTTTATTGTTTTTATTTTTTATTACAACCCTTTTCTATACTAACAAAATATAATTATTTCGCAACACATTTTTTATTTTGACATTTCATACCATGGGGACACCTCTTTCCGCGTCCGCATTTTTTCGGCGAACTAGAAACAGGCGTGTGAAAATTAGACAAAGAACTAGAGCTGGAAGTAGCTTTATCCGCCACTCCAACTCCAACATTTTCCTCTTTTTTGTGTGCTTTCAACAGGGTTTCAAAACGACCGACACTGGCATCGGGGATTTTGCGAATTAATTCCTTCTCAAATTTATCCAGCATTTTTTTGAACCTTTCTTTGGATAAACATCCCTTTTTGATTTTTTCACATTGATTTCCGTCGTCCATTTTTTTCAATATATTCTTTTCCACTGTACTCATGTAATTATGCAGATTGTCTTTGGTTATTAAATCAGCCATTTCACGCATCAGCCGTTTTTCCACGGTTTGCATATAATTATGAAATTCCGTTTTGGAAACGAGTTTTCGCAATTGAATATCCAATTCCACCTCTCTTAAAGGAACGCGTGCCTTGCTACGTGCTGATGAAAACTTGGAGGACGTAGACGAAGATGCAGACGATACAGGTGATGCTGACGATGCGGACGATGCGGACGATGCGGACGATGCGGATGATGCGGATGAAGATTTAGAACTGGGTGCAGAAAAAGATGAACTCTGCGACTTCGACGCTAGTTTACGCGTTAAATGCCTTTTTTGCCTTCTGCGATGTCTTTTACTTTTTGTCATTTTTCACACAGATTTTACCTTTATTTAATGGTGATATTTAATTGCAAAACTAACAAAAATATAAATTATTTTCTATTTTTGTTAGGAAAACCAATTCCCAAAACTTAAAAGTTAATCGTTTTCATCTCTGAACTTCCTCCTCCGCTACTTCCATTTCCACTACTTCCATTATTCCCGTTGTTCCCGTTTTGCAAGGCTTCTTTGTTTTCATCCTCCACTTGCAACAAAATATTCTCGCCCATTTTTTCCGCTCTTTTTTGTTTCTTTTCTTCATTCTTTTCCACCAAACGACGCACCAATATTTCTTGGTCGCTTGCAGGAACAGACAGCACTTGCGTCTGCACTTCGGGAGGAAATTTAAAGAAAGAAGTCAATAAATACGGGTCTTTGAACGCAGGCATAATTGCCATTGCTGCTGTATCTACCATCAATCCCGTTTCCTCGTCTGTTTGAGCCAACACAGTTAAAAGTTGGTCCAGTTCCACATATTGATAAGTATTCAGCCGTTTGAGAATGTTATATTCGTCGGTTTCATTTTGTGAAAAGTAATTACCCAAATACATGGTGTGATTTTCGTCCATTTCGATATTAATGTATTCGGTTAAAGCCGGCAACACAGTATCGGCTACAACCTTTGATGAATCCAGTTTTTGTCCCACCAATTTCATCAGCATTTTCAGTTGGTTTTCATACAATTGGTATTTCAATGGCTCCGACAACGGAAACCACTGGGCGAAAGAAGCCAGGTCATAAGGTCGCAATTCAATGGACCCTTCTGGTTCTATTTGCTGTGTTTCCGCGTTTATCCAAACCACACCAGTTTTATCAGGTGTCAATTCTTGACGATACTTATTCAGGCCATTCATTGTTAAGTAATACCGAATAGCCAGTTCGGTCGCCAATTTCGTGAAATCAATGACGGAATTGTTGTGTTCATACAATCCATAATATAGTTGCATCGGCTCCGAATAATAAAGTGCGTAGCGTTTGTAAGGATATTGTTCCGTTTCCTTTTGCTCTTCATTATCCGCATCGGCATCTTCATCCGCATACGCATCGTCCGCGTCTCCATTGCGAACATTATCATCGTTATCTGCATCCACATCGTCGTCCCCGCCCCGCATTTTCCCCTTCTTTTTGCTAGCTAAAAAGCGTTTCAGTTTTTCAATCAGCTGTTTATTTTCAAAAGTCTGCGTAGATTGATATGCCAAGTTCAACATTTGGTCTACATTTGCGTCTGTAATGATACGCATTTGAATATTGAGTGCCTGTAATTCCTGCATCAACAATTTAAACGAATACGGAATTCGCACAATGCTGAATGACCGCCCAAATCGCGTTTCAACCTGAATGTTTTGTGTCGGCACACCAAAGGGGTCCAGGATTTCCTGAAATGCCACTGGTCCATCGGCAAAAGGACTGAAATAAATGTCTTGTTTGGGATTATAAATAGCGACGCACCCCGTTTTATTACATATCGCCAAGTAATATTCATCGCCGCGTTCCATGAATGATTCCGTCAAAAAGAACGCCGCACCATGTGATAAAATGGAATCGCGTTCCATCTCTCCCACCCGCAAACCGCCGTCATTTGCGCGACCATGATTGGTCTGTCGTGTAAGCATGTCGCGGCGACCAGTAGCGCGATAATTAATCTTATCTTTTACCATATGTTTAAGACGCATGTAATAAGTCGGTCCCATATAAATCTCACTTTCCAGTTGTTCGCCGGTAAACCCGCTGTATAAAACCTCGTTTCCACTGGGATGCAATCCTGCACGTTGCAGCATGTCTCCGTATTGGTGATAATTAATTCCATCGGCCGCAAAAGCCGTGCAATCACCAAAGGTGCCATATTCGGCACACACCTTTCCAAATATACTCTCAATCAAATGGCCGATAGTCATTCGCGAAGGCAAAGCATGAGGATTAATAATAATATCCGGACGAATACCATCCGCATTAAACGGCATATCTTCCTCAGGAACAACCAATCCAATAGTTCCCTTTTGTCCTGCACGCGACGCCATTTTATCGCCAATAGCGGGAATACGTGTGTGACAAATTCGCACTTTGGCAATGCGGTCGCCAGGTGCACCTTCCGTAATAAAGATTTTATCCACCACACCCATTTGTCCCTTTTTGACCACCTTGGAATTGTCTGTATAAGTAAGGCCATCCTCTGACTGCACCACTTTTCCAATGATTACCGTTTTATCCGATACAATGGTTCCCTCATCAACCAGACCTTCCTTGTTTAGATTTTCGTAATTGGCATTTTTATCCATTCCAACCACATTGGGAACATTCAAAGGATTTGCAAACATCATTTTCCCCGTTTCCAGAAGTGTATCTGTTGCTCCACCTTCTTCATTGTTTCCGTAGTCAATTTCGCTGTTTTCATAAGTGGTGTAATACGAAGTCAAAAATAATCCGCGGTCCAAAGAAGCGCGGTTAATCAATATAGCATCCTCTACATTGTATCCTGTATAACTGGCGATAGCAACAATCGTATTGACACCATATGGCATTTCCTCGTGATTCATATAATTCAAATATCGGGATTTAATCAGCGGTATTTGTCCGTAATTCAGCACAATTCCGGATTTATCCATGCGCACGGGATAATTGGAATTATAGATGGAACATGCCTGACGACTTTGACCGCATGAAAACACATTTCGCGGCAGTTGATTATGTTCGGGAAAAATAATGCAGTTTCCCATTACTCCCAAAATGAGCGATGGGTCAATTTCCATATGGGTATAAGCCGTCGCCATAGTATCCGTATTGGACGACTCAAAATTCTGCAAATTATTCGCAATCAATACATTTTCTTCCTCACTAACATCTAAATATTCCAAAATGCCTTCGTATTTGACTTGGTCGGAACTAGATATGCGTGGTGCATAACATTCATAATAATTCACCAATTGTGTCCCTCCTCCATTATCTGCAAATCCATTCACCATTTCCTTCCATGAAACGGGATTAGAATTATTATTTGTTAGTCTTTTGCGAACACCATAATAACTGATTTCTCCGCTTCCGTGTTTGCGATATAAATAAGGTCGCGTCAATCGTCCGCCATCTGTGTAAATATAAATGGCGTATTCAGCATATTCAAAAGAAATGCTGGTATGAAGAGGTAAGAAACCATTCCGCCTCCACCTTTTAAGTGTGCGAACCACTTCAATCGGTTCTTTATCCATAACAATTCCAAACCAAATACCATTCACAAACATCTTTGGTTTTGTGCTTAAAAAGAGTGGCGGGAATTGCTGAATGGGTTGAATATTCAAATTGGCCTTTAAAAAGTCCATCATTTTGGCAGAGGACACAGAATTGGTAATGGCGACGCTCAGTGTCAAGTGTTTGTGCAAGCCAACATCACCACCATCGGGTGTATCCAACGGGTCAAACATTCCCCACTGCGAATTCTGCAATAAGTGCGGTGCCACAATTTTTGTGCTTAAATCAATGCGCAAAACCACTTTTCGCAGGTGCGACATGAATGAACTCCATGAAAGGCGATTTAAATCTTGCACAAGACCGACACGTTTAGTGAATTTACCAGACCCCCAATTTCCGCGAAACCCTTTGGAAAACCCTCTCTCTACGACACGCGTCGTGGTAAGCATCATAGGTACATTCGCAGCCAACCGATTAATTCCCTCTTGCAAAATGGTGTGTTTAATTCCATACAATTCACGTTTATAGTATAATTCTTTATCCAGTTTGACAAAAAACGACTGATTTTGAATAATCCAGTATTCGCGAAACAAATCACGAACAAGAGTTCCCGATGTTTCAACACGTTTATATTTAAAATTGTCGCGGTCGCTGGGTGGGTCGCGTTCTAAATGTACGCGAAGCATTTTATACACCATATTTCCCAGAAAATACGCCTTGTCAATGAAATTATTTTCGCCAATGTGGGGCAAAAAATAGTTCATCAAAATATTATAAGTTTCCGTGATGGTTCCGCGTTTCATAAACAAGTGCGAAATGTATTCAATGGCCTCTGATTGCGAAAAAATATTCGCCGCATCGTGAACCGAAGGAATAAATAAATCCACCATGTCGCGATTTTTCTCAATATCAAGCAAACAATATTCAATGATTTCCTTATCGGATACGACACCCAAAGCCCGCATAAGAATAAATAATGGCACAGGTTTCGCCGCCATAGGAACAAAACAAATAATATGTCCCTCTTCAGCATACATTTTCACAGACATGTATCGGATAGGTTTGGAAGTGTCCTCAGATACAGAATGAATGTCGCAAGTATAGGAAAATGGATTATTGTCATCCGGTTTTAACTTTTGCACTAAAACCATATTGTCGGCCATTTTTTCTTGACTAACAAGCAATTTTTCTTTCCCATTAATAATGAAATAACCGCCGTAATCATTGCGACCCTCTCCAAAGTTAAATCTGGCTTCACGCGATAAACCGCCTAAAATACACTGATTAGATTGCACCATAATAGGAAAACGCCCTAAATATATTCTTTCAAACATATGCGTTGTTTTGACTTCTTTTCCATCATCGTTGTTGTCATAATATATGGTCTCCACTTCTACGTCATAATGAATGGTAAAGCCATAGGTCATATTTCGCAGTCGGGCATCATTGGGATACATATATTGTATAAAATCTTGCTCTTCTTTGGAACCACCATCACCGACATCTAAATCGCGATATAAAACAGGTTTTCCATAATAAATGCGGTCGCCCGTTTTACCGCCCATCCACACAATACATTGTGCCCGTTGTTCATTCAGCGTTTTTAACTCCGTTGCAGTATAAGATATTTCTTCATCAGAAATCACTTCACGCTCAACAAAAGAAATCGGGTTATTATCGCGAAAGATTTGAATGATGTCGTGGTTGTAAAAGCGGTTGTAAGAATCTAAATGTTGCTGAACCAAATATGCGGGATTATCGGTGAAATGTGTATGAATAATGTTCCACATGGGCGACTTGTCGGCCATCTGTCGCTCTTGTTTTTCTTCCATTTTCCGCGGACTTCTTGGTTATTAATATTTACTTATTTTTTATATCTTTTTGCAAAACGATTTCTATCCTATGCTCTACAAAATCTATTTAAATATATGTTGGGTGATATATCAGGGAAACAAAACAGATAATTAATTATAATCATATAAATCATATATCAGTCATATATCAGTCATATATCAATCATATATAAAGATACAAAAATAACACAAACAATGAACCAGGATACATATAATAATGTCGTTATAAATAATAGATTTAACTCAAGCAATAATTTTTTACCATCTTTTACTCTATATAAATTCACAGCCAATCAGTTGTTAAAATATAATTATGGTTCTTTAATCGATGACAATAGTTCTATTTGCATTTCTCACAGTATCTTTTCCAAAATAAATGAATTAGACACGAAAATGACTATAAAAGGAACTCCTGTTTTAGAATTTACGCATCCTTATTGCCATCTCACCCAAGATATTTTAAAATACAAATATTCGCTCTTTCACTTGGAATTGATGGAAATTATTAAATTCAACAATTGGAATTTCATGTTGGAAAACAAATACAATCGTGTTTTAATTGTAGATTCCATGAATGGAACGAAACACGTAGATTTTTTAAAATTCTACCGCCCTACTGCAACCGCAAACAATATCATTCAAACATCATTGGATACATGGAATTCACTTACATCCAGCCAAATGGAAACGAATAAATTTCAATTAATATTCTTTAACTGTGTATATAAACAACATTACGCACAACTTATTCAATTGCTTCAAAAATATCATAGTGAAGGTGGAACTACTATTATTAAAACACGGCACATGTTTTATAAGCAATCTATTGAATTAATGGTTCTTTTGAATATTTTGTATAAGAATATTAGCATTATTCAACCAACCATTTCCAATGTAGCGGAAGGATATATATTTATACTTTGTAAAAATCGCCAAAGAAATATTAACACTGACTATAATTTGAAAGTATTAAATGATACTAGTAATTCATCATCATCTTTGTATCCATTATCTTTTTTAAACAAGATTGAGGATATGAATATTTATTTTGGAAAACGTCAGCTAGAAGCAATGCAGCAGTATTTAGAAAAAAGTAATAAATATCATAACTCTGGAAATTCTATTCTTTCAACTAATAATATGAAGGCACATATTAAAGCCAATCGTGAAAAATGTATCCAATGGTGCAATTATATTTTTCCTAACAAACCAGCAGTAGCAGATTTTTAGCCAAACAAATATAGGCATAATATAAAAATAAACGCCACGCGAGCGCAGTACCATGAATATACATAAATTTCAAACGCGTATTTTTGATACGATTACCATCATTTTATACATTCTCTATTTTGTTGTGGTGATGGGGTTGTCTGCTAATGCACCAGAATATATAAATACATTGCAATATTATTTAAAAATCTACATTTCGCTTTTTCTCATTATTCGTTTCAATAATTTTAGGCAAATTCAATTTACGGAACTAGACCGAAAAATTGCATTTAATGCAGGAGTATTTTTATTTAGTGCAACTCTTTTGAACCAATTTGTTCAATATTTTCGTCCTTTTTTTCAAAACCTCCAACAAAAATGGTTTAAGTGAAAAACAAAAGAATAATACCAATATACCAACAATATAAAATTCAAAAATTTAAATAATACAAACACAAATAAAAATTACAAATAAATAAAATATTTAGGCATCATAATATAATATAAGATAAGCAATCATGGTTTATATGAGCGGAAGTAAAGCAGCGCGCCATGCGGCATCAATTACAAACAAACCGACTTGCGGTGGACCGAAAAAGGCGGGACTTGCTCCCAAACTCGGCTGGTTCATGACCAGCAACCCCAACATGACCGGAGCCGTGAACACTCAGTTCGGTCTTAAATGCATTCCCAACACAACTATCCAGACACAAAAATACGGATACTCTGCTACTCATGGTGGCAACATGGGTTAAGCGTGTTTATTTATTAGTTGGATTAGATTGAGTTGAATTTTTCTTTTTTATTTTATTTTTAAAATGGTTTGTGTTTAAACTAACAAGCATATAACCAAAGTAAATATAAAATAATAATCTAGCATCTATGTTTAATAATATTGAGCTTTATATGGATTATAATGTGCTTTCACATAATTCGGTGTTGTAACGGGGGTATAAGTAGTTTTCTTCACAATAGTTGTTTTTTTGGTGGTGTTCGCATGTGCGGGAACTGTGTTAAGCCGTCTTAAAAGGAAAAAGACAATCACAATTCCTGCCACCCCAATAAGTAAAGTTTTTTCTTGTTTCATTTATTACTATACACAAATATTTTTCGTTTTTGTTAGTTCAAACCTAACAAAAACGAAAAAGATATAAAAATAATTCACATTATACAAAAGAAACGGACATTGTGTGTTGGCATTTATATTTGCATTGTTCTTATAGCATTCAATTAAATAACAATGTTTCCATCCACAAATATTATTAATGTAAATAGCAGTAGTATTTATGACGAATATTTCGCTCTTCATCGAAAACATTTGGCAGAATATGGACAAAGCAATACCATTGTATTGATGCAAGTGGGAGTTTTTTACGAAATGTATGGTCTGCGCAATGTAGAAACCGGTTTAGATGAAACAAATCCCAACATTGGTGAGTTTGGTCGTATTTGTGAGTTGGCCGTTGTTCCCAAATCCAAGGTTTATTACCAAGACAAAAAGTTCAATATTTTAATGTGTGGATTTAAAGATGATTTAGTGGATAAATATGTGCGAAAATTGCAAAATGCGGGTTATACCACAGTGTTATATAACCAGAGTGAAAATGCGGGAAAAGGTGTCAAAAGAGAACCGCGAACATTATTCGGTGTTATTTCACCCGGCACATATTGCGGCGCGTGCGATGATAGTGTTGCATCTTCAACCAAAGTGGCGGTAAGTCGGAATACAATGATGTGTGTATGGTTCTATTTACAGGACATGCAGTCTTCCATATTAAGAAATGCGTCCAGTTTGGAAGGGAAAAAGGGAACGCATAAAATCCATGTAGGAATGTCTTGTGTGGATATTTACACCGGAAACACGGTTTTGTATGAATTTACCCGCACTTATTATCCCAAACTGAACAATCCCAATTTGTTTGACCCATTAGACCGTTTTTTGACTATTCAAAGTCCCGTGGAAATGGTGGTTTTAACGGAAAATTTTGATGCAAAAGTCGCATTAAATAGTGTTGAAATGATAAAAAATGTGAAAAAAATACATTATATTTCTTTGGACGAAGAAGACCAAAATGACAATGACAGCACCAGCAACACCGAAATCAATGTCAATGTAAAACGTGCGAAAAATTGCGAAAAACAGATTTATCAGCGAGAAATCCTTGCTTCTTTTTATCCCAACCTAACAAACAATGATATTTATATGCATAAATTCGACCAATATATTTTCGCAACCCAATCTTTTTGCTATTTGTTAGACTTTATTCATCAGCATAACACAGCACTTACCCGGCAAATTAATTTGCCGACTTTTGACAATATGGGCGACTACTTGATGTTGGAAAATTCGTCGCTGGTTCAGCTCAATATCTTGGACGATGGAAAACAAATCAATGCAAAATATGCGTCTGTGGTGAAAATATGCACAAATGAAGCCCAAACGCCAATGGGAAAACGAAAAATAACCGATATGTTGCTGCATCCCGTCATTGACCCAGAGTATTTGCGACAAGAATATAACATTGTGGCCGATACCCAAGTTATGTGTGATGAAAATCCAGATGTAATGATGCGTTTATCAGAGAAAATCGGAAAAATACGAGATTTAGCACAATATTTACGACTGATTTACTGGAAACGTATCAGTCCAAGACAATTGTCGTTTCTTTACGAAAGTATTCAGTGTATCCAAGAAGTATATACCGAGTTTTCAAAAGTAGCACCAATGAATGAATATTTCCAAAAAAATGTGGATAATTATTCTAATTTGTTAGTTGCAGGTTCAAAGATTACATGTTTTTTAGATAGTGTTTTGAATATTGACCGCTGTAAAACCGCCACTGCGTCATCGTCTATTACCACTGTGGGAAATGAATTGTTTATCATGAAACGAACAGCTAATGCCGAGCTAAACCGAAACATGACGCTTTTATATGAATCGCGCGACCAACTGGAATGTTGTCGCACATTTTTTGAAGGATTGTTGTCAAAGAGTGGTCCCAGTAATAAAAGCAGTAAAAAAATGGCTGTAAAAGATGAAGAAGATGAAGACGAGGTGGATGCGGATGCAGATGTGGAAGCAGATTCCAGTGGTTGTAATATTGAATTTGGTTCCAATACCAATCGGTTCATCAAGATAAATTGTTCTAAGACCAACAATTACACATTGTCATCCACAGAATTAAGATGCGAAGAAATCTCAGAAAAATTAGATGAACTTCATTCAACGACTTCAACCAAAGCGAAAGCCGACCTACATTCTTTTGTCAATGTTCCCTATATTTCATCCACAACCCAACAGGAAAGCACATTTCAGCTGAAAATTGGTAAAGAACATATGTTTTCTAACAAAAAAGGTGCCACATCGGCATTAGCATCAGCAAAAGTAAAATCAGTCATAGAATTCGCCAAACCAAGTTCAAAAAGCTCCACTCGTCTCATCAAAAGCAGTCAAATAGATGAATGTGCATATACATTAAGTGCAGCCAAGAAAACCATTTCTGACACTATTCGGCGTGCGTATTTAGATGTGCTAGGTCAGTTGGAAAAATATGATGGTGAATTGTTGGCACTTACCCAGTATATGGCAAAAGTTGATGCCATTCTAACTCGGGCACGTCTGGCAACGAAAAACGGATACTGTCGTCCAGAGTTGGCGGAGCCAACACAAGCAGATGCTTCTGCATCCCCGTCATCTTTTGTATATTCCAAAAATCTACGCCACCCAATCATTGAAAAAATCCTGACGGATGATTTTTACGTCGCCAATGATGTTTCGCTGGATAGTCGTGGTATTCTGTTGTATGGCGTCAATGCTGTGGGTAAAACCAGTCTCATTCGTTCTCTTGGCATTGCCGTAATTATGGCACAAGCAGGCTTCTTTGTGTCCGCATCCGAGTTTCGCTATTATCCATATACGAAATTATTCACCCGTATTTTGGGAAACGATTCCTTGGCAAAAGGCTTATCCACTTTTGTGGTGGAAATGCTGGAACTCAATCCCATTTTGCAGTATGCAGACGAAAGAAGTATTGTATTGGGTGATGAACTATGTTCGGGCACTGAAACACCGTCTGCCATTTCTCTTAATATGGCAAGTTTGGTTCGTCTCTGCAAGCGAAATGTATCGTTTATTTTGGCTACACATTACCACGAATTATCGGAAATGGAAGAAATCCAGAGTTTATCCAACTTGGATATTATGCATATGGCAATGTATTATGATGCTAATTTGGATAAACTGGTGTATAACCGCAAATTGCAACCGGGAATTGGAAGCAGTCGCTATGGTTTAGAAGTGTGTAAAGCCCTGAAAATGCCCGATGATTTTCTGGATTATGCGAATGAATTACGCGTAAAATATTATGCGAAAACAGGTGGCGGGTCCATTTTAGATTACAAGACTTCGGTCTATAATTCAAAACATGTCCGGGGAATGTGTCAAAAGTGCGGAAAGGTCATATCTACTGAGGTGCATCATGTGTTGCCCCAGAATTTAGCCGATAAAAATGGATTAATTATGGACGAACAAAGTGGAAGCACTATTCATAAAAATCATCCTGCAAATTTAATGAGTGTGTGCGAAAAGTGTCATTTGGATATTCATCACGGCTAATAAATTAAAATATAATTATCTTTTTTGAATAATAAAATTAAAATATATGTATTAAACAAGCATAGGAATTTTATTATTTATAATATTCAGTTTCGTTATTGTATAAAGATTAAATTATATACATATATAGATGAGTGAGACAACTGATGATTTATTAAAAATAATAAATGAATGTTTGAAGTATATGTTGAAAGAAAAGCCCAATAAGGGTGTATATTTCACATACATTTTAAACAAATTAAATAGCTTTTATAATTTTAAATCATCTTTTATATACACATTAAAAAATGACGAACACTTACAAAGTGTTCGTTCAGGACATAAAAATACCGAACAATATGCAAAAACATATATGGAATGCATTGCATATCATGTCAATAATGTTGAAAAAGATGACAAAAATTGTGATAAAAAATACAAATATTGTGAAAATATCACAACAGAAGATATTCATTTGCAAATAAAAGAAGATGTCTATCCACCAAATAGTGTAAAACATTTAATAGATAAGATGAATAACTCTACTTCCGCTGGTGTCGAATGCGATAAAAAATGTAAAAATAACTCACCAGATTTATCGGCTCATATTCCTCCTCATTTTAATATCAATGAAATCTATGTTGAATTTACTGAAAAAATGGACGAATGTAAACATAAATTAATCAGTACAAAATGCTGTGTATATTCCCTATTGGACGTGGATGATAATGAGGTTATTGGTATTATTGGCATTAATACTTTTCATGATTTAGATGAAAAAACTATCCCTTGTTTGTGCGACATTGTTCCATTTTTGCGTAATATGTTAGTGCATACAAATATGGTTGAAGATATCAATTTAAATAAAATCAATTTCATTGCAAATATGAGTCATGAAGTTCGCACTCCATTGAATGCCATCATGGCAATGATAGAAATGTTGGGAGAAACAACATTGGTTCCCAAACAA
>Ga0233415_10000910_pt1 | contig 13300 bp, 14 predicted proteins | sample Na_anoxic_12_MG_FD_188631 | JGI IMG/M metagenome (GOLD analysis project Ga0233415, IMG submission 188631) | Seawater microbial communities from Saanich Inlet, British Columbia, Canada - Na_anoxic_12_MG | ecosystem: Environmental > Aquatic > Marine > Inlet | place: Canada: British Columbia... | reverse complement strand
AGTTCATTTATCTAAAGAAACAATAGAACCTTTTTCTACTACAATATTTGTAGGTATTGACTTTGGATTAACACCAGCAGCTGTTTTTGGACAGAAGTTAGCTGATGGAAGATGGGTTATCCTTCATGAACTTGTCTGTTTTGATATGGGTATTGTAAGATTTACAGAATTATTGAAAACAGAAATGGCAAAAAAGTTTAGAGGATTAGAATTAGAGATTTATGGAGATCCAGCTGGTGACTTTAGAGTACAAACAGATGAAAGAACTCCTTTTCAGATTATGCGACAGCAAGGATTAAGAGCTAAACCAGCTCCTAGTAATGATGTTGCTTTAAGAGTAGAGAGCGTTGAGGCGGCTTTAACAAGAATGGTAGATGGAAAGGCTGGCTTCCTCGTTAATAATAGCTGTACGAACCTAAAAAAGGGGTTTAATGGGGGTTATTATTATAGGCGAATACAAGTTTCAGGAGATCGCTATGATGATAAGCCTATGAAGAACAGATATTCCCATGTTCATGATGCTTTACAGTACTTAATGCTAGGTGCTGGAGAAGGAAGAAGCCTAATGGCTGGTAAACAAGCTCCTAGTCGTGTAGTACAAACAAGATCTTGGAATATCTTTGATAATCAAAAGAAAAAAAAGAAATCCGTATGGCAAAACAGACTAGGTATCTAGTATATTTCTTTGAAAATACAGACGGACACAAAGATACTCGTTTTTTTAAAAAGGGTTTTAAACACTGTGGAGTTATTACTTTTGATGAAGAGAACAATCTATGGATCTTAATAGAATATATCTTTGGTCATTTGAATGTAGAAGTATTATCAGAAGAAAAGATAAATGCGATCTTTAGAATGTTTAAAAAGAAGAATGGTAAAGTCTTAGAAGGTGATATTAAGCCTAGAAAAACTAAGTTCCCTAGCTTTATGGGATCTTGGATTAAGGAACATAGTTGTGTATCTTATGTACAAAGAATATTAGGTTTAAATAAATGGTGGATATTTACACCACATCAGTTATATTGTGCGTTGCAAAAAGAAAAATTTCGTGAAATAGATCTATAACATGGGTAATTTATTCAGCACACCAAAATACACAGAATCTGAATCAGAGAAACAGCTTCGTTTAGATAGAGAAGAAAGAATTAAAGTAGAGAAAGAAGAACAAGCAGATCTAGAAGCAAAAGAAGCCAAAAGAAAAAAAAGAATGGCTAAAGGAGTTATCGGAATGAGATCTTTATTTTCTAGAGCTGGTGGTAGAGGATTCTACGCAGAAGGGAAAGAAATTGAGTAGTCAAGGTGGTACATCTTCTGCTAGTAAAAGTGGAATGTCAAAAAAATCAGCAGCAACAAGTCCTGTTGTACAAGGTATTAGAGCAGATCAATATGCTCAAACAAAATTAGGTATTACTGGACCTAATGTTTACAACACACCTTCTGGTGAAATAATGACTAAAGGATTTACATCTTCTACAGTTCCTAGTCAAATGTATGGTCAAGAATATAGTGCAGCTAGAAATGAATATCTAGCATCTCAAGGTTTAGGAAGTGTTAGTAATACTGGTCAGTATAGACCATTTGTTAAAACAGATAAAGGTCAAGTTTCTACTCTAGAATCTCGTCAAGCTTATGAAGCTTCTAGGAGAGAACCAATACCTCTTTCAAAAGAAATGTATGAATCACAAAGAAAGACATCAAATATATTAGGTGGATTAGCAGCAGCAGCAACAGGAATGTCTATATTTTTTACAAGTCAATATACAGCAAACAAACTAAACCCTTATGAAACATATGTACAAAATTTTTATAAAACTGCAAATAGATCATCTACATCAATAGCAAGTAGTCGTAATAAAAAAGATAGTACTACAAAAACTACTACAACTACTCCAAGTGATAGTGTTAAAGCATCAGTAAGTGATTCTACAACAGTAGCTAAAAATAATAAAAGAAGAAATGCTAGTTCTTATGAATCAGGAACATTACCTGACGATAGAACATTTTTAGCAAGAACTGATAAAACTATTAGAGGATCAATGGTAGGTTAATGCCTTATATTCCAACAGCAGAACAAGAAGAAATTAATTACTCTAACAATGATTCTAGAGTATTATCCTTTTTAAAAAAGTTTAAAGAAGCAGAACATATCTTCGATCATTGGAAAGATAAGTATGAAGAAGCATATGAATATACTATGCCTCAAAGAGAATCTTTCTATGAAGAAACTATCGGTGAAAGAAGAACAGATAAAATATTTGATGAAACAGCAGTAGTTGGTATTCAAGAATTTGCTTCTAGATTACAGGCTGGAATAGTTCCAACGTTTGGTCGTTGGGCTAGTTTACAATCAGGTACAGAAATACCAGATGAGGCTAAGTCTGAAGTCAATGAACAATTAGATATTATTACTGAATATGTTTTTGAAGTATTAGGTGGATCAAACTTTAATCAAGAAGTACATGAAGCATTTATGGATCTTGCTATTGGTACAGCTGTATTATTAGTAGAAGAAGGAGATAGTCTTAACCCTGTAAACTTTCAAGCAGTACCCTTACCAAGAGTAGTTTTAAATAATGGACCAGATCAAAAGATAGATCAGGTATTTAGAACAAGAACAATGAGGCGTGACAGAGTTATGATTACTTATCCTAAAGCTGAAATGTCTGAAGAGATGATGAAAAAGTTAGAAGAAAATCCTTCTGATAAAGTTAAAATTGTAGAAGGAGTTTTTAAATTATACGACAAACCTAACGAAGAAAGATTTAAGTATTGTGTCGTTTGTATGAACGATAAAGAAATGATTTATGAAACAGAGTTAAGTGGTGTAGGATCTAATCCCTATATTGTATTTAGATGGAACAAAGCTAGTGGTGAAGTGTATGGTCGTGGACCAGTATTTAATGCTATGGCTGCTATCAAGACTACAAACTTAACAGTAGAATTAATATTACAAAATGCTCAAATGAGTATCTCAGGTATTTATACATTTGAAGATGATGGAGTTATTAATCCTGATACAATTAATCTCGTACCGGGAAGTCTTATTCCTGTAGCACCAAATAGTAGAGGATTACAAGCATTACCAGCAGCTGGAAGATTTGATGTTGCTCAATTAGTTTTAAATGACATGAGAGCTAATATTAAAAAAGCTCTTTATATGGAAACATTAGGTAGACCAGAAGGTACACCTATGTCAGCTACAGAGGTTGCTGAGAGAATGGGAGATCTGTCAAGACAAATAGGTTCTTCTTTTGGTAGATTACAATCTGAATTTGTTGATCCTCTTTTAAGAAGAGTTATTAGAATATTAATTAAACAAGGTAAGATTGTTATTCCTAAAGTTAATAATAGAGAAGTTAAAATAGTAGCAACATCACCTTTATCTCAGGCTCAACACTCTCAAGATGTAGCAGATGTAATGAGATTCTCAGAAATTTTAAATCAAACGTTTGGACCACAGATGTTAAACATGGTTGTCAAACAAGATGAAATAGCTAGATATTTAGCTGATAAAATGGGATTACCAGAAAAACTTATTAGAAGTGCTGAAGAACAAGCAGAGTTAGCTAACCAGTTGCAATCTATGCAACAACAGGCTAATATGGGTGGCAATGAGCTGGGAAACCCTGAAGAACAAGGTCCAATCTAAACAAGATTCGGAACTAGATCAAATATTCGCCTCTGTATTTAACGATCCTAACGGAAAAAAAGTACTCGAATATTTAGAAACACTAACAGTAAAATCAGTTGTATCTCCTCAAAGTTCCAGTAGTATGTTATGGCACTTAGAAGGGCAACGATACTTGGTTAATTTAATCAAGTTAAAAATTAACAAAGGAATGAAAAGAGATGAGTGAAGAACAAACACAACCAATAAATGAACCTACTGAAAATACAGAAGTACAAGAAGTAGATAATTCAGATATACCAGAATATATACCTAGTAAATTTTGGAATACAGAAACAAAAGAAGTTAATGTAGAAGATCTAGGTGCTTCTTATAAAGCTTTAGAAAAAAAACTAGGTATGCGAACAGATGAGCTATCTAAACAAATTAGAGATGATATTACTAATGAAATATCTAGTTCTGCTCCAGAAGAATATCAAATACAAACACCTGAATTACCTGATGGTATTGCTATAGATGTTGATCCAGAAATGCCATTGCTACAATGGTGGGCTGAAACAGCTAGAACAAAAGGATTAAGTCAAGAAGAATTTGATGCTGGTATTAATGCCTTTGTACAAAATGAAGTAAATGCATTACCTAATGCACAAGCTGAAAAAGAAATATTAGGTGATAATGCAGATGCTAGAATACAATCAGCTGATTTATGGGCTAAGAAGAACTTAAGTCAAGAAGCATATGATACAGTAGCAAACTTAGCTGGTACAGCAAATGGAGTTAGAGTTATAGAAGAAATAATGGGATTAACTAAAGATGCTCCTATCCCTAATACAGAAACTAAAATAGATGTTTCTCCAGATCCATTAGATCTTAAAGCTATGATGAAAGATCCAAGATATTGGAAAGATGGAGAAAAAGATGCAGCTTATATTAAAAAAGTAACTGATCTGTATGAAAAATATTATAACCAAAAATCGGCTTAAAAAAGTTCAAATATATTGGAGAGATGCTCAAAGCTATGCTGAATGGCTCTCTCCAGAAGAAGCCAAAAAATATTTACCAGCAATAAATTATACAGAAGGCTATTTATTAGAAAAAAATAAAAATTCTACCATTGTTTTTATGTCGTGTAATGACACAGATATTGGTGATACTACAGTAATTCCTACAGAAAATATAAAACAAATTAAATTTGTGCGTTGATTTTTTAATCAAACTATGCAAGTCATATAAAAAAGACCTCGTATAGCTTTATGATATGCCTGTCTAACAGATAACATTTCAGCCCTATCGAGATAATCTTGATATAAACAACGAACATAACATAAGGAGATAATTATGAGTTCAAGCATAAACAATGCTTTTATTACCCAGTTTGAAGCTGAGGTACATATGGCATACCAAAGAATGGGTGCTAAGCTTAAGAATCTTGTTCGTGTAGTTAATGGTGTATCAGGCGAATCTGTTAAGTTCCAAAAAGTAGGAACAGGTGAGGCAACATCTAAGGCAAGACATGCTGAGGTTGTAGCAATGAATATTTCTCACACTAACGTAACAGCTACTCTCGCTGATTTTTATGCATCTGACTATGTGGATAGATTAGACGAGCTTAAAACCAATATTGACGAAAGACAAGTAATCGCTAACAATGCAGCTTACGCTCTTGGAAGAAAGACTGATTCAATCATAACAGACGCTATGGCTTCTGCTACTACACTAGCAAATAACGCTGGTGCAACAGGTGGAACTGTATCTACAGATATGAACATTGATAAGTTTAAAGAGATGCAAGCTCTGTTTGGAACAAATGATGTTCCAGATGACAACCAAAGATATTGGGCTATTGGTCCAACTCAATGGGGTGACTTATTATCTGACGATCAGTGGACAAGATTAGAATACATTGGTTCAGGAGAACTACCTTTCTCAGGCATGAATTACACTGCTAAGAGATTCTTAGGTTTCTTAACCTTTGTACATTCTGGTTTAGACACATCAGGATCAACAGATAGACATACTATTTGTTGGCATAAATCATCAATGGGATTAGGAGTAGGTTCAGAAGTAAGAACTGAAGTAAACTATATCCCTGAAAAAGTGGCACACCTAATGACATCTTATCTATCAATGGGATCAATTCTTATTGATACTAATGGTATTAGAGTGCAGAAGTGTGCAGAGTAAGGAGATAAATTATGGCTTATGAAACATCAAATCCAATTAAAAAGATCTCCCAAGCTGGCGATTCTAATTCACTTTGGTATTACAATGACGGTGATGCAATAGGAACTATTGATGACGCAGATTACTTTTTAGTTGCGAATCCAGAATTAAAAGCTGGAGATATCATCTTAGTGGTAAGTGGTTCAAATACAGTAGTAGATGGATTGTTGGTAACAGCATCTTCATCTTCAACAGTAACAACTGCATTACTTGCATAACAAGAACATGGGGGGGTTTTATACCCCCCTATTTAACAAGGAGTTAAAATGGCAATAGGTGCAGCAATCAGTGGAGCAGCAAAAGCTGCAAAAAGTTTAATTAAAAAAAATAAATTAAAAGAAGGTTTAAAAAAAGCAGTTAATGTAACTAGTGAAAAAACTAGTGCATTAAAAACCAAAGCTAAAGAAGCAGTCAGTAAAGCAAAACCAACTTTAGAAAAAGCTAAAGCTAAAGTTAAACCAGCTGTAGATAAAACAAAAGAAGCTGCTAGTAAAGTTACTACAAAAGTAAAAGAAACAACTAGAGCTGCTAGTGTTAAGGCTCGTAGAAAAATGGGTCCTCAAAATAGAGAAAGATTAGAAAGAGCTGGTAATGTAGCTAAGGTAGCTGTTGGTGGAACTGCTGGTGGAGCATTAGGATTAGCCGCAGCTCCAATCGTTACAGGTGCTACAGTAGGTGGAATGATTGGTGGAACTGCTAGTAAAAAAGATCCTGTTGGTGGTGCAATAAAAGGTGCAGCTGCTGGTGGAATTTTAGGATTAGCGGCAACTGCTGGACTTACAGCATCAATGTTAAAATCATCTACACCTAAAGAATCACAGTTTGAATCAGGAAAATTACCTGATGGCAGATATTCTACTAAATTACAAGATCCTAGTAAAAATAATGTTATTACTGGTAAGTATCTTACAGATAAAGAAATAGCAGATGTTAAAACACAGTTAGCTATTTTAGATTCTATTGTTACTTCTGATGATCCTAAAGGACAAAGAAAACAATTTATTGCTACTGTTTCTTACTTATCACAGAAATATAAAATTAATTCTATTACTGGTAAAAATCTTTCTATTCAAATACCTTATGCAGATCAAGTTGTTATGCCAAGAAATTATAGACAAAGTGCATAATGGCAGTAACTAAAGTAGATATAGCAAGTAGAGCTTTAGTAATGATAGGAGCTAATCCTATTTCATCATTTACAGATGATAATACAGAAGCTTTAACAGTTAATAATATTTACGAAGAAATAGTAGAAGCTACTTTAACAAGAGCCAGATGGAGATTTGCAACTGGACAACAACAATTATCTTTATTAACTTCTGCACCTACAGGTAGGTTTGAATATGCTTATCAAATGCCTACTAGCCCACAGGTACTACAAGTTCTAGCAGTTACATGTAATGATGCATTATTACAATATTCTAGATACGAAGATAAGATTTATCTAAATGGTTATGGATCATCTAGTACTATAATAATGGATTATTTATTTAGACAAGACGAATCAAAGTTTCCACCATATTTTAGACATGCTTTAGTTTATAAATTAGCTAGTGCTTTTGGTGGAGCATTAGCAAGAGATGCTGCAATGATTAGAGAATACGATCAATTAGGTGAAAGACAAATCCTAATAGCTAGAAATACAGATGCACAAGAAACTACAACTAAAAGACTTTCAACTGATAGATTTATTACTGAAAGAAGGAGCAGTCGTAGTGGACTTGTTGCATCTTAATGCCCAGAAAAATAAGACAGGTATTTACAAACTTCTCAGCTGGTGAGCTGAACCCTTTACTAAACGCTAGAACAGACGCTAAAGCATACTTTGAAGGTGCTAAACAATGTCGTAATTGGTATTTATTAGATGAAGGTGGATTAATGCGTAGACCAGCTACTGAGTATAAAGCAACACTTCCAGCAGCTGCAAGACTAGCTCCATTTATATTTTCTAATGATGAAATAGCTATCTTTGCTTTATCTAATGGAAGATTAGATGTTTATGATTCAGATGGTGTTGCTATACAAACTAATATTACTTCTGGAGTTAATTGGACTACATCTCAAATATTTGAAATTAATTTAGCACAGTTTGGAGATACTGTTTTTGCTACACATAGAGATAATCCTATATTACAAATTAAAAGAACTAGTTCTACAACATTTACAGTTTCAGAGTTTGCATTTGAATTAGATGAAGATGTAGTGGTATCTGGTGCTTATAAAACTCACGCTCCTTTTTACAAATATGCAGATTCTACTGTTACTATAACATTATCTACAGGTGCTACAGGTACAGGTAGAACTATTACAGCTTCTTCTCCTATATGGACAAGTTACTATGTAGGACATTACATAAGAGTAGATGAATCACAAATTTATATAACTGCATTTAATTCTACGACAGAATTAGAAGGAACTGTTATTGAAACTATAAGTGCTGGTGCTGGACCACATGCTAATTGGGAAGAAGAAATTATATCTGCTGTAAGAGGATATCCTCAAGCAGTATCATTTCATGATAATAGATTATGGTTTGGTGGAGTAAGAGATAAACCTTCTGCTATTTTAGCATCTAGAATTGGTGAATATTTTAACTTTGATTTAGGCACAGGATTAGCTGATGAAGCAATCAATGTTGCTATTGCTGGTGATAGAGTAAATGAAGTTAGACATTTATTCTCATCTCGTAACTTACAGATATTTACAGATGGTGCTGAATACTTTGTTCCGACACCAGCTGATACTCAAGCTATTACCCCTAGTAATATTACTTTTTTAAGACAAACACCTTATGGTTGTAATAGAGCTAATCCTATACCTTTTGATGGAGCTACTTTGTTTAGTCAAAAAAATGGTAAAACTATTAGAGAATATGTTTTTAATGATATTGAACAAGCATACAAATCTACTTCTGTTTCTATTTTATCTTCTCAATTAATAGATAGTCCTAAACAAAATTCTTTATTAACAGGTAATAATGAAAGAGCAGAACAATTTGCTTTTTTCTTAAATAGTGGATCTACAGAGGGTGGTAATATAGCTGTATTTCATAGTATTAGAGATGAAAAAGTAGCTGGTTGGACTTTATGGAAAACTAAAACAGGAGATGAGTTTTATTCTATTACAGCAGCTAATGAGAATTTATTTGTTACAACAAAAAGAGTATTACCTTCTGGAACTGTTTATTTATTAGAAAAGTTTGCAGATACAGATGCTATTACTTTAGACTGTTCTACAACAACTACTGTATACCAAAAAGGAACACCACTAGTAAATGGGGGTAGTCAAACAGGAAACACACTAAATGTAGATGGTTTTACAGCAGATCCTCAAATACAAGAATCTTTTACTATTGCTGGTAATTCAACAGAATATACAATTACAGCTGTTACTCAAACAAGTACAGGATATAGTTTAACATTAGATAAAGACTTAGCTGTAAGCCCAGCAGATAATACTGTTATTACTATAGTTAATGGATTTGAACATACTGTAAATGCTGTTTATGAACCAAATACAGAAGTCAATGCAGTTTATGGTAATGGATCTTTAGGTTTATTTACTATTGATGCTAATAACAGAATTACATTAACAAATGCTCCCTTTCCTACAGGAGTAAGAGTAGGTTTTAATTTTATACCTATTTTAGAAACTATGCCTATAGATAAAGAAATTGACACTGGACCATTAACAGGAGAGCCTAGAAGAATTAATAAAGCGATTGTTGATATATCTGGTGGATTAGATATAACTATGAAAGGATCAGATAGATCCTCAAAGGAGTTAGTTATACAACAAGTGAACTTTAATATTAATACTGATTTACAAGCTGTTACTGATAAAAAAGAGTTTACTTTTTTAGGATATAGTACCTCACCTACTATAACCATTTCACAAAACGATCCATTACCATTAAAGGTATTAGGAGTAGCTATGGAGATACAATTCGCATGACACCAGCACAAATAGCAATATTAATAGGAACAGCTGTAACAGCTGTAGGTACAGTATCAAGTATAAGATCACAAAGAGCAGCCTTAGATAGAGAAAATTTTAGATTAAAACAAGAAGCTGAGATGGCTCGTTTAGCAGCTATAGAAGAAGAAAATAATAGATTAAGAAATCTAAGAGAAACCTTAGCTAATAATAGAGCGTTTGCTTCTATTGCTGGATATTATGATGATTCAAGAAGTTTTTTAAATATAAATAAACAAGCAGAAGAACAAGCTTCTAAAGATATAGAAAGTATTAGATTAATGGGTAGGTCAGTACAAACTAAATATACTCAACAAAATTTTGAAAATAAAATGAGAGATCAAGAATTAGTATTTGGAGGGTATACAAGTGTAATAGCTGGTTTATCAACTGGCTATGGAACATCTGAATATTACGGATAATGGCTTTAACTAAAGGTAATAGAGAAAAAGTAACTTCAGTATCTTCTATTCAATCTAGAATGGGAGTAGTAGATGCATATGCTGGTGATCCTGTATCAATGGCTGCTGATGCTATTGGTAAGAGTATAAATGTTTATGCTGAAAGAATGATTACTATTCAGGATGAAAACTATAAATCTGATTTTAAAATTAATACTATTAAAAAAATTGGTGATTTTGCAAAACAATTTAATTTAGATCCTGAAGGATTTACTAATGCTACTAATGCTTATATTGAAGGAATAGTATCAAAAGCTCCTAAAAGATTTAAGAACTGGTCAAAAGAATTTGCTAGTCTAAAAGCTGCTCAAGAAGGAGATGTAATATTTAATAAAAAATATAACAATGACCAAATAGATGCCATAAAATTAAATAATGCTACTGATACTATGTTTATAGATGATAATTTAAGAAAAATTATTGGAATGAATCAATCAGAATTTGATGATTTTTGGTCTACTAGTTTATTACCAGAGCTAGGAGAAATCATAAACTCTTCTACTAATTTATATAATTCATTAGATCCACAATTTAGAAGTGGATTACCTTTACCTGAAGAAAAAATGAGAAAGTATAAACTAGCATTTGAAGGAGCTAGAGTTAATTCTAGTATTCAAGATTTATTAAGTGCTGCTGTTGAACAAGATAAAATAGATTATCTCGAAGGTAATATTCCTTATGGAACTGGAGATACTACCTTAGAAAAAGCAGTTAAAGAAATTAAAACCAATCTTTTAAAAGATTATGTAAAGAATCCTGAATCTCTTAATGAAAATAAATTTGCTGTATTAACTAATTCTTCTACAGAAGAAAGACAAGAGATTTCTGAAAGTGCAAATACATTTATAGAAAGCTTTGTTAATCAACAAGAAAAATTACAAAAGAAAATTGAAAATCAACAACAAGTTAATATAGAAGAAAATCATAAACAGTTTATGGGTAATATGCAAAATTATTTATTACCTAATAGTTTACAACAATTAAACATAATGACAGATCGAATGGGATTTAGTGTTGAGCAAAAATCAGAATTAACAAAACAATATAATACTAGTACTGTTATTGAATCTTATGGTAAGAAAAAAACATTAAATTTAGAAACTGATATAGGATCAGCTTATAGATTATTAACAGATGATTTTGGTTATGATGATATCAAAATTGAAGATGTTAAAAAAATGATGATTGACTATAAAGTTATTGAATTAATTAATGATGATTATGTAGCAGAAGAAGGTATGCCTTCTCAAAGAAATTTAAGTACTATTGATTTTAGTTATGACATTTCCAATGATATTGCTAGTAATGATTTAATTAAAATAAGTGCTTTTGCTAGTAGAAATGGAGTAGTTCCTAGTGAAGTAAATGAATTTATTAACTCTGCAACTGGATTAAATTATGAAACAGAAGCTGATAGAATGCAATTAGCAGAAATCGCTTATACTGTTAATTATTTAACAAGCAGAGCTGGGTTTGCTATAGAGGGATTAGATCAAGATTTAGTATTACCTTTAATGGATTTACATGAACAAATTAAAAGAATGCCTAATAATGGAGTTACTGAAAAAACTGCTTATGAGTATTTCTTTTCTAAGATTAATAAAGATTCTAGTATAAGAGATGAGATTGATTTAAAAATTGATAATGTTTTTGAAAACGAAGATATAGATTTAGATGGACTTATTCTAGATTCTATAGAAGAAGAACAATCAAGATTTGTAGGTGTTCATAGTAATGCAGAAATAGGAATTACTACAGATGATTTTATGGTAGAACCTTTAATAGATTGGTTTCCTTTAAGATGGTTAAAAGTTAATAGTTCAGATTTAAAACAAAAAGATGTAGATATGGTAAAGTCAGAAATTATGCCTTTATTTAAACTATACTTAAATAATACTTATGTTAGACCTGAAGAAGTAAATAAATATAATATAAACAAACATATAAAAAACGCTATAAAGTTAAGCTTTACAACATTAGGCGATAAAGGATATGGAGTAGAATAATGGCTAATATAGTTAAATACCCAATATATCAAACATTTGAAAATTTAGGAATGAGTAGAGAAGAAATAGAATATGATGCTGTAGATACTATTATTAATAGAGTTTATGGAATGAGTAATAGAGAAAGAGAAGATTTAGGTTTAACAGATGATTGGATGAATCAAAACAATTTATATACTTATATTCATAACGGAAGAATTAAATTTACTTATGATGAAAGATCAAAAGAATCCTCACCTAAATATCATATACATGCTGATATAGATGGTGATGGTGTTTGGAACTCTATTCCTAATCCTAATGATCCTGAAGTATCTTTTCAGCCTCAAAGTACATTAAAGAAATTTAGACCAAATACTACATCAAGAGTAAAAGCAGAAGTATATGATGATTACTATAATAGTTTTATAGATGGAATGGACAAAGCTACTGTACTAGAAAAGTATGGTTTTGATATAAGAGAGAATCCTAAACTAAATAGTGCAGTTAGAACAATATTTAACTTTGCAGTTGGATCAGTAGATTCTGGTAAAAACTGGTTAGATAACATGGAGTTGTTTTTTAATGAAACACCTTTCTTACCTAATATCAAATTTGATTCAGAATCTATAAGAGATATAGTACAACAAAGACAAATAGAAACACAATTATATGAACAAAATGCTGAACAATATAAAGATGAATATCAAACAGCAAAATACTCAGGAGTATTTCAAATGACAAAAGATGGTGAAAGATTACAAACAAATAATATATTTATGGACAATACAGCAAAATGGGAAGGAGGATTTCATAGTGTTGTGTATGATCCTAGATTTAGAGGTTCTAATACACCAGATATTTTAGGTGGACCAGATCAAAAATATATGAGTGAAAATTCTAAAATTACACAAGAACAGTATAATTATCAAACTAGTGCAAAAGGTGATCCAACAATAGGTTATGGTTTTTCAATTAATCCTAATACTGATGGGGGTAAAGCTAATATTAAAAGATTACAAGATTTA
>Ga0233415_10000908_pt1 | contig 13301 bp, 8 predicted proteins | sample Na_anoxic_12_MG_FD_188631 | JGI IMG/M metagenome (GOLD analysis project Ga0233415, IMG submission 188631) | Seawater microbial communities from Saanich Inlet, British Columbia, Canada - Na_anoxic_12_MG | ecosystem: Environmental > Aquatic > Marine > Inlet | place: Canada: British Columbia... | reverse complement strand
TGGAAAACAAATTACTCTTGAAGCTAGTCTTGAAGTTGTGATACAGGCACCAAGAATAAGAATAGGATACGAGCAAGAACATAAGACAAAAGATATCAAAATACTTGGTCAAAGTGTAGATGTTAAATCACAAAAAGGAAATTTGGCAGATATATTGCAGACAAGTTCTTTCTTAAAAACATTTATAGGAAGTCCAGTTTTTGATTTAGCACTTAAAACAATAGGTTCACCCTTAGGTTAAAAAATGGCAAATATTCCCTTACCATCAAATATAGTATTTACAAGGTCAGGTGATTCTTTATTTGAGAATGTTACTATTTGGGGGAACACAAATTTAAATACTCTCAATGTATATGGAAAGTCATTATTTTATGAGAATGCCACCTTCAAAAAAGATGTAAGAATTGAGGGAAAGTTAGACCTTAATTTCTTATTGGTAAGAACAAGACTTGATGTTGGTATTGGTGGAACAGCACTTAATATTGATACAAGAACAAGAAATATTGGAATATTTACTTCTACTTCAAGTGATGGAACCAGACTTTCTTTTGGTCCTGGCGAAATTGCATTAAATGTTGATACTAGAACTGAAAGGATTGGAATATTTACTTCAACACCACAACAAAAATTTCAATTTAATTCTGAACCTGATAATACATTTGTAATAACCGGGTTTGGAACGGTTGGGATAAACACTATAAATCCTGGAGAAAGACTTTCAAATTTAGACAATTCTGGACAGGGAAAATTAAGTTTAGAATTAGATACTGTATCTATAAAACGCAATATCTATGATTCTGCCGGTTCTCCTGGATTAAATGGATCATTTTTAAATCGTGATGCAAATGGAGTTCGTTGGGTAACATTTGAACCTGCATTCTCTGAAGGTATTTTTATTCAAGATGATGGTGTTGATATTCCTATTGCTGGTACGGCACAATCATTTACAATACTAAATTTTACTGATATTAACAGTCTTGGATTTGGAACAGACTTAATTGTTCCAATTCCAGATCCAACAAATCCTACTCTAATTGCCAGAATACAATCCCAAAGTTATTGGGGATATGTAGGAATAGGTTCTACTGTATCAATTAATAGAATGAGTAATGTTGGTATCAAAACTGAAATACCAAGAGAACCTTTACAAATAATAAATTATGGTATTAATCCACAGATTGGAACCTTTTTTGCTTCTCCTGGTTTCAATAGTTTAATAGATACAGTTCCAATTACATCTACAGATTATAAAACAATTGAATATACTTTGAATTTTTTCCATAATTCAAGTATGCAGACTCAAAAAACTTTAATATTTCAAAATAATTCAGTTGCAAATTCTGCAGAATATGGTATTATGTTTGATAATAACTTAATTGTCAAAATAACTGCTGATATTTCTGGATCTAACTTAAGACTTTTTGCAAACCCATATACAGGAGTTACTGGAATTGTAACATATAGATTTGTGAGAGAAGGATTGATGTGACTACAATGAAAAAATATAATATTAAAGTAACAAAATCTGAATATTGGCAAGAAGTGCATGATCTTTTATGTAATTCATCTTCCTGTGAAAATATACCAGATAGAGAAGTATCTTGTGTAGATGAAAAATTACATAGTCCAACAAGAGGAACATTCGAACTAGAAGAAAGTGAAGTAGAAGAATTAAAAAATCACGAAAAAGTTCAATGGGTAGAGTTATCACCTACAGATTATCCAGAAGTATATCCAAGTCCATCTCCTGTTGGAAATAGATTTTCTGGACCTGTAAAAATTTATAGAGATCTTCAGACATATGGACCTCCCTCAAGTAATCCTCAATCTGAGGAACTAAATCGTATAAACTGGGCAATCAAGAGAGTTGGAATACAATCAAATTTGGATTTTTGGCAGGATAGTAATGGAAATCCTATTATAGGAAATTCTCCAGTTCTATATGGAAATGTTGGAATAAGTACTGCTACGGGAGAAAATGTAGACATTATTATTCAAGATTCTGGTGTTCTTCAATATCATCCAGAATTTATAGATGACAATGGACAGTCGAGAGTAAGAGATATTATTTTTGATGGTCCATATTATATTGATCCAGCACATTTTGTCTCTGTTGGTGTTACATATACAAAACCTGATGGTAGAGTTGGAATTGCAGAGACATCCGCAATATTATGGTGGCAAGATAGTAGTTATAGATCTCCAACATTTTCTAGTATAGGAACAATTACAATACCCACATCTTACACTTTATCAAGAGTAATAGGAACTACTACAAATGGAAATAGTGATATAACAGATGATCATGGAACTGCTTGTGCTGGATTATCTGCAGGCAAAAACTTTGGACTTGCCTCTAAAGCAAATATATGGAATATGTATGGAATTTCAAATAATGCCACAGTATCTATTACTATTGAGCAAAACTACGATTTGATGAAAATTTTTCATGTAAATAAACCTATTAATCCATCAACATCAGTAAAAAATCCAACAATAATTAATGGTAGTTGGATTTTTGGTGCAGGATACATACTTGGAGATACAATTAATTATAAATTTAGAGGAAATACAGGATCATTTACTGCAGGATCTGCTTCTGTAGATTTGGTTACCGCAATGAATAATGGATTGAAAAATCAATTTGTATCTCGTGGGACATATAAAACTTGGACAACATCTTCTAGATCTTTTTCATATGATGAGGCAGGGAATGAATTAATAGCATCCGGTGTAATTTATGTTGCATCTGCAGGAAATGATAATGCAAGAGTTGGTATAGGTTCTACAGATCCTGATAGATTGAATTATATGTCAGATACATTTTTTGGAACAACAGATTATAGAACAGAATTTCCAACAGGAACTGTTCCCTGCAATCATAGGGATTGGTATAATCCTGGAGGTATTGGATTTAATTCCATAACAGATCCAGAGTATCATCCAGTCATTTTAGTTGGTGCTATGGATGATGAAACAATTGGAACAGGTTCAGAACAAAAAGCAACATATTCAAATAATGGACCCGGTATTGATGTATGGGCTCCCGCAGATGAAACTTTGACTGCGGGATTACCTTTTGCCGGAAGATATCAAAGAAGAGATAACTTTGCATTTTATGATAGGTTTTTTAATGGAACAAGTGCCGCTGCTCCTGTAGTATCTGGTTTGATTGCTCTTTATCTCGAAACAAATCCTTCAATAGGTTCTACAGAAACGAAAAACTGGTTGAATACTACAGGATCCAAAGTTTTAGATTCTAATCAGTATTATGATCAATTTACGGATGATACTACAATAAATTATTGGTCTAGTGATAGGAATTTAAGAGAAGCAGAAAGAAGAATAGCATTCAATCCTTTTGATGATAATAATGATCTACCGGTAGATCCTCCAGATCCTCCAGAAATAGGATCTCAGGTTTCATTCTTAAAAGGTGAACGTATGATATGGACAGGTGAAAATTGGAATGTGGAATATAAATAAATAAAAATCAGATTTATGTCGGAAAAAGGTTTTGGTGTAAGGAGATTAGATTTATATGGAGATGGTGTACCTACAATAACTAGTCCTACAAATTTGAATATAGATGCGAATATTGTTTCTATAAGTACAGATTTTACTGTTGGAAGAAATAGTCAACTTGATGGCAGATTGGAAGTTGACGGTGCCACATCTCTTAATGATATTTTAGATGTTTCTAAACGTGCTAGATTTGATAGTACTGAAGAATCAACAGGAGTTTTTAATGGATCGGTTCAAATTGATGGTGGTGTAGGAATAGTTAAAAAATTATTTGTCGGTGGTGATACTAAAATTGAGTCTACTACAACATCAACTAATAAAGACACTGGAGCACTTATAGTTGAAGGTGGTGTTGGTATTGAAGAGAATCTTAATGTTGGTGGTGATACTAAAATTGAGTCTACTACAACATCAACTAATAAAGACACTGGAGCACTTATAGTTGAAGGTGGTGTTGGTATTGAAGAGAATCTTAATGTTGGTGGTGATACTAAAATTGAGTCTACTACAACATCAACTAATAAAGACACTGGAGCACTTATAGTTGAAGGTGGTGTTGGTATTGAAGAGAATCTTAATGTTGGTGGTGATACTAAAATTGATGGAACTTTAGAACTAGAGAATTCTTTAATTGATAGAAATCAAGAAACTGGAGTTAATGGTAAAGATTATCGTTTATCTTCTGTAGGAACTGGAGTATCTTGGAGACCTCCTGGTGTAGAAACTTCAAATACTATTTGGGTATCGAAAGATGGGGATGATAATAATAGTGGATTTTTAGAGGGAGATTCAAAAGCAACTGTTGGAGCTGCTGCTTCAGTTGCACAACCTGGAGACACAATCAAAATTCGTCCTGGTCGATATATAGAAAATAATCCAGTTGGTCTTCAAAGAGATGTATCAATTACTGGTGAAGATATAAGATTAGTTACAATTGAACCTCAAAATACTAATTTGGATGTTTTTTGGGTAAGAAGAGGTTGTTTGATTGAAAATTTAAACTTTGCAGGAGCAACAGTTGGTGTTAGTCACTTGAATTGTGGAGCAGTTGCATTTCCAAAAACTGGAGTTTCTGCAAATACTGGATTTGTTCAAGTAGGTCCAGCAACTGAAGGACCAACCGGAAGATGGAGATCACCGTATATTCGTAATTGTACTAACTTCATGACCGAAAGTATCGGTATGAAAATTGATGGTAGAGATGCATCAGGAACAATTCCTGGAGCAGATTTAAAATCTATGGTCTGCGATTCATTCACACAGTATAATGAAAATGGTATTGGAGTTTCAATTACAAATGATGCGTATGCACAATTAGTTTCTATTTTTACAATTAATAATGATATTGCAATTTATGTTGACACTGGTGGGCAGTGTGATTTAACTAACTCAAATAGTTCTTTTGGTAATTTTGGTTTAGTTGCAGTTGGATTAGGATCGACACAATATTCAGGAACATTATTAAATGATGTCATTCCCAGTGATGAATCTGATTTTATTGTTGGTACAGGTGTTACTGATAGTAATGGTAATTTTCGAAGACCCTTTGATGGTCAATCTGCTTATTTTAAAATTAATTTAGATAATTATCCAGATACTGCTTCAACAGGAGTAATTAATGCACCATTACAAGAACTTAGTAGTGTTAAAATTTTAAATGGTGGATCTGGATTTAGTCAAATAAACCCTCCAAATGCGACTGTTAGAGATTTTGACGGAACTTTAGAACCTAAAGGTCCTCAAGGAATCATTGCCGAAGCTAGTGTAACAGTAAACGAAAATGGGGAAATTTCAGAAATTGATGTTATTAACTCTGGAAGAAACTATTTGCCAACACAAAATATTGTGATTGATATTGACGGCAATACAGGTATTGCTTCTGCTATTATGTCTCCAATTTATTTTACTGTGTCGGAAGCAACAGAAAATAATACTGGAATTACGACGATTACATTTAATGAATTTATTCCTTATGAATTATTTGCAGGTGATTCTTTTACTTTGCAAAGAATTAGTCGTATTTTAACTAGTTCTCATTCTTTCGAATATGTTGGTACAGGTACAAACATAAATATATCGTTACCCTTTCAGGGTGCTCTTCCGATTAAATCTAATGAAGTTGTTGCTACGGATGGAGCACAAATTCCATTTACTTCAACAGATCAAAAAGGTAATTTTGATATTGGATCGGGACTTCAAGTTGATCAAACAACATCAACAATTAGAGGAAGAGATTTTAGTAAAGCAATTCAGGCTGAAGTTACACCACTTATACTTGCGTTAAGATAAAATGGCAGTTGCACCACTTAATAAATTTCTTACTATCGCAGTACCAGTGGCTCCGGGAAGACAAACTGTTTATACTGCACCTACTGGCGTTTCATCTATCATTCTTTATGCTTCAGTATCTAATGTTGGTATTAATACATATCCTAAAGTAACATTTACCCACAGAAGAAAAAGTACTGCATCAAGAACATCAGGAAATACAAGAAATATAAGAGTTATAAAAAATGGAGAAATACCTCCAAACGACTCTTTAATTATTGTTGATGGTAGATTAGTATTAGAAAGATCAGCATTAATTAGTGATTCTATTGTTATTGAAGGAGTACAGTCAGGTATAACAACAATAACAAATGTTGATTATGATAATGTATCTGGTATAGCAACTATTACCACTATCAATGCACATAATTTTGATATAAATGATGAAGTTACAATGAGTGGAATTGCATTTACTTGTAATGGGTATAGTGGAGGAATTACAACATCAATTTTCCCAACACCACAAAGATCATTTATTGTTGATAGTATTCAAGGTTCTGTTGGAACATCAAAAACTTTTGTGATTGATGCTGGAATAGTTGAAACAATTCCACATACATATTTACCAGCAATTCATTTTTTTGTGAGTGCGGTAACAGATTCAGTAACTGTGGTTGCTCCTACATTGGGAGGACCTTTTACACCAACAAATGCTCAATATAATGGATCAACAGGAGATTTAATATTAACGATCAATAGTCATGGACTTTCTAATGGAGACGAGATCAATATTGCAGATGATTCTTTAACTTTTAGGTGTAGTATGGATGATTATTTAACTACACATACATACCCAAGATCTACTGATCCGGCATCTGGGGCAAATTTAACTATATCTAATGCAAGTACAAATAGTTTTACTGTAAATGTTGGTGCATCTCCAAGTGGAGGAAAAGTTGGGCCATTACAATTAGAGTTTATTATGAGTGTTCTTGAAAATAGTACTACTTAATTAATTATGGCAAAATATATATCCGGTCGTTCTAAAAAAACACCACAATCACAACTAAGCACAGATAGATATAGATATTTGTCTGTTGCAGATGCAGAACCAAATCTTGGAGATACTCCTGATGTTTCTGGTGATCCAAACCTTCCTTCAGGACAACAATACATAGTTGTTGGGTTTATTGATAAACCAGGAGAAAGATTTTGGATTCCAAATCAGGGAGGTATTATTCCTGGATCTATTAGTGTATTTGATGAAACAACACTTGTTGGAGGTTTAAGTAGTACAACACAACTGGTTTTTAAGGGTAACGGTATTACTGCAGAAGGTATTCAAACACCACAACCAGGTATTGCAGTAACAATTACAGTTGCACCTCCTGGAGATAATAATTCTATATTATTTAAGAATAATGATGATTTTTCTACAGATAATAGATTTACTTTTGATAATGGGTTTTTTGCTGCTGGAGATAGAATAACTGTAGGCACTGGTGGTACAGTAATTACAACTACTTTAGATGGGTTAGTTGGTATAGGAACTACCAATCCAACAGAAAAACTTCATTTGGTAGGTGATTTTAGAATTACTGGAACAATTTATGATTCTACTAATCAACCAGGAAACCTAAATGATATACTTGTAAAAAACAATAGTGGTGGTCTTGAATGGGTCACACAAGAGTCAGTTATATCAGGTGCCGGTGGAGATATAGGTCAAATTCAGTTTCATAATTCTGTCGGACTTGTAGATGGTGCAGATAATTTTTACTTTGATTTTACTAATAATCGTGTTGGCATAGGAAGTACACAACCAACACAAATACTGGATGTTATTGGGGTATCTACATTTAGTAGTACAGTATATGTCGGTGCTCTTTTCGCAAATGGAAATTCAGAATTTGCATCTAATGTTGATATCTCCGGAAAATTGGATGTAGATGGATTATCGGAGTTAGATGATCTTAATGTATCGTCAGGATCTACATTTAATAATGTTACTATCAATGGTACTTTAAATGTTCCTAATGGAATTTCTTCATTTGGTAATAATGTAACTCTTACTGATGATAGTAAATTAATATTAGGTACTGACAGTGATCTTGAAATATTTCATGATGGTAATAATAGTTTACTTAGAGATAATGGAAATGGAAGTCTTTTTGTACAAACTAATGGAAGTGGTATATTTTTAGAAAAGTTTGGAACACCAAATGAAAATCTCGCAAGATTTAATGTTGATGGTGCAGTAGAACTTTATTATGATGATATTAAAAAAATTGAGACTATTAGTACTGGTGCTACTGTTTCCGGAACTTTATTTACTAATCAACTAAGTGTAAGTGGAGTAACAACATTTAAATCTAAACTAAATGTAGATTCAACATTAGAAGATTTTTATGGTAATGTTGGTATAGCAGGATCTATATTAACTTCTACTGGCGCAGGAGTAAGTTGGGCATCAGTAGTTGATGCAGGAATACAGGGACCTCAAGGAACTCAAGGACTACAAGGAACTCAAGGACTACAAGGAACTCAAGGACTACAAGGAACTCAAGGACTACAAGGAACTCAAGGACTACAAGGGATACAAGGACTACAAGGAATTCAAGGAGTCCAAGGAATTGCAGGTGATCAAGGTGATCAAGGTGCTCAAGGAATTCAAGGAATTCAAGGAATTCAGGGTACTCAAGGAACTCAAGGAACTCAAGGAACTCAAGGAATAACAGGTGATCAAGGAACTCAAGGAATCCAAGGAATTCAGGGTACTCAAGGAACTCAAGGAACTCAAGGAACTCAAGGAATTCAAGGAATTGATGGATCTCAGGGAACTAATGGAACTCAAGGAATTCAAGGAATTGATGGATCTCAGGGAACTCAAGGAACTCAAGGAATCACAGGTGCTGTTGGTGCTCAAGGAATCCAAGGAATCCAAGGAATTCAAGGAACTCAAGGAACTCAAGGAATTGATGGATCTCAGGGAACTAATGGAACTCAAGGAATTCAAGGAACTCAAGGAATCACAGGTGCTGTTGGTGCTCAAGGAATTCAAGGAATTCAAGGAATTCAAGGAATTCAAGGAACTCAAGGAATCCAAGGAATTGATGGTAACGTAGGTTCTATCGGTGCTCAAGGAATCCAAGGAATTCAAGGAATCCAAGGAATTCAAGGAACTCAAGGAACTCAAGGAATCCAAGGAACTGATGGTAACGCAGGTTCTATCGGTGCTCAAGGAATTCAAGGAATTCAAGGACTTCAAGGAATCCAAGGAATTGATGGTAACGTAGGTTCTATCGGTGCTCAAGGAATTCAAGGAATTCAAGGTACTGAAGGATTAATAGGAACTCCATATGATGTTGTTCCTGCTTACTCTAATAGTAACTATGATACTATAAGTTGGGATCCAGTAGAATATGCTGGAAAATTGCAAAGTTTAACCGACACCACTATAGGTCTTGCTTTTCCTCCATTTAGAGTTAATGAACTTTTAGATGATCAAGGTAATCCTGCTACAGAAACATGGAAACTAAGTATACAATATAAATCAAATGTTTCCAATCCCACCGGATTTTATGCTAGAGTTTATGAATATAATTCAGAACTTCCAAATAATAAAATAACAATCTCAGACTCTGCTACAAATCCTCTTGTTCAAGAAGACAGCCAGAGAAGTGTTGCTGGGTGGTTGGAAAACCAATCTATTACACAAGATTGGCAGACAAATACCTTTACTTATAATCCATCTGCAACAGCAACATGGGCATCTGTGGTGTTACTTAATTGGTCTGGAATGGGATTGAGTGCATTATATTATAGAGACTTAATCAAGAGAGAAATAAGTGGATCTGGAGGAGGTGGAAATACTCTAATAGATATACAATCTATTCCCGAGAATAACTCTACTTTCGATTATTTTCCAGTTTTTACTGACGGAACTGGACAAAAACAACTTTCAATTAAAACACTAGCACCTGCCATAACCTATAGGGCAGGAAATGCAGAAACTGGAGGATTTAGATTTTCGAATAAATTCTATGTAACCACAAATCCATTTTTTGGTAATAGTCCTAATATATCGGCAGATAGAACAATTACATCCTCATTTAATGAGATGTCAATTGGACCAGTAACAATTACTACTGGAGTTACGGTTACTATTCAACCAGGAGCAACTTTTACGGTAATATAATATGAGTATTTTAATTAGTAGAGAAGTACAATTTTCTGATGCAGATAATTACAATTCAGTTAGTGGAGTAATTTCTGGTAATGGAAGCATCTCAATTAATCAAGTCAATGGAATTGTATCATTAAAAAATCAACCAGTATTTTATGGAAATTTGCAAAATAATCTTTCATATAATAATATATTAAGTCCATTTCCTCCAGCAGAAAGTGATACAAGTAGTCCAGGTGTGCAATTAGTTGTATTTGGGGCATTTTTTAATTCATCTGATTCTGATGTAATTAATAGGGGAAATTGTTATAATTTAAGTAATGGACGTTTTACTGCACCTGTAGATGGTGTTTACATAATCCACTTAAATACTTTACAACGACCTCTTACCATTACTGGTGCTGTTCCATCCAGTAGCCAGTTCTCTACTATAAGAATATTTAAAAATGGGATAGATACTATGGGGGATTTACCAGGAGGTCTTCATCAAAATAATATAGGTTATCAGATAGAAAAAAGAAATTCTAAAACTATAGCTATAGAATGTATCCAAAATGATTATTTGGAAATTTATATTTGGTTATATAGTAGTAATACTAACATTAATAGTCAATTAGTACAGGGATCTAGTGTTTGTATTTGGTATTATGGGTAAATAAAAAAAATGTTACGAGTTGATTCCGCAAAAATAGAAAGCATAAAGAGAAAGGACCGAACTGTTAATGATGGAGTTCCATATTCTATAGATTCGGTGATAATAAATCCTGGAGGTGAAGTATCTTTTCCTCAAAATCCAGCAGTATATGCCGTGTCTAATAAGACTCCTGCTCAAAGAGATTATACTGTAGGTGGCACTCTAAGTACCTATGATGGATTTGAATATACTTTTGAAAGTGTATTCCTTAATAGGGGAAATTGTTATAATCCTGCAACAGGAATTTTTACTGCTCCATTTAGGGGAATTTATGCAGTTGATCCTTCAATATTGACTGGTTATGCACCGGTTAATGCTGATAATTATTCGTTTATTTTTGTTCGTCTGAATGGTATAGCACGACGATATAGTGCCAGAGGTATTCACACTAATACGTTAAGGCAACGAATTGGTACTCATCCAGGATTTCCAATTCTTATTGGAGCAGAGAAAGATGATCAAATATCAGTAGGAGTGTTAACACCAGCAAATGTGGTATTATTCGATGGTGCTGGTTATTCGTCTATTTGTATTTGGATGGTAAAGTAATTATGTCAGATTTAAAAGTACAGGAAATAAGAACAAATAAAATAATTCGGATGGATTCATCTGATAATAAAAATGTATCAATGTTGATACAAGAAAACCATATGGTTAATTTTCCATCACAACCTGCAGTTTTTGCGTGGTATGCTGAATTTGAAGGGTTAAGATTTATTAATTACGATCCATTTAATATACCTACTGGAGAAGAACAAATAATTGGTGAATATGGAAATATTGTTATAGAAAATACATCCGGAGTTTCTGCCGGATTTGATTGGTATCCAATTACATTCACAAATACATATAATGATCCAGTTGTTATACCTTCGGACTTAACTCTAAATGGAACAGATCCTGCCACCATTAGAGTTAGGAATTTAACTTCTACTGGATGTGAATTTTCTATCCAAGAACCAGCAAATGTTACAACTGGTCATGGTCTTGAAACATTATCTTATTTAGTTTTGGAATCTGGTGAATGGACTTCTCCACAATATGGATTAAAAATTAAATGTGGAAAATTAAATATGGGTAATGGAACTGTTCCTAGTCAAGGTTCTGTTCCATTTCAAACTGTAAATTATACAAATTCTTTTCCTTCTACGTCTGAAGTACTTTTATCATCACTTTTACCTTTTAAGGGATTTCCTTCTCCTTCTTTTCCTTCCTCTAATTGGAGACAGTCTTTACCACCAGGTGGAGTTGCTTCACCTAATGCTGCAGCTGCATGGACTCAATTTATGAAGGACTATGCAGTATATCCCCTACCTCCTGGAGCTACTGGATCATACGTAGATCAATATGTTGGACAAACACTTACCATATTTTATAATATAAAATTGCCGGTTGATGGGGATTACATTTTAAAAGCTTCAGCTGATAATGCTGGAACTGTCCAATTAGATTCTTTAAGTCCTTTAGTTGCATCCTCTTTTAGTTTACTACCAGCACAAGTAACTTTATCAAATTTAACTGCTGGCAATCACACTGTAACTGCTACTGTAAATAATTTACCTTCTCCTGCGGGTAATCAATGGCAAACTAATCCTGCAGGTATTGCATGGACTCTTGAGCCATCTAACATACCTAGTAATAGACAAGCAGTTCTAACATCAATGCAGACAACAAATGGACCAGATTGGGCAATTACTAGAACACAAGATACAACTAATCAGGGATTTAAAGTTGCGATACAGGAGGCACTGGGTCTTTCTCCATTCACAGGCCAACCGGGAGGACCAACACTTAATACTGGTGGGCACAATGAAGAAGTTGTCGGGTGGGTAGCATTTGAATCCGGTATAATTGATGAATCTAATGGTCAGATTATTTCATTACCATCAGATCCGAAAAATTTAGGAACACCTAATCCCTTATCCCAGACCGGATCTCCTGTCGAAGAAACTCAGGTAGATGATTCTGGACAATTGCACACATATGTAGAACCATTTCCAGGAAGTATTGTTTCCCCTTCTTTTATATTTCCTACACTTATATTAAAACTAAGTTCTTTTTATGGAACTAATCCTGCAAATCTCAGAAAAATTAGTAGCACTGGGCAAGATTATCAAATATTTGTTCAGGAAGAAACTACTTATGACCCTATCAACCCTCACAGTAATGAATATTGGTCTGCTCTTACTTTCGAGGGACAATCTGGAACAATTTTAGGAAATCCCAATTCTCCACAAATACCTTTTAATGTAAAGGTAATAGACGAAAAGAATAATTTTGATAGTGAGGGAACTTTTGTTGTTCCGGTAGACGGAATTTACATGGTTTCTTTTGGAACAATTATTACTTCTGCAACTAATATTGATCCAGAAATTACTGCATATTTAATAAAAAATGGAATTCAATACAAAGATCCAGTAACATTTTTTGCACCAAATTCCTCTGGAGCAACACCAATTTTATATACTCAAACAGAAAATGGACCTTGGTTTAATTGTTCAAATACTTGGGCAGTTGAATGCTTTGCTAATGATGTATTGAATATATGGATTAAAACTGATAATGGTGCTATTTTTGGAAATGAACATGCTTTTATTTCTATTTGGCATATTGGATAAATAAAAGCAT
>Ga0233415_10000906_pt1 | contig 13311 bp, 6 predicted proteins | sample Na_anoxic_12_MG_FD_188631 | JGI IMG/M metagenome (GOLD analysis project Ga0233415, IMG submission 188631) | Seawater microbial communities from Saanich Inlet, British Columbia, Canada - Na_anoxic_12_MG | ecosystem: Environmental > Aquatic > Marine > Inlet | place: Canada: British Columbia... | reverse complement strand
AGTCTTTGTTAGATATATTCTGGGAAACAACGTCTAGTGGTTTAATAAGCGATTTAAATGATGCTATTTTAAACGGAGATTTTAAGGGAGTTGTCGCTACCAATGGCTATACGTTTACACTAAACGAAGCAACTGCGCCAGGTTCTAATGCTTTTTCTGGTATAATTAACGTTGTTGATGGTTTTTCTAATGTTATACTAGATGACCTATCATTTACATTATTAAGCGTTTATGATTATGAATCAACAAACAGAACAGAAGAGTTTTGGTTAGAAGGACACCCTGGAAGTGGTACTATTATAGACCCACAAGGTTTTAGAATAAAAACAAGTTCAATAGCTGGTGGTCAAGATACTGATTCATATTTTTACTATGGTTCAAATGCTGCGCAAAGAACATTTAGAATGCTTGTTCAGTGTGTGTATACAGATCCCGTGACGTCAGAGGTGTATAGCAACACGATTGCTTTAAACGATTTATCTCTTGGAAATACACCACCAACATTTATTACAGCAATTGCATGTCCGGCAACTATTATTTCAACACCTCAACCACCTGTTTCTCCGATGGCTACGTTAACACTTCCGAGAACATTTAACGTTGGTGGTGATGTTGTCTATACTTTTTATTCTCAAAATGGATCATTATGTGAAGGAGACAATTACACAAATGAAATAACGTTTAGTGAGGTTAGTGGTAATTTATTGCCATCAATGTTTGAGTTAAGAACAGACGAGAATAACCCCGGTGTTTGTGAATTAATAATGTTACCTTATGAGGCCGTTGGCTCTGAGGTATTTGATTGTTATGTTAGATTATTAGACGCTGGTGGGGCAAGGAAAACTGTATATGTTCGAGTAACAATAACAGAAGTGCCATTTGTGTCAGTGCAAATAGATACAACTGGACTGTGTAGTCCTGGTGGAACATGGTATGCTGGTTCTGTCAAAGAAGGAGATCTTAGATATAGAGTTACATTTGATAACCTAGCACCTTCGGCAACCTACAATGTATCTTATAATTTTTATAATAATGTAAGCGCTAGCGGTTCTATTCCTTCGGCACCATGTGGAATACCAAGTTCTTTTGTTGCTGCGTCAAGCACTGAATACTACTACTTTGACATTGACTGGCATAGTGCTTACGGAAATCCACAGCAAAGTATTTCAATAACTATAGAAGATGCTAGCGGAGATAACACAAATACATATTCTATAACAATATTCGGAACAAGTCAACCACCTACAGCCATGAGCACATGTCCAATTGGTTCTCCTTGTGTGTAATATGTAATAAAAACAAGTAATAATAAAATATGGCAACTACAATAGAAATATCATATTTCAACTCATATTGGATGAAGCAGGTTAATAACGCTAGTTCTACTGTCGTTTGGCCAAGTGGTTATCCATATAATACTGGGTCAGATGCTTTGCCTGTTCTTGGTGGTGGAACAATAGCTGATTTTCCAGCCACTGCCGTGGATACAACTACAACACCGCTACCGCTTAACTTAAATTGGTTTATTGAAGAATCTAGAATTAGAGGAGGCTACAATAATACTGAAACAGATTTAGGTGTTAAGGCTTATATTGTTGAAGAAGAGCCAATACAGCAGCATAGATTTAACTCTATGATATATTCTGGTATATATAATTCTAGAACAGGAGTAAATAACACAAATCAGTTCTCAGTTGGAGATGATATTGTTAAAAGCTTAGACCCAGCAAATGGTTCTATACAAAAACTATTTGCCGAAAACACTAACATGACAATATTGCAAGAGTCAAAAGTTAGTTCAGCTTTAATAGATAAAGACGCTATTTATTCAGCTGAAGGATCTCCAATACAAACAACATCTAATGTTGTTATAGGGCAAATACAACCTTACCTTGGAGAGTATGGTATATCAAGAAACCCAGAGTCATTTGCTTTTTATGGTTTTCAAAAATACTTTGCTGATAAAGACAGGGGTGTTATATTAAGATTGTCTAGAGATGGTATTACTGAAATATCTCAATATGGTATGGTTGACTACTTTAGAGATAACTTACCATTAATAAAAGAAAACAAAACCTGGTCAATTGAAACTTCTTTAACAACTGCTAGTAATCCCGGCAATGATAGAGAGATAGCTGTTAATGGTCCAGATATGAATACCGGTCTACTTGGTATGGAAATTATTGTAGACGGAGACTTTGTTGGATACATAGCTGACATATCTGTTATCAATACAAATAATTCAATAGTTACCGCAGACAGAAGAGTTGCTATAACAGCTGGTGATGTTGTTACTTTTAATGCAATAACTCCATCAAAAATAATTGGTGGTTATGACATTCATAATAAAAACTATATATTATCTTTACAAGAAACACCTCAATATGTAGGTGATACTATAACTAGCACATCTAATTATTCTACGTTGGCTTTTGATGAGTTAATAAATGGATGGGTTGGGTTTTATTCTTACAAGCCAACACAGTTGTTTAGTGTTAAAAATGATTTTTATTCTATAGAATATTCAAATATTTGGAAACACTATTCATCAAGTGTTAATGTAGCAAGTTTTTATGGAACGGATGGAGGTGCTAATATAACTTTTATTTTTAACCAAAACCCTTCTGTAAACAAAGTGTTTAAAACAGTAAACTACGAAGGTGATAATGGATGGTTTGTTGACTACTTTATTTCAGATGCAACAGGTTATGATTTTACAACCAATGGATGGGAAAAGTTTAACGACACGTCGCAACCGGTTTTAAGTTATGTAGATGGTGCATATGTTGATAACGGTATACAATATTACTCTGGCTTTAACAGAAAAGAAAATAAATACTATGCTAACTTGATTAATACATCGACTCCAGCACCAGGTGAGGTGGTTTTTGGGTCAAGTGTTTCAGGTGTAAAAGGTAGATTTGCAACAGTTAAGTTTTCAATAGATAACTCAACAGATGTAGGAAATCAAAAAGAACTTTGGTCAGTAGGATCTGAAGTTAGTTTTATAAGATAAATTTAATTAAATGAAATTAAAAAAAACCAATGATGAGGTTACTGAACTAATTAAAATAGTTACAGAAAACAGTGGATTAGAAGGTTTTTATGGCGATGGTAAAAGTATTGCAGAAACGTCTGAAATAATACCTATTAAACATGACTTTGCTGATCAGATATATATAAGACAAATGAATATGTCTTCTGGCCAAGTTGTTGTTGGTGCCGTACATAATCACTTGCATGTTTGGTTTTTATTAACCGGCAAAGTATATATTATTGAAAGTGATGAAAAAATAGAACACGTTGCACCGTGTTATACTATATCAAAACCAGGTGCTCAAAGGGTTATATATGCCGTAGAAGACTCAATATTTATAAATGTGCATAAAAATCCAAGTAATACTAAAAATATAAAAGAATTAGAAGATGAAATAGTCTCAATGACTATGGAAGAGTTTAACAAGAAAAAATAATAAATTATGAGTTTTATAGTAGCAGGTATTGCTGCGGCAACTATAGTTACAACTACTGTTGCCTCCGCTGTAGCAGCAGGTGAGCAAGAAGACAACGCTAGAGATGCTAGAAATGCACAAACTCGCCAGCAAAGAAAAATAGACGAGTTAAGAGAGTCAAGAAGAGAAGTTATTAATCCATATGCAAATGTGGAGGATTTAAGTTACTTAGCAACTGACACTTCTGTAAATTTAAGAAATGCTTACGCTAGCTTAGGCGTCGCAACACAGGCTGCTGAAATTCAAATGGAGCAAACTGACATGGCGCTTGCTAACACGCTTGACACGCTTGCTGCTACTGGAGCCAGTGCCGGTGGTGCAACGGCTCTTGCTCAAGCTGCTTTACGATCTAAAAAAGACGTTTCTGCTAGTATTGAAATGCAAGAAGCTCAAAATGAAAAACTAAAAGCCCAAGGTGAGCAACAGTTACAACAACTTAAAATGGGTGAACAACAAAGACTTCAACAGATTGCAATATCAGAAGGACAAAGAATACAACAGGCCGAGACTCAAGGACTTATGTATGAATTTGAAGTTGAAGAAAACAGAATTAATGCTGATTTAAACAGAGCAGCTGGTCTTCAAGATAGAGCAATGCAAATGGAAGCCGATGCCATGGGTCAAAAAGCAGCTATTTGGGGATCTGGAATTGGTGCAATTGGTCAAGTTGGTGGTGCGATAGCAGGTGGAGCAGCTAGTAATGCTGGTGGTTAATAAAATTAAAACATAAAAAAAATGGGTGCATACGAAAATCCTGCAATGATCAAACAAACAGCCGGTTTATATTGGGCTAGAGCTATAGAGTCTCTTGGGCAATCTGGAGCTAATGCAATAAACGGTATATTTGAAGAACAAAGAAAGCAGGCTGAGTTAGAAAGACAAAAAACTGAAAAGGATCAATCTAGAAGAAATTCTTTAATGACAAATAGCTGGTCAACTTTAGAAGGTATAAGAACAGATACTTTGAAAGCTATGGGTCCTGACGCTAGTGATATAGCTATAGAGGATTTAAATGGTTATATTTCTGAAAATGGACAAGCCTTTGTAGAAAACGACTCTAGGGTTATTGGTGGTTACGGAACACCTGAAGAGCAAAAGCAGTCTTTAGAGTTTTCAACAAACTTTAAAACAACCGCGGCCAAAAAAGTTAACGCTGCTAAAAACTATCAACAAACATTAGATGGTTATAAAAAAGCAATAGGTAGCAAAGATTATAACTTTGTAGATGATGATTCAGAGTTTGCTTTTACAATATTGTCAAACCAAAGAGCGGGAACAAAAGGAATAGGTGGTTATTCAGCTGTTATCGACGAAAATGAACAAGGTGACAACGAATTAACACTAACAGTCACCGGTGTTGATAGAAATATTAATGACGGCTTAGATGATTCGTTTTTTCAACCAGAAACTGGTGATTACGTATATAAAGTTAACTTAAATAAACTAGACCAGAGTCAAGTTTTTGTTAAGTCACTACCTGGTGTAGATTCCACCGAAATAGCAAAATCTACTGGTGTTGTAAACGAAGACAACGTAATAAATGAAAGTAAAGCTGGTATTATAACAAAGGGTAATACAGAAAGAACTTATTATACTTCTTCTTCTTTTGGAGAAGCACTAAGTGCTGAGGTTGGTTCTACTGTTGATTCTTGGTATGCTGTTAATGATTCTAGAACACATAATGAAATAAAAGGCCAACTAAAAGCTTGGGGCTTAAACAAGATAGAAATTGACAACTTTTTAAATGATGAAAGTGGTATCGATGCTATTAAAGCAAAAATGATACAACGCGAATTTAATAGAGTTTACTCAGGTAAAAAACAACAGGCCGCAGTTATACCAGTGTCTCAAGATGTTATTAATGAAATAAACGAAATAAACAAAAGTAGACCAAATGGCGCTAAACTTGATGTGCCTAATATAGGTGACTTAATCGGTTATAGTCAAAGAACAATTGCTACTGAAGTTCCTAAAATAACAGACGCCCAGAGAAAGAACTACACTAGCGCTCAAATATACGACAACTTAGTTGTTCCAGATGTTGAGCGGATATATAATTCTTATCAAGGCGACTCAAGAGCAGAACTATATATACAAAACATAAAAGCCAATAACCCAGAAGCCGATGTCGTTTCAGCTAAACAATACATTGATAGATTAGCTCAAAGCGATGAAGATGTAAGAGTCTTAGTTAATGAAGGTAAATATGAAGAAGCGGCTTCAGAAGCAGGTCTTGAAAGTTCAATTGGTGTTGTTTATTATAAAACAGTTGGCGGAGCAGAAAACCCTACTAAAATTTTAGATACATATGTTTCTTTAACTGGCGATGAAGACGCTGTTAAAAGAGCTATGCTAACACAAACAGCTAAATTATATGGTTTAACTCAAAAAGAAGCATCTGCCCAATATTTAAAATACATGGGTGGAAAAGCAAGTGAGACAGAAGAAGTTGATGAGTTTGCTGAGTTTGAAGAACAACAAGATTAAGAAAATAATAATTAATTAATTAATTATGCCAAGATACAAAATTAGTTCGGGTAAAATATACAATATACCCGATGAAAAAGTACAAGATTTTTTATTTAAATATCCAGAAGCTGTTTTAATTGAAGAAGAAAAACAGGGAAAGGTAGAGGGTCCTGTGGAGGAGACTGCGGTTGCGGGGCCAACGAACGAAGCTCAACAACAAGCAGTCGATACGGTATCTCCATTGGAAGATGGTTCTTTGGACTTACCACCAACTGAAACTTTTAGCATAGATGGCAAAAGCGTAAGTAAAAAAGAATTTGATAAATACACGGCTATGCAAGAAGCCGTTAAAACAGCAGAACAGCTAGAGAGTGAAGATCCATCAGTTTTTGATAAGATTGGCTATGAGTTATTCAAAACAAAACAGTATGTATTTAATGCTTTAGGTGACATACCAGAGCGAGCAAAAAAAGTTTATTTAGAAACACAAGCTGTAACTAATGATTATATTAAAAGAGTAGCTGGTGAAGATGCCGCTGATTTCTTATTTGGTGAAAACGTGCCTGAAGGTGCGGTTGCTTATATTGATCCAGAAACAAATAGCCAAGTGGTTTTTGCTGAAAACCCTGATAAATGGAAAGAGCTAAACGCTTTAAATCAAAGAACTGATACCTATGTAAAAAGCGTATATGCTGGATCTGATCAAGAGATTGGTATTGCTGCTGACAGAAAATATGTAGAAGTAATGAAACAAGCTGACAAGCTTGGTAAAGAAATGCAGTATACCGGTGGCGGTATGACCGCTGGTTTTAAAGGGTTAGTCGGTGCTGAAGGATACGAAGAGTACGGTGCTGCTGATTTATTAGCTGGTGGGTTTAATGCGGTGTTTAATGTTTTAGAAACAGCTGTTCCAGCCGTGCTAACCAGAGGTGCTAGTATTTATCCACAAATAGCGGCCCCAATGTTTGCTGACTACAACAGAACAAAAGCTGAAACATTATATCCTGATTCAGAAAACGCATTAGAGCTTTTAGTCGAAAACAATGAGGTTGAATTTACAACGCCAGCAATACTATCAACAATTGCTGTTCAATCTGAAAGACTTGGTTTAAAAGGTTTGTCAAATTATATAATGAAAGCCCCTTTAGCGAGTAAAGGTATTTTAAACATGGCTAGATTAGCCACTGTGAGTTCTGGTGAAGGAATGGTGGAAGTTTCACAAGGTATAACAGAAACCATAAACAATAACATTGCGCAAGGTAAAACAACTGGAGAAGTATCTGAGCAAGTTGTTAAATACATTGGATCTGATCAAGCATTAGATGCTTTTTTAGGTGGTTTTGTTGGGCAAGCAGGTGTTGGTGCGGGTGGTAGAGCTATAAATAGAGCTCTACGCGGTGGTAGTCAAGGCCAAGCAAAAGTAAATACATTATTAACAGATCTTGAGAAGTTAAAAAACGAAAAAAAACAAACAAAAAATAAAATATCAAAAGATGTTATTCAAGAAGATATAGCTCAAAAAGAATCTGAGTTAAAGAAATATCTTGAAGAAAACAATGAAGTATCTAAGAAACTGACAGAACAAGAAAAACAAGAACTTTTAAACTTGTTAGATTCAAAAGACGCTTTATACTCTCAGGCATTTGATTTAAGAAATCAAAAAAGTGAAGGCTCGATATCTAATAAAGACTATGGTTATGCTATAAGAAGTATTAATAACCAAGCAAAACAAAAAGACAACAGGATAGATGAGATTAGACAAGAGGCTGCAAAGAGAGAGATTGAAGTAATAGCAGAAAAAGTATCAAAAGTTTCTAAAGCACTTGGAGGAAAAGCACCTCAACTTTTTGACACAACAGAAGAATATGTACAAGCCGTAGCAAAAGACCAAGACATAGACGTTCAAGAAGCTAGATCTATGATAGGCGGAACAGAGGGTGTTTTTGCTGGCAAAGGAAATATATTCATAGATAAACAACAAGCGGCTAAAGTTGGTAATATAGGTGTTGCTGCTCACGAGTTTTTACACCCGGTATTAAATGCTTTAGTTGGAGATGTTAATCAGCAAGCTGAAATAGTTAACGGTTTTGAAAAAATACTATCTAAGGATCAAATAGCAAAAGTAAACAAAAAACTAGAAGCTTATAAAGATGAGAAAACTGGTGAGTTAGATCCTGAAGTTAGAGCTTCTGAATACCTAACTGTTTTTTCTAATGCTATAATAAATGGTGATATACAGTACAACGAAGGTATATTTACTAAAATAGGTGATTATATACGCGGTATTTTAGGGAAATATGGTTTTAAAAACGCTAACTTTGAAACAGGTAAAGGTGTTTACAATTTTCTGAAAGAATACAATAAAACTATTCAGAAAGAAGAAGGCTTAAGTCAAAGAGCAATAGATTTAATTAAAAAACGAGAGGCTGAAACAGGTGTTAAAGTTTCTGAGGTCGATGTTTTAAATGCGCCACAGTTTTCAAAAACAGATTTAAAATCTGAGATAGATACTTTTGTTCAAGAAGGTGGATCAAAAAAATACGATACGAAAGCAGAATTTCAAATGTCTAATGACTTTACTGATGCTTATACAAAAATAGCAGACAGTAATTTATTAGATGGCAGTGTGCTTAGTTTAATAAACAGAGACAACAACTTATCTGGTTTATCTGATAGCGTTAAAGCTGAAATAATAGAAAAAACAAAAGAAAATATTTCAATGCGTTTTATTCAAAACTTTGATCCGGCAAAAAACGAAAGTTTATTTGGGTGGATGCTTGGTAAAAATGGCGCGTTGGGATTTGCGGTTTTAGATGTTAAAAAAGACTATGCTAAAACAGCAAAAGAAATGTCGTTAGACGTTGAACGAGGTGAGACTGGGTTTGTCGGTGACATTGCAGTTGAGTCAACTATAGAAGAGCAAATGGATGCTCCAGAGGCTGAAATACCCAAGTCTAAGTTTAGACGTCAATTGAAAAAAGATGGTAAGGCTGGTATATCACAAGAATTAATAGATACCGTAAAGTCCGAAGTACAAAAGACAGTAGATGAAGGTTTTAACGTAGACGACGCTAAGTTTAGAAGAGACATTATAAATAAACTCGAGAAAAAACTTAAGACTGCTGTGCAAACAATGATAGGTGGTGGTAAAAACTATGAAAAATTCTTAAAAGAAAACAGAGAAATACTCATAGATAACCTACCAATATCTTATTTTGTTGCAGCAGAAAGAAAAGTTCCAGAAAACGAAAGAATATTTTCAAACGTTGTAAAAAGAAACTTAAGCCCAACAGAAGTTAGACAAACTGTAGATAAGGATTTAATTTATACAGAGAGTGAAACATCTGGTCCAACACTGTATAAAAAACGAATGCCATCTGAGCAAGAATTTTTAGAGTTTTTTGGTATTACAAAAAGCTTAGGATCAACAAAAGGAACTAGAAAAGATAAGTTAGCGCAACAAGTTGGGGCTAATTTAGCGTTAGATATGTTGCCAACTGTTCTTCGTGAAAAAGGAGTTTCACAGGCAGAGCAAGCCAAGGTTGGCGTTAAAACACGTAGAGACCCTAGGTTGCAATTTAGTAGAACTTTATCAAGTGAAATGTCTTCGGAAAAAGGTGACATTTTTTGGAGCTCTAAAAACATAAAAACTTTTAAAGAACTAATTGATAGTGATCCTAAAAACATTGGAAATAAGTTCAAAGAAGTTTATGCTGGTGTTTTTAATAATGAACAAAAGATAGCTAGCGAGCTTGATGCTGAATATGAAAACTGGAAAAATCTTGATGAAGACAAGAAAGGCGACTTAAGTGAGCACATGATTGAATTTATAACTTCTTTTGGTCTGAGAGCTGGTTTAAAAAATGTTCTTAATCTTGGAAAAAATTCATTAAACTTTAGAAATAAAAAGCAATTAGAAAGCGCTAGGAAAGCTTTACAAGAATTAGTGAAAAATATTTCAGAAGAAGATTTCATGAAATATTTGTTACCAACTCTTCAATCTGGATGGGGTCTTATTGGTGGTAAGTTTGTTGCTGAAAAAAATAGTGATGGGTATATTTTAACCGAAGTGAATCAAGATGGTTCTAAAAGTTTTAGATATCACTTAGTTAGTGGTAGAAATGATGCAATAAACATTTTGCTTAAAGATGTATTTAAAAATGAAACTTCATATGTACCAAGATCAACTGAAGCTATTATAAATGGTAAAAAAATTAAAACCACGGTAGTTCCAAGTCAAACAGCAAGTGATTTTGCTAGTGGTAAATTTGAGAAAAATTTAAACAAAAGACAAGACTTCGCAAGAGATCAAAGAAATGGTATGTTAAAAATATCAGAAACACTGCAAGAACTATTGAATAATGGCTCTATAAGCGCAAATGATGTTGGTATGATATTAATGACATTTTCTTCAAATACAAACGCATTAATCCGCACCGCCGCAATACCACAAAATAAATTTGACGGTGATTTTTCAGAAAACACAGAGTTTGTTTATGAACATAGTAAGCCAGCTAGAGAGATATTAATTCAAATATCTGATTTAATTGGTAATAATAAATTAAACGACAAATCATACAATAAATTAATGAAAGATTATGTTGTAACTATTTTGCCAAAAGCATACGACGACATAATTAATAAACACTACAAAGACTTTTCACCTATAGACAAGCAAGGTAAATACTTAAAGTCAACAGCTAATAAGCCATCAAGATACTTTAATGATTTTATCGAAGCTGAATTTGCTATAGAAGGATTACCTCCTTTAAAGTTAATACCATTAGGAACTAAGCCTAAGAGAAAAGTTGTGTTACAACCTAGTAGGTCAACTGATAAAACAGCTAAAAAAAATAGAGAAAAAATTATAAATAAGCAGTTTAACGATATACTAGAAAACAAAACAGGTATTGCCGCTGAAAAACAATATAGTGCTGCAAAAGCTGAAGTTGTTGGAGCTAGTAAAGGTAAATTTAATTGGTTTATTCCACCAACAGCTGAAGACTTTGTTGGTTTATTGTATCAGTTTTTAGGTAAAGGTAAAATTGGTGACTTACAAATGGCTTGGTTTAAAGTTAATTTGTTAAATCCATATGCTAGAGCAGTAAGTAAAATCTCTAGAGATCGGATTAGCACTGCTAGAAACTATAGAGCACTTAAAAAAGAACTTAAAATTGTACCAAAAGATCTTAAAAAGAAAGTGCCAGGAGAAGAGTTTACTAAAGAGCAAGCTATTAGAGTATATATTTGGACTAAACAAGGATATGAAATTCCAGGACTTAGTAAAACAGATTCTAAAGACCTACGTAAGTTTATACAAGACAACAAAGACTTAAAAGAATTTGGTGACAAATTAATCGCTCTTAACAGTGGTTTTGATTACGCAAAACCAGACGTGGGTTGGTTATCTGGAACAATTACTACAGATTTACTTGAAACATTAAATACTAGTAAGAGAGATGAATATCTTTCTGAGTGGCAAGAAAATGTCAATGTAATTTTTAGTGAGGCAAATCTAAATAAAATAGAAGCTGCTTATGGTCCTAGTTTTAGATACGCGCTAGAAAATTCTTTGACTAGAATGAAAACTGGTAGAAATAGAGCATATGGAACAGATAGCTTGACAGGTAGAGTTACAGACTGGTTAGCAAACTCTATTGGTGCTATCATGTTCTTTAATACTAGATCAGCTATACTGCAGACATTATCTTCGGTTAACTTCATAAATCTTAGCGATAACAATATATTAGCTGCGGGTAAAGCATTTGCTAATCAAAAACAATACTGGAGCGACTTTTTGAAACTATTCAACTCTGATTTCTTAGTTGATCGCCGTGACGGTCTTAGATTAAACGTCAACGAAAGTGATATTGCTGATATGGCTAAACAAGGCGGCGCAAGAGGTGTTGTAAGTGAAATACTTAAAGCTGGATTTCTACCAACGCAAATAGCTGATAGCTTCGCGATTGCCTCTGGTGGCGCTACTTTTTATAGAAACAGGTTGAAGAGATATATCAAAGAAGGTATTGATCCTAAAAAAGCAGAGGAAATGGCGTTTATGGAGTTTAGAGAAATAGCTGAAGAGTCTCAACAGTCAAGTAGACCAGATAAAATCAGCGCTCAACAAGCCGGTCCGTTAGGTCGTATTATATTGGCTTTTGCAAATACACCTGCTCAGTATGCTAGATTAATGAAAAAAGCCGCTAGTGATCTTAAAAATGGTCGGGGTGACGCGAAATCAAATATATCTAAGATAATATACTACGGTATAGCTCAAAACTTAATTTTCAACGCTATGCAACAGGCTTTATTTGCTATTGCTTTTGGTGATGAAGAAGAAGAAGAAGAAAAGAAACAGAAAAAGGCTATAAACATTGCTAATAGTATGGCCGATAGTATACTACGTGGTATGGGTATTGGTGGTGCTATTGTTTCAGTTCTTAAAAATACAGCTAAAAAACTTATCGAAAGATCTGAAAAGAAACAACCTGATTATGCTGAAAATGCTTTAATGGAATTATTAAAAATATCTCCACCTATTTCGTCAAAAGCAGGTAAGGTTAAAAATGCTTTTAGATCTTACGAGTGGGATAAAGATGATATGTATGAAAAAGGACTCGCATTAGATAATCCAGCTTACTTAGCCGCTGGTAATATTGTTTCAGCAGCAACAAATATACCACTTGACAGAGCAGTAAAAAAAGTAACTAATGTTAAGAATTCAATGAATGAAGATCTTCAGCTGTGGCAAAGAATAGCTTTATTGGCTGGTTGGCAAGATTGGGAAATAGACGCAAAAGAAGAGAAAAAAGAAAAAGAAAATAGAGGGAAAATAAAATTTAAAACAACAAACTTCAAACAAGTAAAATTCAAGTAAAATGGCAGAAATTTCAAAAGATAGTAAGTTTACACTAAGCATTGAGTCGTTAGTGGTTATAGGTAGTGTATTAGTTACTATGGTGGGTATGTGGTTCACGCTTCAAGCTGAAATACAATTAGCTAAAGAGTTACCGCCTCCAGAGGTGTCAAGGACGGAGTATGATCTTAAAGATCAACTAATTAGAGAAACAATAATGAACACTCAAGAAAAAGTTGAAGAAAACAGCAAAAAACTTGATGACATAGACGGAAAACTATACGAGTTAATTAAACAAAAATAATAACCATGAAACAATTTACTTTAATCTTAACGCTTTTTTTAACAACAAACATATTTTCACAGGAATTTAAGTTGGTACAAATAAATGCAGAATGGAACCAACACAACGACATAGGATTTAGTGAAATCGAAGGGGTTCAAATACAATATGCTTTGTTGCACCAACAACCA
>Ga0233415_10000904_pt1 | contig 13325 bp, 21 predicted proteins | sample Na_anoxic_12_MG_FD_188631 | JGI IMG/M metagenome (GOLD analysis project Ga0233415, IMG submission 188631) | Seawater microbial communities from Saanich Inlet, British Columbia, Canada - Na_anoxic_12_MG | ecosystem: Environmental > Aquatic > Marine > Inlet | place: Canada: British Columbia... | reverse complement strand
TTCTGCCTGTCGCTCCGTGCGCCACCGAGTTACCCTCCCGTTAATCTTGTCTACAACGATCCACTGCCGCTGGTCGCACCAGGGCAGGTAGTGTACCCCCGCGTCCCACGTGCGGAGGATGAGCGCGTCTGGCACGCTCACTTCGACACGTAGGAGGTGCGGGGCGTCTCCTCCACGACTCCCCGACCCCTCCAGAACGGCTCGATCCACGTTGCCCTCCTCTGTTTTTTCCCTGGTCCGAACGGGACCATCTTCCAGTGCCCCCGGACGCGGTGTAGCCGGTTGTGCCTCCCTGACCCCGACGACTCCTTCCCCTTTACCGTCTCAGTTTTCTGCCTGGCAGTTGTGAACCTCAACCCGACTTGCGCCGTGCGGTGCCTCCCTCGCCGCCGCTGTGTGCGCTCGCGGTCCGAGCGGAGCTTGCGGCTCGGCTCTGTTGCCACTGGTTGCAGGTCCGCCTTGGGGCACGATAGGTACAGCAGCGCATTGATAGCAGCCTCTACCATTCCACCCCAGGCAGCACGCATAGACTCCCCTGCGTTCTCTACCCCCTTGCCGTCTATGTCTCCATTTTCGATCAGAGCGCTGATCTTCCACCTTGCCCCTCTGTCGATGCACTCCTCGATCATTTTTCCCTTGAGTAAGGGGATGGGGAGGAGGTCGTTCTTGACCTCCTCTCTCCCGTCTTCCCCGGTTCTCCTGAGCCGGAATACTATCAGGAGGTACTCGCGGCCCTCGTCTCCTATCTCCCCCTCTCTCCACATTGAGCGTCCGTCGCTCCAGCGACCCCAGCGCTCGGTCTCTACGTGCCGCATTACGAAGCAGCCAGGTGAGTTTTCGCCTTGGTAGCTCCCCGGGAGTTCCAGCCAGACGCAGTCATAGGGGAGGCGCACCGCGTAGGACGGTACGCCCTCTAGGTGAGTCTCAGCGAGGCGCTCCGCGAGCCCCTCCGAGAACATAAACGAGTTTCGCCCTCCAGCGTCCCAGATGATTAATGCGGCGAGGAATGACCCGGAGTGTCCGAGGTTGCCGTCGATATTCTGCGCGCCTTTGAGGCTCAGGCACTCGTTGTTTAGGTAGTTGACCATGTGCGGGTAGCAGTGCCGCAGCAACAGGTCGCCACGAAGCTCGCCGTAGACAATGTCCTTCAGAACCTGGACGCTGTCCTCGACTACCTGTGCGTTGCTCCTGCGGGGATAGATGGCCTCGTGCAGGTAGGTCAGCGGGTATGGTAGCGCTTGTGTCATTGTTGCCCCTCTCGTCTCTGCCGTGCTCTCGTGCACCCGTACACTATACGGGTAGGTCCCGACGTGTCTGACACTTAAACTTGAGCCGGTACTCCCACTCGTCATCCTCGTCGCGCTCCTGAGCCTCGCGGAGCATTTCGAGCGCCCTGCGCGCCGCGCCGAGGTCGTGCAGCGGAACGACCCGCAAGAACTGGTCCTCCCACGGATTGTCGTGGGGAAGGCACAGGTTCCACGGGGAGCCGGGCCGGAACCTCCGCTGAAGCTGCCAGTGCGAACCCTCATCGCGCCTGATCCTGTCGGGGCTGTAGGCGGCGTCGTACTTGAGGTCCTGCGCCTTCCAGTTTTTGCGCCGGTAATCCACCCATTGCACCCCGCACCAGGGGCAGAATTTCCAGGTCCGCTCGCCGCACGACTCCGGCGCTCCTTGGGCTGAAAAATCGGAGTAGCAGGAGAGGCACTGGAATTGTGTGCAGTGGTCACCCCTCCCTGTCTCTCTCACGTCGGGGATGGGCATCAGTCGTCCTCTCTCTTGACTGCCCAGACGACACGCACGTCGTAGCCTCCGGTCCTCGATCGCGTTTGTGCCAGGCGGATGCACTCGTGACCCGACCACTTTGGTCGGTAGGCAAGCTGCCAGTCGTTCCCCACGACGATGTCGTAGCCTCGGTCCGCGTGACGTCGGATTTTTCGGAGCGTCCCCGTGGCGAACGTCATCCAGCCCTGGCACGTGTACGACCCGGACAGTCCCCTCGCCTCGTCGCCTGCGTATCGGTTCATCGTTCTTGCTCTCCCAAAAGTTCGCCGTACAGGTACTGGCGGATCGTGCCGTTTAACAGGACCACGGTGTAGCCGCCGAGGATGTCTTGGGCGACTGCCGCGCATGGCAGGTTGGTTCCGTCTCGCAGCCAGACCCCGCAGTTTCGATCGTCGGCCAGGGTGGTGCACCACTGCCAGGACGGCGGGTAGCGCTTGACGCTCGCCACGAGGTCGAGAGCGTTGGCAAGCGCCACCTGTGGAAGGTCGTTGTGGTCGTGCCCCGTCACCACCTCTATCAGTATTTCGCTCATGCTCGCGCCCTCCCTAAACAACCCTGACACAGCGGATGACACCCGACCCCTCGCACCCTTCACAGTCGCGATACCTGCCCTCGGGGGCTCCGAAAAGCTCCCCACGCCCGGCGCAGACAGGACATCTGTGCTCCTCTGGCTCATACTGGGCCTCTAAGGGGCCTTCCTGGCCCTCGGAGGGCTCCGGCGACCCCTGACCCCCCGAAGGGGCCGGAGGCTCGTCAGGGGCCTCTAAGGGGCCTTCCTGGGCCTCCTGTGGTAGCGGGATCACAGGCACCGGGAGCAGCCTGGAGACCTCCGCCTGCAACTGCTCTTTTTGGGCGTGTAACAGCGCCTCTGTCTCGCGATTCTCCCTGCGCTCCCGGGCGAGGTAGAGCGCGAGCGCTTTCACGCTCGGTCGGTACTCGTACCCATTGCCTGACTCGCGTGGCTTCTCGGTTAGGAGCCACTGCTCAGTGAGTACGCGGACGTGGTTTCGCACTGTCGGCGTCGTCAACCCGACCAGGTCAACTACCTGGCGCACGTATCTGTACGATTGGTTGTGCAGGAAGTCTCTCACCATTTCCTCCAGGACGCGCCGCGTCGTCGTGTATAGGTCGTTCAGTACGTCTTCGTTCATGACTGTCTCCCCTTGAAAGTTTCTGTCCTGGCAACAATCCCTACAGCCCGAGCTTTGACTCCTCCAGGCACTCGCCACGGAGCAACCCGAGCAGGCGCTTGGCGTGCTGGAGCCGGTAGAGGATTTTGCGCCCCTCGGGGGTGCAGCGCATCGAGAGCCACTCGTCGTCCACGGCGAGGCAGGCGAGGGCTGCCCCGAAGAGCGACCCGAGTTCGAGAGCCTCGCGCCGGTACTTCTCATCCGCCTCCGCCTCCTGCCGCTCGGCGCTGTGCAGGTCATCGAGAGTATCGCCGGTGCTCCGCGTTTCGATCTGCATGACCTTCGCCTCTTTGGGGTACCAGACGCTCACTATCTGTCGGAGGATCCTCCGGATCCTGGCGACAGTCGCCGGCTCTTGGATCGTCTCGTCGTCGCGATCCCAGGGGGTGCTGATGACCCACGACCCCCCAGGCTCTTCCCGGGTCGCCCGGATCTCCCCGTCGAGCGTCTCCGCCGCCACCACCGTGCACACTGCGTTCATAGCTGTCTCCCCGGAAGGTTTCCGTGCTTGTCAATGTAGCGGTCCTGAACCTCGATCATTTCGTCTACCCGCTGGTGATAGGTGTCGGTGTCGCCAGAAGCCAGCGCAGCGTTGGCTTGAGCGCTGAGCGTTGAGATTGTAGTCCTCAACGCCTCAGCCGGAACGCGGCGCGCGATCCGGTAGTACATCAGGGCTTCGATGTCGTCGTAGCCGATGTCCGCGACGTCCCCGTCCGCGTCGGGTCCCTGCGTCCACACGGTGTCGCGCTTGGCGTGCCCGTTGCGAACCGTGGACCCTGGTCCGTACATGGAGGTCAACAGCGCGGCTGCCGCTGGTTCCTTGCAGGCGGCCTGGTACGTGCCGGCACCGTCGAAGACCTTGAACTGTGGAGATCCCGCCATGTCGTTCCCCTCGAAGTTTTTGCCTCGGTAACTCCCGGGCGGCACCGCGCCACCCGGGCCTCTCTCACTCATAGGTCCAGGTTGGAGAACCTATCGTGCAGGTCCTGGGCGTGGGTTCGCACGCGGGTGATTGACACCGAGCGCGTCCCGGCCTCGACCTCTTGCTGGTCAACGCAGTAGTTTCTGATGGTGGCGGGGCGACCGTCCTCTCGCGTGCGGGGCGTCCCGTCCAGGAATCGCTCGCACCAGTCGTCGTCCCCTTGGCGCTTGTAGGCATGTCCGTCTGGCCGGTCGTAGGTCTCATCGGCTAACGTGTCGATACGTCGCTCGAAGCGCACCCCTCGCGCATGGCGTCGGGCCTCGACCGTTAGGTCTATAGCGCTCTCGTGGTCGGGCGTGCGTGCGGTGTACGCGCGGACGCTCAGGTGCAGGGAGGTGCGCGCCTCCGTCGTCGGACCGGATAGATGGTGCACGGAGAATACCCTCGACCGACCCTCTGAGGTCTCGAACGCCTCGGGGCAGGACGGGTGGGTCGCGACTATCTCCATCATGCGCCGGTCGACCCACGACATAAACTCCTGGTCGCGGAGCCCGAGGTTTCCCCGCCGGCCATGCTCAACGTCGAAGAGAGCGTTGCGTATCGCGGACATGGCTGCGCTATATGTCTGGTCTGGCTTGCCTCTGAGCGTTGCGATCTTGCGGTGCATCATGTTGTCCCCTTCGTTTTCTGTTCCGGTAGCGTCCGTGTCCTGGTCGAGCCTCACACCTCCTCGGTGAGGTACCCTGCCTCCTCTGCCTCTTTGAGGGCTGCGCCTAGGTCGCTGACAATGACATAGATGTAGGTGTCGTCCTGCTCCAGGCTGGAGCCGTCCAGGCTCTGAAGGTCCTCGCAGATCTGCGAGGCCTCGACGTGCGAGGCGCAGTAGCGGTAGAGCGACCCCGCGTCCCCCTCGACGTCAGTGCCCAGGAATGCGCTGTCGGACGACGAGAAGCTGAGGGTGTAGGTCTCGGTGCTTTGTGCCATAGCTGTTGTCCCCTTCGGTTTCTGTTGCGGTAACTCTTAGAGGCCTGCGTTGATTGCGCCCTGTCTGCGGTCGTCGCGGATACCGACTATGGTGGAGACCTTGGCGATAGCCTCCGCCTCGGTGGTCGCGCCCTCGATAAGCTCGGCAATCTCGGAGGGCTCATAGGCCTCGACGATCATGTCCCAGCCGCCCTCGTTATAGTTAGCGCGAGCGTGCGCCTGGACGGCTTTCACGAGGTTGTCGGTGCTTTGTGCCATAGCTGTTGTCCCCTTGTTTTCTGCCTCGGTAACGCGCCGGCCTCCCAGTGAGGCCGGCGCTCGGTCGGTCCCTAGTTGAGGACCGAGACGGTCTGGTGCTGCTCCTCCTGAACCTCGTCCTCCAGGATCCAGCGCCTGGCACCGTTCAAAACCGCAATCTGCCGCTGCGGGCTGAACGCCTTGCCGATCTCGGTCACACAGTTGTACAGCGACCACCCATTCCTGGGCTTCCAAGTGTCGTGCCTCGGAGCGCGCCACTCGCGGAGGATCGACCCGATCTTGCCCCAGCCAACCGCCCCCGCCTCTCCCATTCCGATGAGCGTGGCGTTGACCCGGGCCTCTCCAGCCTTGCCCGATAGGTCGAACTCCGCCAACCTCTCGAAGGTCTGCACGGTGTCTCGGCTGCGATTGAGCCACAGGTCAACCGCCTCCTTAGCGAGGCTGTAGATCTCCAACCCCGTTGTGTGCTTGCGCTTGAGGACCTCGTCCCCTGTAATCATGCCGTTGTCACACACGAATATTCGTGCGCCGCTGACGACGCTCGCGGCGAACGCCTGCGAGTTGCTATGACGAGCGCCTAAGCTGTACTCAGCGCCGCCGACAACCCGGTCGAGCTTGGGAAGCAGCCTCTTGGGGTCTTCGATCGTCATAGCTCCCCAGAGGTCGCTATCGTGCTTGCCACCGACTCCCCACTTCTCCGTCTTGACCACCAGCCCCGTCGCGTCCACGGCTTCGGCCAGAGCGTCCCTGAAGTCCTTGTGCTGAATCCCCTGCCAAACATTCCCGGCGCGCTCGGGGCGCACCACGGGGATAGAGGCGAGGGCTTCGGGCTTGATCGAGCGCGCACCACAGTGAAGCATCAACATAGTCAGGTCTCCTAGTTCGGTTTCGGTCTCTCGTGCTCTCGTACACTCGTCTAACGCGCCAACCCCGGCACGTCTGACAGATAAAATCTCAGATAAGCGGCAGCCCGTAGCGCGCACGTGGTACCGCGCTCATAATCTCGTTGGCAACGGTGAAACTGGCCTCGTTCCGGGCGTCTACTTGGTGCGCGCCCAGTTCGGACAGGTGCTGCAACCACGCCAGGCAGGCGTTCGTTACGAACTGTTGTTCGGTCCTGTGTAGCTTGCTCGCCGCTTTCACGAGCGCCTTGGCTTCTCGGGTGCTGCGCCCGACCCTGGCCAGTTCCTGGGCGGTGGCGAAGCTTTTACGCTCGCGCCGACAGTCTTCTTCTCCGCGCCTCCAGTCCTCTTCGATCTCGCGGAAGCTGGGGTCGGGCACGTGGTGCCCGCAGTCGCGGCATTCAGTGCCCCCGTCGTCAGCCCCGAGCATAGCGTTGTAATGTCTGCACTTTGGGCAGGTCGCGTTGTCGGTCATGTTATCGGCTCCCCTTGCTGTAGACGACGTACAGAGCCTTGAGGCTTCTGCGGTCGCGCTTTCTTGCGGCGGTGTCAACAATGGTTCGACCCGAGGGGTCGAGCAGTAGCACGTGACCAGCGACACTGGCGACGTAGCCCAGGACAGGACCCGGCTCGCTCTCTGTTATGCGCTGGAGGATAGGTCGCGATCCTCCGACGCTCTTGCCCCGGACCTGGGAGAAGCGCGAGCGAACGGTGTAGTGCTGACGTATCGCCCGCACCACGTCGTTCAGTGTGTGCAGGTAGCGCACACCCGTCGAGGCTCCGAACCAGTCGCACACCCTCTGTGTGCACACGTTCTGGTTCGCGTTCTCGGCGTTGTTCGAGCGGCTCCTGAATCGTTCTCGTCTTGTCATTGGTCCCCTCTCGGTTGCGGTCGGTGGTCGGTCGGTTGCGGTCAGCGGTCGGCGCGGGTCGGTCAGGTTGTCAGGCGAGCGGTGCGGTCATGGCCCTCCGGGGTGAAGCGAACGATTCAACCTATAAACTACACTTTCACTATACACAGGGAACGAGGGTACGCAAGGGGGTGCCCTGACAAAAACTCGAGCGGCAAGACGTAAGTCCTGGCCCAGGAGGGGGTTATAGGAAAAGATTTTTTTTCTTATTTTCTTTGTTTTTGCTCGGGCAAGAGGCCCTAGAACGCTCTTTTTTGCTCTGGGGAGTCGGTCGGAGCTAGTTTGTAGTCGATTGGGTGAGTGGTGAGTGCGGAGTGCGGGACTCATTCGTGCACTTTGAATCCATGCCAGGCCTGGAGTGGAGTCGATTGGGTGAGCGGTGAGTTCGGAGGGTACGACCCCACCGCGCTCATTCGTGCTGGAGTTGAAACTTCACCCCCCCCTCTTAATGGGGTGGACGATTAAGAGCGGGCACAAAAAAACCCCCGGGGCAGATCCCGAGGGTAGGGTGCGGCGGAGACGGTTAGAAAGGAACTTCTTCGGGCTCTAGCTTCATCGCCCGCATCTGTTCATCGGCTTTCGCCATGTCGTCGCCCCACACCCGTAACTTGCCCACCAGGAGCCGGAACTCGCTGCGGCTCATCTCGCAGAGGCCTCCGTCCTGAACGACCGGACGCCCGACCCACGCCTCCATCTGCTTCGCGAGGTCGTCCTTGTCAGCGCTGTACTTGACGACGGCGCTCCTCAACGCCTCGGCCAATCCGACAAGCTCGCTCTGCGCGACTGGGTTGTCCTCTGCCGGGGCTGCGGGCGTCGGGGCTGGTGGTGGCGCAACCTCGACGCTTCGGGGCTGCGGCGACGGTGTCTCCTCCTGCGGCTGGTGGTGCGCGTCCCACTCTTCCTGACCGACACGGTCGAGGCAGAGGAGTTGCAAAAGGAAAAACTTCTTTGCGTGCGTGATCGATCCTGCCCGCATCTTCCCGGTGTCGCTCCCCCGGTGCGGCTTGTCCACGTACCAGTCCCACCTACACTCCATCGCCTGGCCCGACGAGTGTCCGACCACGAAGGTGATCTCAAGCATCTGCGCCTTGTCCCCGTCTGTGCACGAGGGCAGGATTGCCAACCCATTTTTTGCGAGGACACGCCGCGCCTCCGCTGCGATAGCATTGGCCGAGGCGTACTTGTACCGCAGGGTCGGGTGCTCCCCGTCCTGCACGATCGAGTGAACCTCTGCCATTGCTTTGGCAAGCGCGCCATATAGTTCTCCCCTGTTTTCCGCTGTCATCGGTCTCTCCCCGTTTCTACTATGCTTATCGACTCGGTTTCTTCTTCCCTGTAGGTCGCCCCGCGCACAGAGATACCACTCTCCTCAAGGAACGCCTTGGTCTCCGTTTTATTTATCGTGTAGGAGGTGCGGAGCAGGTCAAGCTCCAGGCAGCGCATGACTCCGATCTCCTCTATCAGCGACTCGCAACAATCGCGCTCGTCGTGGATCGTCACGCCAGGAGGGATTTTGCGAGCTTGGATTCGACAGTGGGCGTCCGGCACACGCACCGACGAGGGGGTGTCGCGTACCTGACCGTCAAACCAGGTCTGGATGCGGCAGAGGAAGAATTCTTCCCTGGTGGTAAGGATTCTTTCGGCGCGAGACCGCTCCCTCTTCTGCACGATTTTTGTCCTGGTAACGTCTCGGCGGGATTCGAGGATCTTTTTGAGTGCCCACTCGACCCACCCTCGCGAGGGCAGGTCAGCAAGCTCGTCCATTGCCTCAAGCCTATCCTGGTAAGCTTTCGCCGCAGCGGCACGCTCCCCCTCGATAGCGTCGAGCACCTCTTTAGGGCTGCGCCCCTGAGTGTCGTGCAGGACGTCGAGCCCAGCGGACTCCGCGACCTGGAGCCCCTCGTCTTCGAGGTAAGCGTCGTGGCGGCGCTCCTCCGCTTCGATAGCGTCGAGCGCGGCCTGCTGGGCGAGGCGCTCCTTCTTATTGGGCGGCTTTGTCTTGGTCGTCATCGTTGTTTCCCCTTCGGTTGCGGTGCACGTGAGCACAAGTGTACGACGTGGCCCCGACAGGTCACGCAGAGAGGGTGATAGCTGGTTCTCCCTCCCTGGTGACGGTGACCTCTACCCGGCATGCACCCGGCACACACGATCGCACCCGTCCTATTGCCGCCATGATTTCTGCGAGGGTATCAGAGGGGGTGGGAGACGGTCGCGGTCGCTCCTCTGGCTTTGTAGTATTTTCAGTATTTGTAGGAGAGGGTGGGGGTATCAGTAGCCTCTGTTTTTGGCGGGCTGCTGGCCGCATCTCTGCATTGGCGCACTGGCGTATCCAAGCGTTCTCCTGCTCATTCCTCTCCCGGCGAAGTTTTCTGTTCTCCACTCCCCTGGCCCGGGACTCTTGAAGCCGCTCGCGAGCTTTATCTCGGTGAGCCAACACGCGGAACGCCCAGCGCTCCTCCATTGAGTACGACATGGTTACCCCCAGTTGGTCCCTCAGCACCAGGATAGCCTGCGCGACCTTGGAGACCGACGTGATCTGCGCCCCACATAACTTGTCGAGCGTGACGAGTTTCCGATAGATAGAGGCGAGCCAACTACTGCGGAGCCACGCAAGTACGAATGGGAGATGGACGTAGGAGGTTCCTCTGAGCCTCCCCTGATAGGCGAACTCGCGCCTAGGAAGCCCTGCGTCCTTCCACTTCCCTATGGTGGTAGAGGATATACCCACGATCTCCCCGAGCTTGACGAGTGTGATCTCAAACTCTTTGCGTTGGCCCTTGAGGACCCCTTCTACGTCCCACTCGCTCGTGGCGTCATGTATGGCGACGTAGGACCGAGAGTCGCTCACTACCCGTCTCGCGCTTTTAGCCCCTGGCGTCGGCTTCTTACTGTGTCTCATTTTCCCCTCCCAGTTCAATGTCGTCTTGCCTTGTCTTTTTCTGTCCCGACCACGGTCCTGTAAGTGGTGTCAACGCAGTGGGTTGTGCAGCGGTCTGTTTGGTAGGCACTTGGTTTGTCTCCTCCTCCCCTCCCAGATCAATGTCACAGGCCGCCTGTTTCTCTGGGGCCTCCACTGCTGCCACGTAGATTTCTGTGGTGGCAGCCTGCCTGTGGCGCAGCGACTCCTTCACCAGGATGAGGTCGCGGTACTTGGTGTAGAGTTGCACCCCTCGAAAATGTCTCAGGCTATGGAATGATCGGGTTGGGGGTATGCCAGCGATGGTCGCGTAGTGCCTGAAGAGGCGACGGAGTTGCCGAGTCTGGATCGCGAACACCCGCTCCTGCGGTGTGTACTTGGGGAGCTTACCGAGCCATTTTCTGAGAGCGTAAGCCGCTGTCTTAGGAACGGCTATCTCGTCAATGGGGGTGTGTCCTTTCAAGCGCGACAGTTCCCCGTCCGAGAATCCCCCGAATTTTTTGGGGGCTCTTTGCTTGGCTGTCCTCACGTCTAAGCGCGGGGGGTTTTCCTTGAGCTTCGCGCAGTCGCCCACCTGTATCGTGGTGACCTCCACTGACCGGAGTCCGCAGAGACCGGCGAGCGTGAAGATCGCATAATTCCGGCACGTGTCTCTGTGGGGACGAGTACGCACCACGTAGAGGAGACGCTTAAACTCGGGCTCGGTGAGGTACTTTTGTCGCTTGAGTTGCACGAGAACCTTTCGTAAGCGGTCGTGTTCTGTCTCCGAGCCCGTCTAAGAGCCTCGTTGGGACGCAAAGGGGGTAAACCACCCCTAAACACGACCGATCATAATCGTAGCCGGTCGTACCGACATGTTATGCGGATTTTGAGATGGGGAAGTCTGATTTGCCGATGTCGGATTTTCCAATGTCGGATTTCAAAATCCGACATCCTGGGAGCATGGGGGGTGGGAGCGAACCAGGGACGAGCGGTGTCGGATTTAGCGTCGGATTTAGCCGACTGCCTTCTTCATCTCGTGGACCAGGTCATACACGCAGTCGTCGCAGAGTTCATACGTTGACCAGGCGATCTTGATCACATACGAGCAGCCGAAAATCTGAGCCTCGCCGCAGTGGTCGCAGGCTCTCACCTTGCCGTGTACGATTTCTTCGTCGGCAAGAGCTTCGAGCTTGGCGAACATTGGGTGAGGGTACGGCGAGAGGTTATCCATCCTCTCCCTCCTTCGCTCGCCGCAGAAGGAGCGCCTTGACCCGGGCCAGGTCCTCTAGGGTGTAGATCTCGGAATAGACGCAAGATTCTCGCGAGCAAATGAACACGTATCTATCGCCCAGAGGCGGCCTGTCGTGAGGGTCCGGCAATACCATATTCGGAGAGACGAACTTAACCACGAGCAGGCTGACCACTGGCTGCTGAGGATGCGATAGGCAATGAGGGCACGTGAATTTCAAGCCAGCCTCCTACACCTATGAAAAAAGCGGCGGCCTGACGAGCAGACCGCCGCCCGGAAGCGAGGCGTAGGGGGTACGTTTAATGCCTCGGCAACCGTGTCTCTCACTACCAGCCCTCTGTGTAGAACTCCTCCCAATCTTCAGCGTCTCTGTCTAAGCTCACCACAGCCCGTCGAAACTCTCTCAATTCCTGCGGGTCGGTGCCGGGGTTGTCCTTGGCGAAGCCCATGACCAATTGCTTCTCGTCGTGCCCGAGAAAATCGCGCACCTGAGATGACACCCGGCTTATAACGCTGAGGGGGATCGTCCGGTTTTTGTCGATAGCCTCGACCAGGAGCGCGCACCATGCCGCCACTTCCTCCGGCCCCTTGTCTTGCCCGCCCACTTTATTGTCTGCGAAGGCTCTGACACACGAAGAGCAGATGCTCTCTATCCACCGACCGGGGGTGTCGCTGAAGTCGATCTTCTTGAACACTCCGGGAGGAGGGGGTACGAAGCCGCCCGCGTTCTCACGCTGCCCCCTCAGTTTATCCCGCGACACCCAGCCTGGACGGAAGAAGTTTGGATTCAGGTACGCAACCAACTCCGAGTCCTTGACAGACTTCAACTCCATGAAATTCGTGACGGGGACCGCGTCGATCTCCGCGTCAACCTCAGCCATGACGTAAGCGTACCCGTCCTTGTCTTTCTTGACGGTGAACTCCTCGATCTTGCCGTTCTTGACCGTGCCGCTGACCGGGACCACCACCTCTGCGGTCTGACCGGAGTAGACCGCAATGTCCTCCATGTCGGCGGCCCGGTTCGCGTCGAGGATCTGAGCTTCGACCGCCCAGGCTCTGGCGTCAGTGATCTCGATCTCCACCATGATCTCTTCACCCGTGAACTTGCCCTGCTTTATCTCTATCTCCCCGGGGTGGTCGTCAATTAACTCCTGTAGGGCCTCTTCGATCTCGTCGCGAATGTTCTTGGTGTCCACCAGGTAGTCGAATGTGATTTTGCCGCGTGTTTTTTCTTCCTCGGACCATACGTGAGCGATGTCGTGCTTTTCCAGGCTCTCCCAGGCAGCGTCCGCATCAGGAGTCCGGTCGTGCTGGTACCCTGCTTTGGGGGAGAACGTGCAGAACTTCTCTCCTCTGGTCTCTGCGTATGCCGCGAGAGGCCCCGCCATGTAGAGAGCCGCTCCAAGCCCCTTCTTCTTATCCTTCTCCGAGGCGAGACCAGGCATGTGTTGGCGGAGGCAGTCAAGGAACTCTGGGTCCGTTGTCTGTAGGTCCCCCACCCCGATCAGGTTGTCGGAGTCCGACCCCATTCCGTAGAAGTATCCCTCCTCCTCCCTGCGGCTCCCTGCGTTCCATCCGTACACGAATACCGGGTAGAAAGACTTCGGGGCAATCACCACAGCGAGGGGCGAGTCGGCCTCGATCAGGGAGGCAAGCTGTTTCCGGCGACTCGGAGCAAGCGCGCCGACCGACATGTCCTGCTCTGCGCTCTTTATGGTCTTGCCGTACTTGCTCAAAACTTCACCTTGCCTTGTATACGCAGCGGGGGGCGCACGGGGTGACCAATATCCCTCAGCATGTCCCTGATAGCGACGATTAGTTCATTGCGACCCAGGCCAGGAGGACCACCGTGCATCGGGCTGCGGTCTACCTCGCTGCTCTCCAAGTAATCGAGCGAGCGAAGAGCAGACCGCCGAGCCCACCACAGATAATCGTCGTACCCGTCATGGTCTTCGCGCTCGTAGCATTCCTCTGCTAAGTTGATGCGATCGTGGGCATCGAGAACCGCGAGGACACAAGCGTAGTGCCCCGAGTCGATGAACATTCTGGGGCGTAGAGGTCCTATATCCCAAGCTCCCCTTCTATGTCCACGGGAACCACTCCATGAAGCTGGCGCATGGCTTCAGCGGCTATAGCGTCGTTGTCCTGGTATTCAAACGGAGTATACCGAGGTGTGACCGGAGCTACCAGCCACTGGTGCGCCCGGGACCGAGGGTTCGGCCTCGACA
>Ga0233415_10000902_pt1 | contig 13337 bp, 27 predicted proteins | sample Na_anoxic_12_MG_FD_188631 | JGI IMG/M metagenome (GOLD analysis project Ga0233415, IMG submission 188631) | Seawater microbial communities from Saanich Inlet, British Columbia, Canada - Na_anoxic_12_MG | ecosystem: Environmental > Aquatic > Marine > Inlet | place: Canada: British Columbia... | reverse complement strand
GCATGGGCTTTTTCCCTATAAGCAGGATTAGTATCATACTGATATCTATGTTTACCGGTTCTCCATTTATCCTCAAATTCATTTTCTGTCAAATTCTGTAAATCTTGACTTGTCTCAAACTGCTGGTATTGCAACTGTTGTTGTGAAGGGTCTACATAAGTACTTGAAGAACTAACAGGAACATCTGTATATAAATCATCTGGTGAATAATTAGGAATTCCGGTTTCTCCTCCATCTGGCATCTTTCTTAAATCATTCTCAGCATCAAGATAAGAACCGGTATACCCATTATCTTTAAGATATCTTATATCATTTAGAGTGAGTCTCATTATTTCTTAGTTGTAGCTGGTTTCGGTTTAGATCTAGCTATTTGTTCCTTAGCTTTGTTGCTTCTAATAGTTTCATCAAGCTGTCTCTTCCTTAATTCATTATCTTTTTCGTTCTTCTCCTGCTGCATATCAAGCTTTTCATATTCTAAAGAATTATCTTCTTCAGGCTCTTCAACTTCACCATCTCCCTCTTTAGATTCAGCGTTTATCAAAGCAACTTCAATAGCTGTATTAGATTTACGTATTGAATCTTCCTCTTTAATTCTAAGCTCTTCTTGTTTCATTTGAGATTCCTGTTGTACTGCTGCTTGTTCTTGCTGCATCATTTGCTGTTGCATTTCTGCTTTCTTCTTCTCTATGTCTCCAAGCTTGTTCTTAATATCAGAAATACTATCTTCTGTCATGATTTCTGCAATATCAAGAAGCGTAGCTCCATTCTGCATTGCTGGTTGATAAAGAGTCTTAAGTGACTCAATATTCTGATGTTCTTTAGTAGAATCTCCAACAAATATATCATGTTCTGAAAACAAGAAATCGTCTGTAATTTCAAGAAATACTCTTTCTGGTCCTTCTAAAATAAAATTAAGTTTCTTCTTATCGTTCATCTTCCAAGCAAACTTAGTAATATTCAGAAGATGTGTAAGCGCTCTACGCTTAGCTTGATTATATTTCCAAAATAAAGGTTCTGTAATATGAGAAGATTGAATCACTTCTCTCTCTACATTACCCACCAACTCAGCGTGGTGAATCTGTCCTTGCCTAGCTTTGGATACACCAGACAATTCTCCAACCATGGTTTCAACTTTATCAAGTAATTGCACGTATTCCGCAATAACCTTACTCATAGATAAATCTATAGAAGTAAATTGATTAAAAGAAGCAGGTTTACCCCCTTCTCTTCCGGGAACATTCCAACCCTCATCATAAGGATTAAAGAACCCAACTCCCATAGAAGTAAGATAATGCATGAATTTGTTCTCATCGATTCCCATACCTTTAGGAATCTGAGTTATATCCATCATAAATATCTTACCTTTATCCCTAGCTAACGCTAGTTCTAAACGATACCATAAAACAAGATATAAATACTGAAGGGGTTTCATAATCTCAACAAGAGATTTCCTTGTAGAATTATTGTAATTACAAACTACTCCGCTATATGGACAAGCAGTTGCGTTAGGACTATCTATAGAATGACCTTGATATTCTATTGGTTCAATACCTATATACATATCTTCGCCGATTCTATATCCTTCCCACCATTCAATTATCCAATCCCAAACAATATCTTCTCCTTCTTGAGCCTTATAGGTCTCATCTACCATGTCTTTTTGTTCTTCCCCATACTCATCAATATAGTCCAGATATCCAATTTTCTTATAAGATTTCCATGCTCCATGGTATACATCTATACATCTATCTGCAACATCACTAAAATCTTCAACGTTCTTAAATACAATGTATTCTGTGTTAATATTAGGAGCTAATTTACCAGTTGTGCCCGATCCTTCTTCAATATATTCTAAAAGTTTATCTAATTGATCTTCATCCATTTTATCATAAAGTCGATCATATAATGAAGCAGCTGTCATTCGAGTATGTCTAGTAGCCCAATCTCCTTGATCAATGTTTTTTAAATTTGGATCTGGATCGTAATCCATTTCTATTGGGTTAGTTCTTTCTAAAAGAGGATCTCCATTAACGATACCATGGTAAAAAACTACTTCTCCACCAACAAGCATATCTTCCCATCCATTTAAGAATTCATCTGGAAGATTTAATTTTTCTTTTAAATACTTTAAAGCTTTCTCAGCAATCTTCTCAGCAGGATCATAATACTCTTTACCAATGTATTCCTTTATCTTAGCCATTCTACTTTGCAGCTGATTCATTACTTCTTCGTTTTGCATATCTGCTCCACTAAAAGCAACTTCTTGCATTGTTTGAAACATCATTTCTTTTTCCTTTTCTACAATAGCGTCAACAGCAGCTTCGTCTGTTCTATAAACAATAAGTGAATCTGGTCTCTTTGTTTGTTCTCCTTTTAATAATTCTATCTTTGGACGTATAATATTGATATTTTGCATCTTGGCAGGAAATCCTTCAGATACCTTATAAGGATCTGTTACATACTTCAAGTCATTCATATCGAACTCACTGTTCATAATGTCGTATGCTATCTTTAAATTAGCCTTACGGATATTACTTGAAGATCGTCTTGATATGATTCCTTCTAAGCTTTGTTCTTTCCACTCCTTAGTTTTCTTCCTCAAAGGAAGTTTTTGGGGTGGAAATATTGTATTGTGATCTGCCATTTTATTTGTTTATTATATTACGTTTCCTAGTTTTATTCCCCCCGCAGGCTCCGGGAAAAATGAATCATTAAATTCGTTAGTATCACCCACAAAAGGTGAAACACCAAAAAACGTAACTTCTCTATTTTCTAATTTATTTTCTTTTAATTTAACATTATAAAGTTCTTCTTTGTAAAAGATAACCATCATGAGTGCCATAACCCTATCGAAGTTTCCTTCTGGATTATAAGCAACAAGTTCTTCCAACAACGGTTCGGACAATATGGTGTGTAAACCCATCCTACCATCTCCTCTCTCACTAATCAACCAATCTTTAATTCTTCCTTCTCCATCAATTTTAATCTCCTTGTTCATATGCATGCCTTTTGCTCTCTGAACAGTACTCTTCTTAACAATTTTATCTATGATATCTGGTTGATCAGCAAGAAGATAATCACAATGTTTCTGTCTAAAATATGTTAATATTCCAGGGTTTTGATTTTCAAACAACAATTTAGCACTATAATAACTTAGCATCCTTCTAGTCTTATCATAGAATAACTCTGCTGTTTTCGGTCTACCTGTATATTCAGCAACCAATATATCATGTGTTGAATCAAATTGCTGAAATCTTTTGTATATGTAAATCGACCCTAACGATCCACTACTGGATTGATCGTGGTCATACGGGTCACATCCAGCGATATATAATCCATAAGGAGGATCATCAATCGGGTGTTCCCATATCACTATTTCACCAGTAGGATCTGTATCTTTTTGTAGTCTGTATCTCGTTAAATCTTTTGGTCTCTCTGATTGTTGCCAAACTATTCCTCCTTTTTCATCAATGACCAAATCCCCTACCTGTTTAAACTCTTGAATCTTTTTATTATTTCTTATATAAGCTAAATGCTTTATAAGATCGTTTTTAGGAAATATATTAGAACTAATCTGTAATGTGGCTTCTTGAGGACTAAGACAGTTCTCTGCAATATATCTATCAACTGCTGTTCTATCTGTTGCTGAAGCAACAATTTTTTCTCTCTCAGCAATTACTTGCGTTGCTGCTTTCTTAACCAGGGAATTACCCTGATCATCCATGGTACTATTATCGAGATTGTAGTAAGCAGGTACAAAGAAGCCACATGGTTCAGACGCTCCGTCATCCCATATATTTTCTATAACAAGACAATTATATCCATCGGGTTCATAAAACAAATCCTTAAGTCCGTCAAAATTTGCATCCTCAGTACCACCTGTACCAAATGCAATCATAAGACCATGTACATCTCCCCCTTGTTCTACAGAAGGTCTAGCTACTGTCCATGCTTCCTTAAGATCTGGAAACTTACCTGCCTCTTCAAATATAATTAATTTACCACCCTTACCACGAATCTTTTGTACATCATTCTTAAGAGTAACACCAATAACTTCAGACTTATATCCAACCTCTACTTTAACTCCTTCTTTATCTATAACCATGGATGCACGCTTATGCATCTTTGTATCTATCTTCTGACGTTTCTTATACCAAGCAGTGTTCTCATCTATAAAGTCCATATACTGCCAAACCTTACTTAGGATACCATCCTTTACAAGAAACTCATTTTCAGAGGCATAAGCATAATTTTTAGAGTTAGGATATAAGTAAAAATTACGCGCAAGCATAGCTGCGATCTTATAAGAATAACCTTTACGTCTTGCTTTAAGAACAGCTAAATGTTTTCCTTGTTTCTCACATTCCTCTACGATCATAAAGAACTCATGATCATAATCAAAAAATCTAGGAAACCAAAACTTTGGTATAGGTTTTTTTGTTTTCTTATCTATTACTATTCGATTAATTTGACAAAAGTTTAAATAATAATAATGATAACCAGTAATGAAATCACCATCTTCTGCTGTGAATCCATATTTACATCTCTCTATTTCCTCATCCCAATAATCTTTATAAGAAGATGTACCTTTTGTGGCAGCACAATAAAAACCGTTTTTTTCATAATGTAATACAGCCGGTCTAAATTTATCCGTGTTTTTGAATTTTCTTACATCTACTCTGTATTTCTCCATTTAAAATATACTTTCATCTATAGATAAATCATCCAAAATAACTATATCTGGATGTTCTCTTTTAACCCATTGTTCATAATTATTTGGATCTACTGCTATCTTTCTCGCCATATTATGTATCTCACTGCGAAAATATAAATCGTTTTCATTTATACTATCTAGGGAATTCATAAGTGCCGACTTCTGATTGTCCTCGCACATTGCTTTCTTCAATTTCTGTTTGTACTTGTCTTTCTAATAAACCTAATGACTTAACTATGTTACCGATTTCTTTTAGGTTAGATGCTACATCCTTAGCTGAATACTTTGGTTTTCCCTCATAATCCACTTCATCAAGATTGATTCTCTTGAAGTATTTAGACATCTCATCTATTGCGTGATTAACGTTTTCTAAAAGAACAACACTCTTAGTCTTTCTTAATTCTCTATACTTATCTATTGCTTTCTCTATGGTTGAATCTGGTACCCATTCTTCATCTTTAAATATATCTTTTCGAATCGTAGCTTCCTTTATTTCTTCATGAAGATCTCTATATGGAGAATTATAATCACATAAAAACACAACATAAGTAAGTTCTTTCATCGCCAAAGCTTTACTCTTATCCTTATCCCTACTCCATATTTTCTTTAATACAGGAATAGCGTAGACCATGTTTCGTCTATCGGGTTTTATTTCATTATCAAGTATATCAAATAACTTTGGCATATTACTTCTTTTTTCTACCTTTAATTAAATCAAATACTCCCCAGTAAGGTAGTCTTACTGCTCTCGTTTCTTCCTTGTCTCTTATACGTCCGGCTGTAAATGACAATAGGTGACGGATAATTGCTTCCGCCACCTTCTCTTCAACACGAAGTGTAGTGTGTATCTTTTTTATTATATCACTATGTCTCTTTAACTTCGTCATTTTTCTCTTCTACCTCTGTGATATTTATATAAGTTAGGGCCATAGATCTTTTACATTTTGGACACACTAACTTAAATTCGTTCCCTGGAACTATAACAATTCCTTTCTTCACTTTCTCTGCTCCTTCTAGAGGACTTGCAAAATCACACTCAGAGCAATATATTGCTAGATCTCCTTCTTTAGTTGGAGTTTCCGATTGTGGCGTTTCCGTTGTCATCTATAATAATTTTAACAGTATCAGATTTAATATAATCATCAAGTGTTGAATCAACTACCGCAATTTCTTCATGTAAACCATCAGCAGCTTCTACTAAGTCGTTATGAGATACTCCAGTAAAGGAAGACCAAAATATAGAGAAAGCAATTGCTATACCAAGTCCATAGTTAAACATTGTTTGACCAGTAAGTTTTCCTTCTTTCTTGAGTTTAATTATCTCTTGAGTTCCCCCAATTACCTTATCCTTAATCTTTTGTTTTTCTTCTTCAGAAAGATTTTGCCAAGCTCCGGCTACGTCTTCTACCCAACCTTTTACTTTACTTTCCTTATTCTCATCTACGAGAACAGCATCCTCAACTCCGGCTTTATTCATCGCCTTCAGAGTCGGTTTCCTGTAATTCTTCTTTTTGTTCGACATAATCATCAATTAATTTATCAAATTCTTTTTTAGCTTCATCTGAAGCTGTACTATATATACTATAAGTATCAACCCACACAGGACATCTCTCATCGCCTGTATTCTCAGCTAGTAAATCAAACTGACTTACTTTACCCACTGGATAAATTACAATATCTCCTTCTACAAAAAATGCTTCTGGTCCTACTCGAAGTACCCTACCTATTGTATACATGGTTTTAACATCATACTCTTTAGGTTCTACTTTATGTAGATGCGTAGGTTTTTTGTGTTTATTTGTCTTTTGTTCCGGTAGATTTAACTTCTGTTTAATCATCTTAGCCGGACCTGGTTGTACCAATATCTTATTATGTACTGGTATAAAGTTCTTTGGACTATATTCCATGTTATAATTTTTTAATTAACTCTAGCATCTTCTCAGATACTGCTTCCTCAACTTCTTCATTGATACCATACTCCTGCATCATGATTGTCATTAGAAGTTGGATTTTACTAATTAAATATTTTTCTTTATTCAACATAACTTATTCGTTTACCATATCAGTTATCTTCCTCAGTCTACGTATACCTAGTAACCTAGACTTTGGATATTTTTTTATACATACCCTATTGTTTTGGTTTCCACCAAGGACATAATAATATGTATCATCTTTATTGATGTAAAATCCTACATGCCCCTTCCATGAGCTTTTCTTCTCACGCCAAAAAATTAATATATCACCCATAGCTGGAAAAGGTGTAGACTCAACAGGATCTATAGAATTAGGTATATAATAATCAATACCTATATCAAGCCAAGATCTAGCATCAAGTTTATTACTTCTCTCACACATCGCCTTCATGGCTACCCAATTAACATAAGCACTGCACCAAGCAGTCTCATCATCGTCTACCCATTGCTGACCTATCTCATCAAAGTATTTAAGTACCTCAGGATTATGATCTTCACCAGCCCATTCCTGAATACCATACTGACTTAATGCGATCTGTATTAATTCTTCGTTAATCATATCTTACCAAAATAAATCATTAATCATTCTATCTCTAGTTAAATATGTTGGTCCAAGCATAGGAACATATACATATTTAACTACCTTTGGTGCAGAATCTTCCTTCTCTTTAGAAATACCATGGAGAGCCTTTTCCTGTTCTCTTTCTTCAGGTTCCATATCGGGTTCTTCCTTCAATTCTGGTTCTTCTTCTTTTTCAGTCTTGTATTCCACAAGTTTCATATCACCTTTTTCAAGATAAGGATCTAAAACACTTTTAGAAAAAGATTTGTGAACAACAGTAGTCTGGTCCACGCCTTCCTTAGATTCACCTTCGCTCAAAGTAATCATATAAATGTCACCTATACTGGATTCAAGTACATGACCTTTAAGTAAACCTAGTTTCTTAATATCTTTCAATAAAGTTACCTTATTCATAAATTTTATTTAAATTAAACATTTAATAATATTATACGGAAAAAATCCATAAAAGGTTACACTACCTTTAGGTGTGAGCCTTCTGATAGTTTAAGTTCCTCTGCTTTACCAGTATCTTTATTAATGACACCCTTAACATCTTCCATCTTAAACTCCGTATACATTTCTTCTAAAACAGTAATAAACATTTCTAACGCCTGTTTCTTAGTATCTTCAATTGTATCTCCTTTGACGTACAAATTAACCCCGTCTTGTACCTCATCTCTATTAACAGGTGTTTCAGAACCATCTTCCTCCATTTTAATTACAGGCCATTCAATAAGGTCCTTAAGTCTCTCAAGTCCCCCCTCAACCTGTACATCTTTCTTACGTACTCTAAACACTCCTAAATATTCAGGGTCACTCATATTAACGGGTTTACCCTTCTCGTCTTTATCAAAACCTTGTATGGCCCAACTAATAAATTCCATTATTCTACTCCTATCATTTTAAGAACTTTCTTAAGTTCTGATTTATTTCTAATACTACCAGCAAATCTAGTATGATGATCTCTTACTGGATTTATGGAACTTCCTTCAACTATCAAACACCAGTTCTCTCTTCCTGCTGGGTGAATTAAAGTGAGAATATCTATACCATCTTCTCTCCCGTTTTTATAAGGAAGTTCATATATATCTCTCTTACCCTCTATTAATTTACCTCCTGTAAGTTTAAACCCTAAACTCTCAATATCCTCCCTATCAAGACACTTGACTCTCAGTCTTTCAAGAGATATTCTCTCTAATCCTACAAAGCTTGTTCTGAACACCATTGGTTCCCATTCACTTTGCTGACCTTCTTTTGTATGGAAATGTTTTTCAAATTCAAACTCAAACCCAACATGAAATTCTTCAATAGAGGGTGTGTAATATTTATCCTTCATCCTTTTCCTCCTTCCAAGCCCAATCACTTTGGATATTATTCCAAACCGTAAAGTGTTTATTAATTTTCTCTTCTAAATCTTTAATGTGTAAATATGTCGCAATTCGATTCCAAATCCCCATTACAACAACTGACACTACTAATAAAATAGTACATGTCTGTATGTAATCCATTATAGCTTCAAAATAAATCTGATCTATTTTAACTAACGTTTCTACTGCTTCTAATATCATATTATATATCATCTAAGGTTGCCCATCTCTCAAACTCTACTTCCCCTTCTAATTTCTCATTAATCATTCTATTAGGGAAGTCAGCCTTGTATATCTCCGTGGGTATGAATCCATCTACTGAATCATCTTTATATGCCCACGCAAACTCTCCATTTTTTAATTTACAAAATACTCTCCTCATTTCTTGCCTTCTTTAAAGCTTCCTCTAACCTATGCCACATTATCATATAAATAGTATTCATTCTAATAAGAAACTCACCTGTTGTTTCTCCTTCTATTGGCTCAAGATTATATTCCTTATAGTCTTCCTTATGTTGAGGTAAAGCTTTCATTATATTACTCTACATCTAATTCCATTTCACCCATTCTATGTACATGATCCTTACCTTTTATTTTATGTATACATACTACATAATAAGAAGTAATTTCTTCATCATCCCTATTTATGATGAGATCATTCTCTTGATCCTCATAATCATCTGGTAAATCAGATCGTTCCAATACATTTAATTTATCCCAAAATTCAGGTTTAAATCCTTTCTTTATATTCTTTAATGTAATCATATTCTAATAATTTAAATATATATCTTTCATTATGACCATCCTTGAATTATTGCTACAGTAAAAAACATTCCAACTGCTCCTATAACAATACCCTGAACTATTAAATCATATTTATCTATTACTGCTATATCTTTTCTAAATAGAGCAGGAGTTCTAACATACATATCATGATATCCTCTATACTCTTTCCAAATTTTTTTAAACTTCTTCATCATACTATCATATACGTAAGGCAAACCAGAATGTTTCAAAAAACATCCAAATAAAAAAAGGGATTACGTTTGTAACCCCTTAATCCGGCCAGGTAATATCCCAACCCAAACATTTATTAACTAAACTATACTACAGGTACACCAAAGCACCTTAGTATAAAACTTATAATTAGTTTATTCATAATTTATATTTTATCTAGCCCACTCACAATTCATACAGTAACCTGAAGTATTCCACTCCTCTAACTTAACTCCACACTCTAAGCAATACTCTACTCGCACCATTCTAAATCTAACATTGTATAATGTTCACATTTATCACAATAAGCTGTAACTGATGGTGTCCCACATATAGGACAATTATTTATTTCAAATTGACTCATATTCTCCCTCTCTTATTATTCACCTTAATTAATAAGAAAAGAAAACCATAGTAAAATACAACTATCCCTATCGCTATACATACTTCCGTTATTAACATTTAGTTACTTCTATGGTGAGTCGAAAAAAAAACGATTAGAGCGCTTCGCGCCTAAGTCGAATCATTTTAGAAATACAATTCAAAATAATTGACATATAATATTAAAGAATTATTTAAATATACGTAATTCATAAAGATAAATTACTACATAATTAATTAATAATTATATTATTTATATACGAATTAATAAAGAAAAGGTTACGTTTAGGTTACGTTTTTAGCGATAATTGCGAGATTTCTCTACTGTGCTAATAGCTTTTCTTATCCTATCGACTCCCACTTCTTTGACTAATCTAATGATTTCTTCAATCTCGTGGCTGTTGTATTCGCATAAAGGGCATTTGTTCTGACTCATAACTTAAATTATATTTGTAAAATTCTTCATCAACTTCTTCTAGGGTTCCACATTCACAGCAGTGTATTATTGAATCCATAGTATTACTTTAATTAATGTATATTATTATCCCCTCAATTTCTTCTCCCTTACTTGTCTCAAGTGTTCCTACGAACTCTGCGGGATTACTGATTCCTTTTTCAACACATTTATTTGCAACTTCTGCTAATCTCCAATACTCTTTATATCCTAAATCTTCTATTAAAGTTAAGAAGGTAATGTCTTCATCTCCATCTTCCTTAGAGTAGTACGTTCTTTTTTCCATACATAGTCTACGTACACCTTATATTATATGTTACACTAAAAATAAAATTTTTTAAAATATTTGTGAGAACGTAAAGTACCATCATTAAGTCCCCCGTACAGCGATTCGGGAGCGATGGTGCCCCCGTCAAACGTTTAACTTAAATTTGGAAACTATGGTAGATCTTAAAGAACTTGGTATTGAAGTCATTGACTCTTCTAAAGCTTTGAAGGGTGTTGGAATCGACGTGGCACAGAACTCTTTCTCTTTAACTGAGGTTTTCCTCTTAAATAAGAGGATGTTGCCTATGGCTAAAGTCGATGGTGAGTATGTGGCACTGAAGAAAGGTAGTGAGCGTGCAGTGATCACAGTGGTAGACTCGGCGAAGCGCGTAAGTAAGCAGTTCTGCTTCTGGTCTCTTGTTGCTGATGTCGCACCACTCAGCAAGGTGCTGTTGCAGGTAGAAGAAAGAAAGGATGGCAAGAAGACTTATCAGAACATCACCGCTATCACTTCAATGTAACCTCAGAGGGCCTTCGGGCTCTCTTTTAGCTTAACTACATAGCTTTAATTGATAATTGCATGAATAGATCTAACCTTAATTGATACCTAATACACACAGCAATGATAGAAGTACATGACATCAAACAGTTAGCTCACATAAGCAATAGCCCTTACAATAACACAGCTATGCGTATTGGTCTAGTAGACATAGATGAACTACGATTCAATGAAGATCCTGTAACTCTCCTCAATGTAATAGTTGTAGAAGTAATAGGTGAATATCCTCAACAACACATCTACTATCAAGGTAGAATGTTCAAACTCTCTCCTAATACAAAGAGTTTCTATACTGAGGATTACAAGTTTGAACCCAAAGATATTGATGATTCAATTGAAGCATAATAAGATACTTAAGGCTAAGCTGGATCCAGGTCTGATGACGATCAGTCCAGCTTAGTTCTTCTGAACAATACTCTGAAATGAAAGTATCCAATTACCTTGGCTATAAATATAAAGATCAGATCTCTATATTAGCCTCAAGACTTACACTACACATAGGTAGTGAGATAAAACTGTACTTCTTTGACTTAGTTCACATACATATGAAGGACGAAGATGAAGAACAAGCTCTTCAAGGGGCTACTCTCTCAAGATATAGTCTACCTTTAGAAACAGCTGAAATATTAGTCAAAGACTTAGACTGTATCTATATCAATAAGAGAGACTACAAAGATAATGATCCAGCATTCATAGTTGCACCAAGACCTGAAATTATTCAAGAATGGTACAATGTAATGCGTGAAGGATCAATATCAATAAGTATGTTATACAAGTTTGGTGAAATGTTCGATAAAGGAACACCTGAAGAACGTGAATCTCATAGAAGAGAATTAGCCAAACTACATCCAATACTAACTCCCTAACAGAGTGAGTAGTAGTTATCATGCAATACAGCATGTAATTAACTAACACCTGTATTATGTAACCATTATAGTACTGAGGAGCCTGAGCATAGCCCTAAAACTGCTCATATGTTTAACCATTTAACCAATAGGAGATAACAACAATGCCAATAACATACGACGTTAAAAGAGCCAGAGAAATAAAAACCTCTGAAGGTTTAATTCAACACTTTACTGAATTCAAAAAGAGTCTTGAACTATACAACTCTGATGAAGTAGCACAACTCTATGCTATCTTCTTTGGTGGACAACTAATGTGGTCAAGGGAAGGTGTAATAGAATTAGCTCAGACAATGAAGGAAAAACGCCTTGAATTTAGAGCTAAGAACCTCTCTGATGAAATAGCTAATTTAATGAATCTTTAACCCATGACTCATAGGTATGATAGAACCAGGAAGATGTACCAATCAGGTAACATCATATACTGTTCCTATTGGATGCAGCATGAGTTAGTCATTGACTTCAATGATGAAACTGATGAAGTAACTGTAGTAAAGTGTGATAATGGTGGCTTCCCAATTGAGGGAGCTAAGCCACGTACTCACACAACTCCACCAACTGATAGAGATAGGTTAATTGGTAATATCTTTACGAGTGTGGTAACAGATTCTGATAAGATAGTAAAAGAGGTATTACTCAAGATGTCACTTAAGATGTCAGGTAAGTGTAATTAAGATATTAGTGATACTGTTTAGGTAATGCTGAACGTCAACAGTGTGAATGGGTATCAAACCCGAAGAATAGAGTTAATTTACTTTATTAATTAAACCTAAACACTTAAACATATGTGGTTACTATACATTATTATGTCAATACTCTTCATTTGGTTGTGCTTGGAGATGAAACACAATCAGGTTACAAGACAAATTAGGAGAGATATCAAACAACTCTCACCTGAAGAGATTGATGAAATCCTTAAAGAAGCTAAGCAAGATGATTACATTAACCTAAATAACTAATATTATGGAAAAGACTACACATAACATTGAGATTCATGATGTAAGATTCATGCACTCTAGTGAAAGAGATTGTAGGAGTCATAGATTCTCTGTTCCTTGGCAAATCACAGAAGACAAGGCTAAGCAACTACAATCAGACTTAGGATATCATCCTAATGGATATGGATTCTATTCCTTTGTAGTATTCGAAACAGGAACCA
>Ga0233415_10000901_pt1 | contig 13340 bp, 17 predicted proteins | sample Na_anoxic_12_MG_FD_188631 | JGI IMG/M metagenome (GOLD analysis project Ga0233415, IMG submission 188631) | Seawater microbial communities from Saanich Inlet, British Columbia, Canada - Na_anoxic_12_MG | ecosystem: Environmental > Aquatic > Marine > Inlet | place: Canada: British Columbia... | reverse complement strand
TGATCTCACAACGCTCAAGCATCTCGTTATAGATGGTGCATCCATTTTGAATGCAATTTTCATCAAGTAGTGGACATATTTTTGGCTTATTTATCGATTTCTTACGCATGGGAACCACCTCCTTTACCAACCATATCTGTCTCGGCTTTTTTAACTGATGCCGGTAGAGTAAAACCTTCATCGCGGTAAAACTTGATTCTTGAGATTAATTTGATCTCAGATTGCGAATACCGTCTGTATGCACGATCACCGCACACAATACGATCTGGAAACGGGATGTGTTTTCCCTCCCAAGCGCGAAGCATGCGTTGGCTCACACCGGTCATTTTTTCGGCATCGCCAATCGAATAGGTCTTTTCTGTATTTCTATTCATTTGTTCACCTCCAGAATTGAATTTTTCAGAAACACAAAAATGTGTCTCCGTTACATTAGGAGGTAAGTTTATTACCTCTAATGGAATAAGCGCATAAGGAAAGTTATGCGTCTCTATCTATAGGGAGGTTAGTTTATTAATGTTGGTGCAACTGCGTTTAAAAAATTGAGCCACGAATAGGAGATTGGTTGGGGTTTGTATTACCACTTATATAATTGACTTTGCACATAGGAGATATCATCATTCTCACTATACCATATTGCCCTTCCAAACACCAACACCACCCATTTCCCATCCGTATTCCATCTCAACTTTTTCAGTCTTGATCATCCCCACCTATCATGGCACTATGGGAGAGGTTGAAAGGGACGCATAGATTGAGGATCGTGGAGTAGGGATAGAAAAATGGTTGTAACCATATACAAAAATAAAGCAAGCGGAAGGTACTTTATTCAGACATGGGATATTAGCTCTGATGAGGCTTATTTTATAACCCCACCAGATAGTGATGGGAATGTTCGTTCTATCAATTTAAGGTATGAGCTTTTTCATGATGATCCACAACAAGAAGAAGAAAGTGTTTTGTTATCAAAAAACTATATAACTAAAGAACAATTGCAAGCATACAATACAGTTATAGTGAGTAGAGGATTTGAGACTTATTTTAATTGGTATAATTCTTTATCCTCACTTGAAATAAAAAAATACCTAAAGAAAGGAGGGCAGGAGGCTAAAGATATAAAATCAATAGAGGATCTCCTTAGGGAGGGCAAACTTAATGAAGATTATTGATCATTATACGGCAAAACGACTAAGGCTAAGGGCAAAGGGAAAGATAAGGATAAAAAAAAGGTAAAAAATAATTGTGACGACACGCTTATGTCAGCGCCTATACGTAAATGATTTGGTCGAATGGGTCAAGACTGGGCTAACGTCACAGTACAGAGGAGAATATTACCAGTCTTGTCAAATTGCAGATATCACTAACTGTTTTATCTGTTTCGTCCTAGATTTGTTACATTCTGCACACAATTTATTAATTTCCGATAGGGCCATATCACTCAACAGAAACAGCGTGGATTCATTTATTGCCAACATTTGCATGTGCTTATTATTCAGGTGAGGGCATTCTGGTATATTTCAGTTGCGGCAATTTGTAAATATCATCTGAGATATTACCGCTTCGTTTGAGTATATATAGTCTTTCGCAGAGTCAGACATGCGTTCTCTTTTTATCATCCTTCCTTATACCTTTTCGCTTTCTTAGACAGACCTCGTCCTGCCGGACAAGAGCACACAGCTGCGGGTTATAACATTCTCTGCAAGTCTTATGATTGTATAGCGGACATTCTGGGTATTTCTCTGACACTTTTAATCCTTTTTCTTTCGAGTCGATTTCTTGACAATATCACCATAGTTATCCATTACCCCAATTGTTGTATGCGCATATTTCTCTATGGCGGCATATATAGCTTTTTTATTGGTGGCAGCAACGTAAACAGGCACCCTATAGCCACTGAGCTTTCTCATTGCATCTGACAGGGTTTCTTCTGTTTCAACTGCAATGGTGGCCTTCGAGGATTTTATATCAGGCCCTGGCCCGGGGATATATTCAGTTTTAAACTTTCTGGCGATCCTATTTGCTGCAATTTTTTTTGACCTGCTTTCGAGCATTATTTTCTTTCCTTGCCATTGGTTGAATGGAAATCCATCTTTATTCGGTAATTTCAAGTACAGTTCGTATTTTGGCTGTAGCGGAAGCAGCTCTTAAAATTGTTCGAATAGCATCTACGTTGCGACCACGTTTGCCGATCAACTTTCCCATATCCGCTTTGGCTAAGCTTACCTCTATTACCAAGGATTGGGTACTTTCTATTATGGAAACATTAACTTGTTCAGGGTTATCAACCATTTCCTGGATTATATAGCGAATCAGATCCCTGATCTGTTTTGATTGTTCATGAACAACCATTGCTGGTCCCTGATGATAAATAGAAAATTATTGTTGGTTGAAATCTGAAACTTGAAAATGCCAAGGGGATAGCAAGGCGATTTTGAACTATATAATAGTGGGAATTGTTGATCAATAAATAACTATGGCAATAAAGATATATGGTGATAATGTCAGGTTTCAGGAGCATCAAAAAACCTGTGATACTTTAAATTCCCACAATAATATTGGCCCGATCACAGCTACAGACACCAACTTTCTGACAAAAATGCAATAAAGGGGAATTCCCCATAATGGGAATTGGCTTTCTGTAACTATAAACCTTCAAAATATGATTGTTCCGGCGAGGTGAAAATTTCTTGGATTATGTCAACCAATCGATACCAAATAGTCTATCATTAGGTGATGTTAGAGAAATAGCCGGGTATTCAATAGTATAACTCATTGAAACATCACTTATTCAGGCGTGGGATCTGTTGATGATTCCCTGCCAGGGAGCCTATACATACAGCCTTGGGCAGCACTTTATTAAGCCTGTGCCTTCATTTCAAGAAGTCTAATTTTAATCCTTTTAAAAAGTCAAAATTAACCATGACAAAAAATGATATTGTCACACATATCCGTCGGGCACGTAAAGAATATTCAGATTCCTATGATGCAATGAAATGGCTCACCCCGGAAACGGCGTCCATTGCATCCTGTAAACGAGAGCAGTTGATCGACACTATCTTTGATAATCATACCAAAGATCCCGGGTGGCTGTTCTCCGAAACAAAATTATTTACCCATGCCATTTCTCCAGGGTGCACCCTGTGCGGTCAGGGAGACTGGTCTTGTCTTTTTATCAATGGGATATGCAATGCGAAATGTTTTTACTGCCCTTCAGATCAGAAAAAAAAGAGTCAGCCCGTGACCAGTACCTTGGAATTTTCCAATCCCAATGATTATGCTGATTATGTGGAAGCATTCAATATTAAAGGTGTAAGTTTCAGCGGGGGAGAACCCTTCATGACGTTTGACAGAGTGTTACTTTTTTTAAAAACGCTGCGTGCTAAAGTTTCTCATCCTCTCTACATCTGGATGTACACAAATGGCCTACTGGTAACAGAAGACAAACTAAAAGAATTGAAGGATAATGGCCTTGACGAAATTCGCTTTGATATCAGCGCTAACAAGTACCGATTAGATGCAATGAAAAAAGCGATTGGCATCATTCCCTGTGTGACCGTTGAAATACCAGCCATTCCTGAAGATATAGAAAAAACAAAACCATTAATAAAAGAACTCCATGAGGCAGGCGTCAATTATCTGAACCTCCACCAGATCAGGTGTACAACGTTCAACAAAACTCGGCTGATGAAAAGAGGCTATACCTTTGTTAACGGCGCCGGTGTGACAGTCATGGAAACTGAAATGGCTGCTTTAGAGCTGATCCAATATGCTCTGGATAATAACATCTATTTGCCCATCAATTACTGCTCATTTACATATCGTCATCAGTTCCAGAAAGCTGGTGCACAAAGGCGTAATGCCCTGAAAATAAAAGCAGAGCATGAAGATGTTACCCCCATAGGCCAAATCAGGGCGCTGAGTATCTGTGGTGCTCAAAAGCAGATAGGCTCCATTCATAAACACCTCTTGGCAAAAGTGGAAAACACGTCTTTATGGCTTTTATCAAAAACAGGTGATCAGCTTTTTTTCAATGCGGATATGTGGCCTTTAATAGATTTTTCCAATGTCCGGCTTCAAGTTGCTTATAGTGGTACTTCTTTAAAATCATCTGTTTCTTTTCGTCATCTTTTTAGGGAAATAGCTTTGAATAGAAGAAAAAAAATAGTGATTGAGCGGCATTCCAAATCTCCGGGTTTTTTCTTCGAAGGTGAGCAGATCCGGCAATTTGATGAGGAATTTATTAAATCAAACACCTTTTCCCCCGTGAGTGCTTATAATAATCTATCTTCCGAGTTTTTTGATGAAATTAAGAATTTTGAATCGTTCAGTTCTGGATTGGCACGTTATTTTTAAAATGCAAATTGCAATCAATTTAAGTGCCGGACAGATTGAGAATATAATAAAAGATCATATGACCCATAATAAACCCTGAATAAGGAGAGCCAATTTCAAAACGTTCAAAAAAGCCAATTAAAAATATATCAGAGCCAATAATTCAGTAAAAATTGGATGAACCCATGATTAAGTGATCGAAGGGCATACAATGACCATAAAAGGTCACTTTTTAACAACAGTTATCCATTCGTTTCACTAAAAAGGCGTCGCCTTAAAAATAGTTACAAGTTGCTCTTTGTCATAATAGTAATCGAAATATCTGCATAGCAGTGATTGATACTATTCCAAACATCAGTATGATCAATGATTGGCACAAGGCCAAGTTTAGCGCTATATGCGTGGAACTGTGGCGCATCGTAAGCTGTATCCATCAGATCGTACAAGCTGGTCACACGCTCCACACTCATCTGTGCAAGAGGTATAGCCGCCTGTGTATCGTTCATCTAAGCCGAAGTGAGAATAGCACTGATTCCGCCTTCATACTTAAAAGGAAGGTTCAAAGGAGGTCTAACACATGGTCCAGCAACTCGACCAATCTATCTTACCCAAGACGGTTGATGAGGCTGCTGCAGATATCATTGCTGGAATGGATCTCAGGGATCGTTCAATGCTGGCAAACTTGTCAGAGGATGATCTTCTGCCACTGTAACTTACACTGGGTCTGTACATTGAACAGCAGATGGAGGTATGGTCAATCAATGAGACTCTTAAAGTATCCTGCATTCAAGTTTGCAAAGAGGAAGGACTTGATGAGTCCAACCCGTCAGCGGTGATCTTTAAACGGGTATGGGAGAGGTTGAAAGGGACGCATAAATTGAAGGTCGTGGAATGACAGATAAAAATGACAACGAAAAGGTACTGAATTAAATGGCATCCCTGTTCGATAAACTTAAAAATTTAATCTTTCCTTCGTCTAACGAAAAGACACTGGCACCTACAGTTAAATTGGCTGTTGGTAAGATCATGTCAAACCTAACCGAATATGAAAAGACCAAGATCGCCCATATGAATGAAGAGAGATTGAGCCTGTTCCATGAAAGCTACGGAATCTTTATCAGGAACGAGTTCAGGATATGGATTAATACTCCTCTCCAGAAGTCATGTTGCGAGGTTTCTGGCCTTACCAAGGTAAACCCTGATCAGGCATCCTATATAATTCTGAAGGAACTGCAAAAAAAGATTAAGCAGGCATGACCTGCAGGGAGATCAATGAACAGGTTTAAATACGCTCTCATAGCGTTTCTTTTTATCATTAGCACGTCATCCGTTCTCTTCGCATGGGAGGGCAAAGTTGTTGGCGTCACAGACGGTGACACAATCAAAGTCCTCAAAGATGGCAAGCAGGTCAAGATCAGACTGGCTTCCATAGATTGTCCAGAGAAGAGTCAACCCTATGGACGGGCAGCAAAGAAGTTCACTGCTGGTCTTGTTGCAGGCAAGATTGTAAAGGTAGTCGATTAAGCGACAGCAACTCTGGATTCACGCTTAACAAGATAAAGACCGCTTGAAATTATGATGGTCGCACCAAAGATGGTCCAGGCATCCGGCAGATCTCCAAACATGAAAAATCCAAGAAACGTAGCCCAGATGAGAGACGCATAATTAAAAGGTGCCAACAAGGATGCCGGCGCTTTTTCAAATGCCTTAATCATGAAAAAGTGGCCTATCGCTCCGAATAATCCAAGCCACATCAGGTGCAACCATTGTATAGGAGATGGAGCTTTCCAGAAGAATAGAATCATAACGCTCGAAAGAATCAGACCACCAATACTTGTATAGAATAGTGTCGTTAATGCGTTATCTTTTTGTCCAAGAATACGAGTTGTTATCAGAATGGTAGCATAAAAAAGAGCAGATAATAGTGGAAATATCACCGCCCAATGAGCAATTCCCATTCCGGGCCGTATGACGAATATCACACCGATAAGCCCTATGATTACACTACCCCAACGATGATAACCGAACTTTTCACCTAATAGGAACACTGCGAGTATTGTAACCAATAAGGGCGAAATAAAAGAAATCACCGTGCAATCAGCAAGGGGCAAATACATCAACCCTGACCAAAATGTTACGCCCGCGCCAAAAATTAGAACCGAACGAAGGATCTGCAATTTGAGGTTCTTCGTGAATATAATATCCCTTGGTGCCTCTCGCAAAAAGAATACCGTGAAAAAAATGAAATGAAAAAAATAACGTCCCCACATCACCATCCATAAAGGAAGCTCATTGCAGACATACTTTGCCGATGCATCCAAAATGGAGAAACAAGCGGTCATGATAATCATTAAACCGATGCCATATAGTGGACTATTCAACGGTGGGGATACTGTGATACTGTTAGACATTTGTTATTGGTCTTCCTGTTCAACTCATTATTAAATTTCTGAAAGGCGTGTCTGTCTATCAGGATCTAATAGTGTGTGTCAATTTATTTAAAAATCACCCAACCACAATGCCACTATTGTCAGAATGACATGGATGCTGGACCGCATGATGATGGCGGGTGGGACATTAATCCTGGCAGGATCGGGTGACTGTTACTGATGCTACGAATGCTGCACTATTACTATGGCAAACAGAACCGGTTTATTTGGAACAGAAAAATATCCTGAATGTCCGCTTGTTAATCACTCAAATTGTAGAGAGCTTCACAGCCCCAAACTTTGTGCTATCGTCAGGAAGGATAAAATTTGTCTTAGAAGGATCAAAAGGAGAAGAAAGAAGGCAAAGTCCATAAGTGCTTGATTCTTGAAACGAGCTATCGGCCTTCCATCTCATCCCGTTTCTGGTTTGATTAACCGTGAAGATTATCAACCCATCTAACAGTTTACTCCTACCCTGAAAAAGGTGTTTCTTATCAATTAAATAACTTGATTTTATTTATAAACAGAATATCATATGATCAATCAATAAAGGTTCGTTTCGAGTCAAGGGCCGGTTTCGTACTGAAGGAAAGATCCATTTGCCAGAGTGGCAATCCGAAGGTTGGAACTATGAAAATATTTTAAAAGGAGGTTGTTGCGATGGCTGATGGTATAGTAAAATGGTTTAATGACCGCAAAGGTTTTGGATTCATCGAACAGGAAGACGGCCCGGATGTGTTTGTTCATCATTCTGGTATCAATGCTGACGGTTTCAAGTCTCTCGATGAGGGTGCTCGGGTTTCCTTTGACATCGAGCAAGGCCCAAAAGGCCCTTCTGCTATCAACGTAACTGTAACTTAGTATAGTTATCTGAAAAGGGGGCATCCATTCAAATACAGAGGGGATGCCTTTTTATTCGGTCATCAAACTTGGAACAACGGATATTTTATGGACGGATATATAAAATCCTACAGTGACAAAAAAGGCTATGGTTTTATTGATAATGAACAGCATGGTGTCATTTTTTTCCATAAATCCGGTATTAGCAAATTCGGTTATTTCGGATTACAAAAGGGCAATGCAGTAACATTTGAACTGAAGGAAACACCTAAGGGTAAACAAGCCATTAAATTGCAGCCGCTCAAATAAACCAATAGACATATAACTTTAAATTAGAATAATTTGATATCATCACACATCTTATTCAGTTCAACCACAGTCTTATCATCCAGCAGGAGCCAATTCGTAGGCTGATTTATGATAGACAGCTGCATATGGGAGGCTGTCAGGTGTGGGCACCGATGATGCTAATAATCCAAATTAATACAGTTGTCATCACTCTACGCAATTACTTTTCACTATTTATCGAGAATGATTTTTATATTGATAGGAAGGTTGACTGCCAGAAACCAGCATTTCCTTTTATCTTTAGTGTTTGTCAACCTGTGCTTAATGAGGATTAAAGTTTTTTTATGTATTTTATTTGACAGTTAGCCCTTTTGTTTAAAATCAGGATTCTCATCCTTCACAACTTTAAGGGGCACATTCGCAGATAGGCCATCATCATTTACAATCAATTCATCGAGTTCATCCGTTTCTCCAATCGATGTGTCAAGTTCATCCGCCGTTTCTTCTTCAATATATTCTCTATCCTCAGATGTTCTCATCTTCTTTGATAAATAATCCTTGTCATTAATAAAAAGTTCTATGGTTTTATTACCACCGGAGTTATACAATTTGATTATCGATTCGCAAATTGTCTCTAAAAACACACCTGGTGGATAGAAACCTGGGGTTCTCAATATGGGGATGAGAGCCGTCTTACCCCTTGAAACTGCAGATTCTATTGCCTCGTTGCCATAGGTCTCTTCAAAAGTAAGCGTATACGTGTCAAACTTATCCAACTTGACGAATTCTCTGATTATCAACTCATTCTTTTTGTCATTTTTTACTATTGAATATTTTTGCTTCATATTTTCCCCTTAGAACATCTGCATTTTCTTATGCGGAAAATTTGTAGTTTTCTTTTCATTTCTTTGCACTTATTTTTTCAATAAACATATCTCCAGCGTCCGGAAAGACACCATTATTGTTTTTAATCGCCCTCTCAATTGATTCGATGATAACTTCCCGTGATTTTCTCGTATCAATAGGACGTATTTTTCATGAAAAATCCCCATCGATTTTTTTATGAATCCAGGTCACAAACTCTTTCCAATTATATAAAAGCACATGTTCTTCTACAAATAGTTCCTCCCAAGGAAAAGTTTATCGGAGATCCGGAATCCTTAGTTACAGTGACAGAATGCTCTTACCAGAATTTCATTGATAATGCATTACTTATTCGGCGTTCAAGCTTTTTTAGAGTTTATTCCCTGCACGCCACTCATGGCCGTTTTATGAATGTGTATTGACATAGGGTGGGTACCCTTGCTGAGCAAATATAATCTGATAAACCAGATGGTGAGGTATCGCAGAATTTAGGATTGCGGGTTACTATGTTAATTTCTTAAAGATGACAAGATTAAAACCAAATACAATATACAAATGACACAAGAGAAACGAAAACAACCAGAAAATAGAACCTATACGCCTGCGAACTCATGCAAGGCAGTGGTGTTCCACAGTGAGGGCATTCACCTGCTTCAGAACTAACCAGTTTTTTGCAATTTCGACATTTCCTGAGTGCCATTTCCGGAAGCCTTTCCAATTGACCTTGCAATACCCTTCAAAATAGGTCTCTGAATTATATAGCTGAAATTATTTCATTTAAGCTTCAGCTATGTTGTCGTCCAATATAATATATTCCTTTATATTTTCGGGCCTATAACCCAAATAAAGATTGCTTTCGCATTAAGTTGGGGGACTGATAATGCCACCATTAATAGTTCGACGAAGTTGTATGCCAAATGCGTTGCCTACCCGGGGCAAGCCCCGGGGTATCAATCCATCATTTCATCCATTCCACCGCCCATTCCTTATGCTCCCGAAGGCATCCCCTTTTTTTCTTCGGGTTTTTCTGCAACCATGGCCTGGGTGGTCAGCATTAAGGAAGCCACACTTACTGCATTTTGCAATGCGAGCCGGACAACTTTGGTCGGATCCATTATACCTGCTTTCATCATATCTTCATAGGTGTCCGTTTCAGCATTGTAACCAAAAGATCCCTTGCTGTTTTTTACTTTATCTATGACGACAGAACCTTCAGAACCGGCATTATTGGCAATCTGACGAAGTGGTTCCTCCATGGCGCGCATGACGACTTTCACCCCCAGTTTTTGATCGGCTTTAATTTTCATTTTCTCCAGCGCGGTCAAACAGCGAACCAGCGCCACACCACCGCCAGGCACGATCCCTTCCTCTACAGCTGCACGGGTCGCGTTGAGGGCATCTTCAACTCGGGCTTTTTTCTCCTTCATTTCTGTCTCCGTGGCTGCGCCCACGTTAATTACCGCCACTCCGCCGATCAGTTTGGCCAGCCGCTCCTGCAGTTTTTCACGATCGTAGTCGGATGTCGTTTCTTCGATTTGGGCTCGAATCTGCTTCACACGGCTCTCGATGTCCGCGCGTGAACCTGCACCATCGACGATTGTGGTGTAGTCTTTATCGATGTTAATCCGTTTGGCTTTGCCGAGATCTGAAACAGTTACGTTTTCCAATTTGATCCCTAAATCCTCGGAGACCACCTGACCGCCGACTAAAACGGCAATGTCTTCCAGCATGGCTTTTCGTCTGTCACCGAAACCCGGCGCCTTGACCGCCGCGACCTTCAGGGTACCTCTCAATTTATTGACCACCAAGGTGGCCAATGCTTCACCTTCCAAATCTTCGGCAATGATTAGGAGCGGTTTGCCCATTTTCGCGGTTTGTTCAAGGATGGGCAAAAGATCTTTCATGTTGCTGATCTTTTTCTCATTGATAAGAATGTAAGCATCTTCCAAAACGGCAACCATTTTTTCGGCATTGGTCACAAAATAGGGAGACAGGTATCCTCGATCAAACTGCATACCTTCGACAACTTCAAGCGTTGTTTCCATGCTTTTGGCTTCTTCAACGGTGATGACCCCTTCTTTACCAACCTTGTTCATGGCTTCGGCAATGATTTTACCGATGGTTTCATCATTGTTCGCCGAAATGGTGCCGACCTGGGCAATTTCGCGCTGGTCTTGAGTCGGTTTGCTCAAATTTTGAAGTTCTTTCACAACCACTCCAACCGCGGCATCAATCCCCCGTTTGATGGCCATGGGATCATTGCCGGCTGCCACCAGTTTCTGTCCTTCTTCATAAATAGATCTGGCCAAGAGCGTAGCAGTGGTTGTACCATCACCAGCCGTGTCACTTGTTTTGCTGGCCACTTCCTTTACCATCTGCGCTCCCATATTTTCGAATCTGTCTTCCAATTCGATTTCTTTTGCCACTGTGACACCGTCTTTGGTTACCGTTGGAGATCCCCAGGATTTGTTGATGACGACATTTCTTCCTTTGGGACCTAAGGTAACAACAACTGCATCAGCAAGGATTTTTACCCCGTTCAGCATCGCTTCACGGGCTTTCATGTCATATTTTATAAGTTTAGCCATTTCTTTTGAACCTCCATTTTTATTCGATGACTCCGAACACGTCATCCTCGCGCATGATAAGGTACTCTTCACCCTCTATTTTAACCTCAGTACCCGAATATTTGCCAAATAGAATCCGATCGCCTTTCTTGATTTCAAGCGCTATTCTCTTTCCCTCTTCGTTGAGTTTGCCATTACCGGCAGCAATGACTTTGCCTTCAATTGGTTTTTCCTTGGCCGTATCCGGGATGATGATCCCACCTTTTGTTTTATCCTCTTCTTTGACCCGTTGAACTAAAATTCGATCCTGTAATGGTCTGAGTTTCATAATTCAATCTCTCCTTTTTGAAACAACTGTTTTATCCATGTGACATGTTGAATGTTAACTATTGCCCATATGCAAATGCTCTTTTTCCCCGATATCTGTGTATCAATTCAGGTGATACTTAACACCAATGCCATAGAGGCCTTGTTTCTCGCCGGTTATTTCTCGGCACCATTTGACTTCGCCCAGGGTGTTCCAGCGAATACCCGCAGGGTTTTTGGATCGATCGTTGTGATCGGTACAATTCAGAACATGGATGAGAACTGTCGACTCTACACCGAGAGACCGACCCGACTCAAAATAGCTGCCGTCTCGGCTGAAGTAAATTGCGCGCGCTTTGGCGTAATCATTTTTGTTGAAATAAGCCCAAATTATTTCTCCATCGCAACCGTGACGTTTCGCATTGCGTTTTTCCAATGAGGCTACCATGGTGTTTCCTCTTTCATTAAAAACATGTTGCACAAATCTAGCGCCCAAAACGATCGCAAATGCGATTGAAGGTATTAATCCTGATCTAAAATAATGATAAATAATGTAATATTCTGAAATAAAACAACAAATGGGAGGGCGCAATGTGATTGGCTGTTGCGAGGCCAGCTCCGGCTCAACTCATGCCGGTGTTAGTTGAAAAGTAGAAAATAGAAATGTTTTCATAAGCAATTCACTGCTAAAAATATGTATGAAGATCCATTTTGTCAAGCTGCTTCAGAATGAAAAAGATGTAAAAAAACCTGGCTGGACTGTGTTGCTATATCCAACATTTATAATGGCCCTCGCTATCACCGTTGTGATCATCATGGTATTCCCAGCTTAAACCGAATTCGCAGAACACCATCATCATAACATGTCGATGTGATTCTGAAGCCGCCAATCTCCCCAGTCGATGTCACATGGTCACCGATACATGGGCGAGCATCAAAGTGGCTTATACGTATGATTCTAATCTTGCCATCTGCCTCATGAGATAGCCAAGACGTGTCGTAAAACCTTTCAACCTCATCTTTTGAAGCAAAGGACTCTGAGACTGGTAAGTCATTCTTTATCACCCTGTTGACACGAGACTCGATTTCATCGATCTCGTAAAGTGACAAGCTGTGATCAAAACGGTAATCGCACTTGGATTCTTTTTTTTCAATGTCGGAATTGATGAAGTGCCTACCAAGGACAAACATTCTGGCTATAATTCTATTTAAGATGTGTTCCGCAGTATGCATTTGTAGATCAGCTTGTTTCTTCATAGAATGAATTCTTTTAGTATTTCATATGCGCATGTGGACATAATAGTAATCAATTTTCTATTTCTTTTCGCATCAATGCAATCTCCCACTGCTGTTCAGGTAGGGACCTCCAGGCTGCCACTTTATTGCGCATTAAGCCCTCACGAACTACTATCCCTTGAGCCTTCTTCTATCGATGATTGTCTGATAGGCCGCATATTCACTTTTGGCCAGAATGACAACGGCCGATATGATTAGGCAAGCACCCATGATCTTCTGCACACTGAGCGCCTCCCCTAATATGACAACGGCCAGGGAAGCCGTTACCACCACTTCAAATGTCGAAATGATGGCCGCATTCGACGTGTTGATGCGTTTGAGTCCGGCAAAGAAAGTGACCGAACCCAGAGCCGTGGAAAACAGCGCACTGGCAGTTGTCGCTGCCCATCCGTAAAACGTCATAGGCAACCGGGACCCCTGG